>PVMK01126404.1_pt1 | contig 15374 bp, 18 predicted proteins | sample 1853481 | NCBI WGS metagenome assembly PVMK01 (sample SAMN08533507, study PRJNA380276) | Marine sediment metagenome, whole genome shotgun sequencing project.
GCAATCGTGATGCGATCGAAAGTGCTGTCTGCGAAAGGCAGATTCTGTGCGTCGACCTGGGCGATGGACAAATTGCCGGCAACGCCAGCGTCGACCATCCGACTGCGCCCCTGCTGCAGCATTGCGGCGTTGATGTCCGCCAGAACTACATGGCCCTGCGGGCCAAGCAATTTTGCAAATTCCTTGGCCAGATCACCGGTGCCACCGGCGAGATCGAGAACGACATGCCCCTTGCGGACTCCAGCTTGTTCGATGGCGCGGCGTTTCCACAAACGGTGCAGCCCGCCCGACATCAGATCATTCATGATGTCGTAGTTGCCGGCGACCGAGTCGAAGACGCCTTTTACGAGCTCGGCTTTGTCATCGACCGGCACGGTCTTGTAGCCGAAATGGGTTGTATCAGCGCTTGTGTCGGAGTTGGCCATGTTTTGGTGTTACTAGGGCTTTTTGCGAGCATACCCTGCTGCCGCAAGGCGGTCGAGATAGCTACGCCAATTGGTGGTCATGTTGGTACCCAATTCGTGCAGGTATTCCCAGGTAAACAGGCCGGTGTTGTGGCCATCATCGAATATCAGACGCACAGCGTAGTGACCAATCGGCTCGACGGCGCTTATGCCCACTTCTTCTTTGCCTGTCTGCAATGTTTCCTGGCCGGGGCCATGGCCTTTGACCTCGGCGCTGGGCGAATGCACGCGCAGATACTCACAGGAAAACTGAAACTCGCTATCGTCATCGAAACTGACGACGAGCATCTTCGTTGCTTTTTTCAGGCGAATTTCGGTGGGTGTAGGCATTTACAGGATATACCGGCTGAGATCCTCGTCTTTTGATAATTCAGCCAGGTGATCGTCGACGTAACCGGCGTTGATCTGTACATGTGAACCGCTTTTGTCGGACGCCTCAAAGGACACTGTCTCTAGCAATCGTTCCATCACAGTGTGCAGGCGTCTTGCGCCGATATTTTCGGTGTTCTCGTTAACGTGAAAGGCAACCTCGGCAATTCTTCGAACACCACTCTTCGTAAATTCGACGTCGACTTCTTCAGTGCGCAGCAATGCGCCGTATTGTGCGGTCAGAGAGGCGTCAGGCTCAGTCAGGATGCGCACGAAGTCATCGGTCGTCAATGAGTTAAGTTCGACACGAATTGGAAACCGTCCCTGGAGTTCGGGAATCAAGTCCGACGGTTTGGCTTCGTGAAACGCACCTGAGGCAATAAATAGAATGTGATCGGTGCGCACCATGCCGTACTTCGTGTTGACAGTACTGCCTTCAACGATAGGTAAAAGATCACGTTGCACGCCTTCGCGTGACACATCAGCACCTTGTGTGCCCGAACTGCGTGCGACTTTGTCGAGCTCATCGAGAAATACGATGCCATGTTGTTCGACCGACTCTAAAGCCTGAGCTTTGAGCTCCTCTTCGTCGATGAGTTTGGCTGCCTCTTCGTCGGTCAAATGCTTCAACGCATCTTTAACTTTTAGCTTGCGTGCCTTCTGCCGACTGGTACCGAGGTTCTGGAACATGCCTTGCAACTGGCTGGTCATATCTTCCATGCCAGGCGGTGCCATGATCTCAATTCCGACGGGCATAGCCTGGATGTTGACCTCGATTTCTTTGTCGTCGAGTTTGCCTTCGCGCAGCATCTTGCGAAATTTCTGCCGCGTCTCACTATTCTCCGCTGCTGGCTCCGCGTCGCTGGTAAAGCCAACTGCCTGCGCCGGTGGTGGCAACAAAGCGTCGAGCACTCGTTCTTCGGCAGCATCCTCGGCGCGAGGCCGAAACTTGCTCATCGCTTCCTCACGAATCAATTTGATTGCAACATCCATCAAATCGCGAATAATGCTATCAACTTCACGGCCGACGTAGCCGACCTCGGTGAATTTGGTTGCTTCGATCTTAATGAACGGCGCCTTGGCGAGTCGCGCGAGGCGGCGCGAAATCTCTGTTTTGCCGACGCCGGTCGGACCGATCATCAATATGTTCTTTGGCGTTATCTCGCTACGCAGTGGTTCGTCTACCTGAACTCGGCGCCAGCGATTGCGCAGGGCGATTGCAACGGCGCGTTTCGCGTCATCCTGTCCGACGATGTGCTTGTCCAGTTCCTGAACGATTTCTCTAGGGGTCATTTGTGACATAGTTAAAAATCGGGCCTGAAGGCCCTCCTACAGTTCTTCAATTGTAATATTCTTATTCGTATAGACACAGATGTCGCCGGCAATGCTCAGTGCCTGCTCAACAATGCTGCGGGCATCGAGGTCTGTGTTGCGGAGTAAGGCAAGGGCGGCTGCTTGTGCGTATGGCCCACCTGAGCCAATCGCCATCAAGTCGTCTTCAGGCTCGATGACGTCACCGTTGCCCGTGACGATGAATGAGCTTTCGGCATCGGCAACGCAAAGCAGGGCTTCGAGCCGACGCAATCGCCGGTCGGTGCGCCAGTCTTTGGCGAGCTCAATGGCCGCGCGCGTCAGGTTGCCGTACTGCTCGAGTTTGCTCTCGAATAACTCGAACAATGTGAATGCGTCAGCGGTGCCACCGGCGAATCCGGCGATGACCTTGCCACCGGCGAGCGGCCGGACCTTGCGGGCGTTACCTTTCATGACGGTATCGCCCATGCTGACCTGACCGTCGCCAGCGATGGCTACTTTGCCATTACGGCGAACCGAGACAATGGTTGTCCCCCGATATTGTTCCATGCTGTGACACCTAATTCGCGGCTAAAGCCGCTCCTACAGTGGGAGGGCCTTTAGGCCCGATTCATTAATCTTTCTTGCGTGCCCTGGGATGGGTCTTGTCGTATATCTGGGCGAGATGCTGGAAGTCAAGGTGCGTATAGATTTGCGTGCTTGAGATATTGGAGTGTCCGAGCAACTCCTGTACGCCGCGCAGATCGTGGCTGGACTCCAGCAGGTGGCTGGCAAAGGAATGGCGAAACAAGTGTGGATAGACCTTGGAGTTGATTCCCTGCCGTTTGCCCCAGTAGGTCAGCCGTGCCTGCACGGAGCGATGACTGAGTCTCTGGCCACGATTGCTGACAAACAGTGCTGGCTCCCCGCTGTTTGCCATGTCGAGGCGGGTCATGTGCCACCGCTCCAACGCGGCCAGCGCCTTTCTCCCGACAGGAACTATGCGGTCCTTGTTGCCTTTGCCGGTGACCCGAACAGTAGCGTCACGACTGTCGATGTCGTCGACATCAAGGTCGATGAGCTCCGCAAGCCGCAAGCCGGATGAATACAGGAGCTCAAGAATCGCCCGGTCGCGGTCGACAATAGGGCTGTCACCGGGAATGTCGAGCAGTTTTGCCATGCGATCCACATCCAGATTTTCTGGCAGGCGCTTGCCATGCTTGGGCGCGGACACGGACTCGACCGGGTTTCGCTTAGCGTGCTTCTCACGCAACAGGTAGCGAAAGAACGTTCGTGCCGCTGACAAGCGTCGTTGAATGCTGCGTGCAGAGAGGCCGCGGCGGTAACTGGTGCCGGAAAACGAGCGAATGTCCTCGCTGTCGAGGTCAGCCCAGGCGACACGCTCAATTTCGTCGCAAAACGCGGCCAATGCGAGCAGGTCGCGGCGGTAATGTTTGCAGGTGAGCGGGGACAAGCGGCGCTCATACTTGAGGTGGCCGATGAATTGGTCGATCCAGTCTGTTTCCGCACTGTCCAACGGGCGGCTCCCGTGACGCTAGTAGCGCGCCAGCGCCCCGGCGACAATGTCCCCGACGCGAGCGAGGAAGTCGATACTCATTCCCGGATGAAAGCGGTCAGCGTCTCTGCTGCCAATCGCCAGGAACCCAATTTGAGCGTTTTCGCCCAGCGGCACGAGTGCAAGTGAGCCGATCTCGTCACAATCGTCGTGAAACAGGAACGACCTTTGCGAATCTCGCGCTTGTCCGCATCGTGGGCCGTTAGCCTCCAGGAAGGTGTCGAATGGCTTCAACTCGCTGCTATCTCGCGGAACAACCCTGAAGAATCGACCAGCATCGATGTCCTCAAACATGGCAGGGTCTCCAAATAGCACCAGAATTGACTGATCGGCGCCAAAACCACTGCGCATCGCTTTTTCGACCGCAGAAACTGTCTCGCCGAGCTCTTTTGCAGCGAGTAGTTGCAGGCCCAACTCATGAATTTTGGCCGCGAGCGTATCGTTCGCCCGGGCCACCTCAATCAGGTCTTTGAGCCGTCGTTTCAGCTTGATTTCGTTCTGCCTGAGCATCGAAACCTGACGTTCGACCAGTGAAACGGCCTCGCCGGATCCGTGCGGTACGCTCAACTCGGAAAGTAGTGCGCTATGGCGCTCGAAAAAGTCCGGGTTTGCCTCCAGATAGTCCCGAACTGACTCGTCTGACAGCGCTTCGACGACGAAATCCGGTTTGCGTTGTGTGCTCATAAATCGATTTTGCCCTCGCTGATGAAATCGGCGTCTCCGGTCAGCCACACGGTGTCAACGCCACCGCGCCAGCTTACCATGAGTTGCCCGCCCGGCAGCCGCACTGCAACTTCGTCATCCAGAAGCCCACGATGGTGTCCTGACGCGACCGCAGCACAGGCTCCGGTGCCGCATGCGAGGGTTTCACCGGCGCCGCGCTCGAAAACACGAAGGTCGATATTGGCTCGATCCACAACATGCATAAAGCCGACGTTAATACGATTCGGAAACTGTTCGTGATGTTCGATGGCAGGGCCCAAACCAGCTACATTGGCGGTGCTGACGTCAGCAACGTCGAGAACACAGTGGGGATTGCCCATCGAAACGATGTTGACGTCCAGTTCTGAGCCGTCAACGTCAAGAACAGCAATCGCGTCATCAAACTGTGGCGTCCCCATGCTGACCGATGCGCGATTTGCGCTGAGAACGCGAGCTGTAATTATTCCGGCGGGGCTCTCGAGAAGAAATTCGCCTTGCTGCGGGTGTTCTGCGGCCAATAAGACCGCGACACAACGCACGCCATTGCCGCACTGTTCAACTTCCGAGCCGTCGTAGTTAAATACTCGATAACTCGCGATCGAAGCCGCGTCTTGTGGCCGTGAAAGCCACATCAGCTGGTCAAAATCAGCTCCGAGTTCGGAGTTTCTCACCCTATCCAGGATTTCTGTAGTGAGCGATAGAGACTCATTGTTGCGCTGGTCGATAATTAAAATTTGATTGCCAGCGCCCTGCATTTTTTGAATTTCGAGCTGCATCTGCGAAGTGTATCAGTGAGGTTTTGTCGGATGGACTTTTGAAGTCTGCGTCTGTAGTTTACATAAGTTACGCATCAATCTAATAACAAAGCCCTTGGAGAGAATCATGCGGCACATAATGGTTTTAAATGCGAAAGGCGGCTGCGGTAAAAGTACCCTCGCCACTAACATCGCTTCCTATTTCGCCAACGAAGGGGCCGCCGTTGCGTTGGCAGACTACGATCCACAGCGATCCGGTATGGACTGGTTGGAGCGCAGGCCCGACAACCGAGCCAAAATTGTGGGCGTTGCAGCGTATGAGGACGGTCTTCGTCGCGTGCCGCGCAATGCAGATATTCTGGTCCTTGATGCGCCCGCCCGTTCACACGGTGCGGAGTTGGCCAATCTGGTCAAGCATGCCGAAACGATCGTCATGCCGGTGTTGCCGTCGACTATCGATATACAGGCGACTTCGACATTTCTCAAAGAGCTCCAGGGTTGGCCAAGGTACAAAACAAGGATGTCAAAATTGGTGCCGTCGCCAATCGCGTTCGCGATAACACGCTGATTTTTGAAGATTTGGACGAGTATCTGACCAAAGCTCGGGTGCCCTACATCGCGACGCTGCGTGAGGCGCAGAACTATGTTCGTGCTTATACCCGTGGCCTCGGCATATTTGAGCTGCCGGAGTATTTGGCCTGGCCGGATTGGGAAGACTGGGCACCGCTGACGTCCTGGTTACGAAGCGTCCGCAGCCAACCCTAATCCATTTAGTGACAGTTACCGTTTGCGCACCAAGATAGTGCGTTGCCCAATTTTGGTGCGCAAACGGTAACTGTCACCTAATTCACACCAGTTTCCTTAAGGCTCGCGCGGATGCCGTCCTCGGCATTCGCATACTTAGGTATCACGCCCAGTTGTTCGCGCATGCGCGTCGTGTCGACTACGCGTGATTCTGCCGCCTGCTTGCCGGATTTTTCGCGACTGACCTCTGGCGGCATTTCAAGTCCTGCTTGTCGTGCGACCTCTTTGGAAAAAAAGGTTGGCGAGCGATGGTCGCCATCACCAATATTGTAGATGTCAGCAGGAGCGTCGCCGCGCAATGCAGCGATACAACAGCTCACAAGATCTTCGACGTGAATGCGATTCCCGGGATGCGCATCACTTTCGCAGATCAGCGAGTCTCGGTTTTTGATGCATTCAATGCCAAGCCGTGCAGGTCCATATATCCCTGGTGTCCGCAAAATGGTCAAAGCAACATCACGCTCTGTAGTCCAGGAGAGCAATATCGATTCGGCGGAGAGCCGTCGCTTTGCTCGATCGCTTGTCGCCAGCAGCGCCGACTGCTCATTGACCAGTGCGCCGCGGTGATCGCCATAAACACCCGTGGTGCTGATGTATATGATTCGTTGTGGAGATCGTGGCAGCATGCCGAGAAGACTTTCCAGACGCTTATCGTGGTTTTCCTTCGGAGAGGGCGGCACGGTATACAGCAGGCAATAAGAGCGCGGCAGCATGACAGGCAGTGCTTGGTCGGAATCGAGGTCCAACGATGAGGACCGACCGAGCTCGATGTTGTCGCTGTCGTCGAGCCGCTGCAATAGTCGCTTGCCAACATACCCTGCGCCGATGACAACTATCGGTGAGTGGGCCACGGAGTACCCGTCTTAATCGTCTGCGGAAAGGTGCGGGATAGCGGGCAGCGGTTCTTCGGTCACCATGCCTAGCCCGGCACGATAAGCATCGGCTGCCGCATCGCCTTCACCCAGTTGATTGAGCAGGCTGCCGTAAACCTGATACGCGTCCGGCGTTGGCCGAAGCGCGAGAACAGTCTCGAGGTAACTGCGAGCTTTACCCCACAATTCCGTACGCAGACACAAGCGTGCAGCCGTTAGCAACAAGTCAGCGTCGTCGGGGCGCTGTGCCAGCCAGGATTCGGCAAGCTTGAGCTGCTTGCTGGTGTCGGGACTCTCAAGCAACCCGTAAAGTCGCACCAGCGGTGCTCGCCACTCCTGTTTGAGCGCTGCAACGAGGTCCTTCTCAGCCTTCATATGCATGTTGGTACGCATCAAAGCCATGTAGTAGGCGTTGAGGAGCGCGATGTCGCCTTTCAATTTCTTCGGCACTGCCGCCCACTCGGCGACGACCTTGTCGCCGGTTTCTGCGCGAGTAAGTTTTTCTACAAAGACGCGACTAGTCCATTTATCGATGGTTTCTTGATCCATTCGCCCGTGTTTTTTGAGGCGCGGCAATATCTCGGCGAGTTGGCTCCAGTCCTCCAGGCGATAGTAAAGACGCCCTAGCAACGCTATGGCATAGCTATGGTTCTTGGAGTTTTCGTCCAGTCGGCGCAGTGTCGCCAGCGCTTGTTCGTATTGCTCGCGATCGAGTTGTAATTCGGCTTGCGTAAGTAGAACGGCATTCGCGGCCTCGGGCGTCTGTTCGTAAGCGAGCTTAAGCCATTCATCGCGACGCTCATCTTGTCCCTGTAAGTGAGCCGCACGCGCAGCTTGCAGGTAGTTGAAGAGCGGTGCATCGCTACTGGCTGCCGCTCGAGCCAGCAATTTCTCACCACGAGCGAAGTTTCCCTCAGCGATTTGAATCATGCCCATGGTTAGCTTCTGTCCGGCCCGGCCTGCGCGCATACGGCCGGCGGCTTCGCCCAATTTTCGGGGGGCGCGAATAATGAACCAGATCAGCCAAAGAGAAAAACCCGTGATGAAGAATATCAATACGAGTATCGGCACGGACATTTCAAAAATGTGGCCGCGAAAACTTATGATTACAAAGCCGGGATCGCCGATAAGAAAGTGGGCCGCAACCGCTCCCACAATCATGGTTACAACGACGATAAAAGCAAATTTCATCGCGCGGTCTCTGCAATAGAATTGTATTGGCGTAAGAGTCGCAGCGATTCCGAAATGTCAGGTGTTTCCGCAGCAAACATGCCGCCGTGGAGTTCGTTGATTGAGTCAACGGCTGCTCCTACTTGCGTACTGTTCGCATCAAAATAAAGCTCGAGCCAAACAACGGAATCGCTCAGGCTTTCCTCGAATACCTGTTGCTCGCCCCGCAGTAACGCCAGGCGCGCGGTTTGCATTTGCAACGCCAGATTCGTTCGCAAGAAATACTCCGCGTCTGGTGAGATTAAAGGCATGACCTCTTCATCTGTAGTGCGATGTTTGATTAGCCCGGATGTCGCACTCTTGATCGAATTCCAGGCACGGTCGAGTCGTCCCAACTCTTCGTCTGTCACTTCGCTTGTTTCGTCTTCAATTCGTTCAATCGGTCGCAACGGTAGAGATTCAACGACGCGCGCCAGGCTGGCGAGCTTGAGCGTAATGCCTTCAATATCGGGAGTTCTCATTCCATTCAGAGACGCGACCTCGTCAGCAATTGCGATACGCACATTGGTGAGTGCCGGATTCGCCAATTGAGCGACCCGCTCGTCTGCCATGCCCAGAGCCAAAACAGCGAGCTCGGGATTGCCGGCGAGTTGCAGCTGAGCATTGGCGAGCTGCATGTAGTACTCCGCCTCACCCAGCAACCAGGTGTCACGCGCGCCGGCCGAAACACCCTGTAGTGTTGCCAATGCTGCTTCGGTACTGGAAATTCGGGTTGGTAGCGAATCGAGAAGCCGCAACCGCTCGCTTAGATCACGTTCCAGCAGGTCGACTTTGCTGGATATCCCCGCATCTGCCTGCGCGAGCGCATCGAACTCCGCTGACGTGCCGGACACGGCACTATCAGTAGCATCAATTCGTCCGCTGAGCTTACTCAGTGAGGCCTCGATATTGCCGCTGTCCAATGCAAGATCCTGCTGCGTACGCCAGTCTTCATAAACTGTGTAGGTGACGGCGACCAGTGCGGCTACAGACAACAGCAATGCCAACCAGGCGATACCATCGCCGGAAGAGTTGCGAGCAGGTTGCGGGTCGGGCGCAGTCTCCTGGTCTGATACATCTATGTCTTCTGTGTCACTCATTGGGTTTATCCGGGTATTCGGTTAATTGCGCGGACCACGCCGCGTACCATCTCATCTACATCCGGCGCTTGTGCAAGTGTAACGGGCAACGTCGGAAACTGATCTACAGCCTCTTTTAACACACGTTCGGCCGGCGTCACCAGAGGTGTTCTAGAGAGAAGTGGTGCCGCCGATTCTGGTAATAGCTCAACAAGGTTTTTGAAAGACGCGACGCTCATCGCGGTGACGACATTGATTAGTCCAGATTCCCACTGTGCGACCAGAGCTTCTACATCGTCAAGGCTGTATAGCGGCAGATTGCGTTCGTAGACTTGCAGATAGTCGACCTGTGCACCACGTGCCCGCAATGTGTCCGCCAGCAGTTCCCGCCCGTCCTGACCGCGGATGATGCGAATGCGTCTTCCGGTAACGTTGAATAGATCCGCGGTAGTTAACAAGTGCTCGCTGTCAAAACCTAAAGCAGACTTGATGTCGACCGATCGCCCGGCAGCTTCAACTGCGCTCGCGGTCGCTGGGCCGACCACGGCAATCTGTGCGCCTTCGGCATATTGCAAACCGTGTTTTACCGCGTTGCTACTAACGAAGATCGCAATTTCGGGGGCTGCAAGTTTCTCAGCCTCTGCGGCCACGCTCGCGGCGTCACGGGCAACTATTTCTATCGTCGCAAAGTAAACAGGCTTACCACCACAATCTTTAATCGCGTCTACCAGCGCGTCGCTTTGATGTTTTGGACGCGTTACCAGCACGCCGACGCCTGCAAGCGAAGTGTTAGCCATCAGTGCCACCGATCGCTGCGAGAATATCTTTCGCGCCACTCGCGATCAGTTGCGCTGCGAGCTGTGTCGCGAGCTGTTCTGCGTCATCGGATTGCCCGCCGATAGTGTCGCGAACGACACGGCTGCCGTCGGGCATTGCCACGAGCGCAGTGATCGTCATAACACTGCCAACGGTAGTGGCGTATGCAGCGACGGGCGACTGGCAATTGGCCTGCAAGATCCGGGCGATGGTGCGTTCGGCGAGAGTGGATCGCGACGCCGCTTGATCATTTAGTCCGGCCAGCAATGCTCGCAATTCCACGTTGCTGGCAAGGCATTCGATGCCAATGACGCCCTGTGCCGCGGCGGGCAGCATCTGCTCTGGCGTTAGTGCCTGGCTTATGTGTGCATCCAGCCCAAGTCGTTCCAGACCCGCAGCCGCAAGAACTATCGCGTCGAAGTCGCCATTCTCGAGCTTTGCCAGACGCGTATTGATGTTGCCACGCAGCGGCTCGATGCGCAGGTCCGGACGCAGTAATTTAAGTTGTGCGGCACGACGTAAGCTGGAGCTTCCAACGCACGCGCCCTCGGCCAGCTCTTGCAGTGTTTTACCCACCAGCGCGTCGGCTGGATTCGCGCGAGGTAGAACGGCAGCAATGCAAAAGCCTTCCGGCATGTTGACCGGCACATCTTTCATCGAATGTACGGCAATGTCGGCGCGATCTTCCTGCATCGCGACCTCCAGCTCCTTGATGAACAGGCCCTTGCCACCGATTTTCTGCAAGCTGCGATCGAGAATCTCATCGCCGCGTGTCGACAAAGGCACCAGCTGCACGTCGCTGACCTCGTCATTGTTGCGCAGCATTGCTGCGACATGTTCGGCTTGCCACAACGCGAGCTGGCTTTGTCGTGTCGCTATGCGAATTTGCATGCTAGCTAACTTCCTTTTAGCCGGCGGCGAACATCAGCGAGATGGCGGCGGCTAATCGTCAAAGCATCGTCACCATTAACCGGTTCACCACGCAGAACGACTTGCGTCTTTCCATCAGCAGTTTTTTCGAGACGATCGATCTGATCCAGCGCGACCAGAACGCTGCGATGAATGCGTACGAATTCGTTGGCAAATTCATCTTCCAATATTTTTAGAGAATCGTCGATCAGGCTTTGACCGTCACTGTGGTGAACCGTAACGTATTTTAGATCTGCATTGAAATAGCGGATGTCCGAAATCGGGATGAGGCGCAGTTCGCCGTGTTCTCGTGTACAGACATGCTGGCGGCGACTCTTAAGATTGGTTTCGTCGATCAATTGCTTGAGCATTTGACCTGTGATGCGAGCGGCGTGCTCAAGAGCTCTTTCCAGGCGTTCGCGCCGTACTGGTTTAAGTACGTAGCCAATCGCACGAGCATCAAAAGCGTCCATCGCGTATTCGTCGTAGGCAGTGGTAAAAACGACGGCGGGCGGGGACTGCATCGCGTTCAAATGGTGTGCGGTTTCTATACCATCGACACCGGGCATTCGAATATCCAGTAGCACGACATCGGGGTTGTGCTGCGTAGCCATTGCAATGGCTTCCTCGCCATTCGCGGCTTCAGCGACGACCGTGTGCTGGCCACCGTCGTCGACCAGCTGCCTAAGACGCGCGCGCGCCGGTTGTTCGTCGTCGACAATGAGTATTTTCAAGAGCCCTGTTCCTCGTACGGAAAGCGGAGACGGACGCAAAAAGAATGGTCGCCCTCTTCAACATCAACTGTCCCGCGACCATCGTAAGCTAACTCGAAACGTTGTTGAATATTTGTCATTGCCATATTGTTGCCACGGACGGCGCGTTCTTTGCCAACCGCTACGGGATTCGACATCGATATGACGATAAAATCACCGTCGTGTTTACCTGTTACGACCACGTCGCCGCCGTCGGGCAACAATTCGATACCGTGATAAATCGCATTCTCGAGCAAGGGTTGAATAATGAGGCTGGGTATCAGGGCGCGCATCGGCAGTTCATTGACATCCCAGCGCACTCTAAGGCGAGTGCCGAGGCGAAGTTTTTCGATGCGTTGGTATATGGCTGCAACCTCAAACTCGGCCTTGAGCGTTGTTTTCGCTCCAGAACCGCCCAGGTTCGCGCGCAGCAAATCAGACAGATCTTCGACCGCTTCTTCGGCTTGTCGCGGATCGGATCGCGTCAATGAGGCGATAGTATTCATGCTGTTGAACAGAAAGTGGGGCCGAATCAAAGCTTGCAGCGCGCTGATGCGAGCTTGCGCCTCTAGAACAATGCTGCGACGCCATTCGCTGGAGATATACAGGTAACGCATGGCCAGCGCGATAATGATAGAACTGATGCCAACGGTGCGTAACAGAAAGCCGCCGTGTGTATCATCGATAATGACGGACTCGCCGAAAATTCGGTTAATTTGGTAGGCAACTTCTGCAAGTGCGAAACATAGGAGGAGGAGCACTATGAAACTGACGACGAAAGCCTGGGTCTTGCCAGCGCTTTCAAGCCGGTCTCGAAAAAAACACATCACGACAGCGCTTAGCAGCGCCAGCCACAATATGAAGAGAGACGTCTTGGCCAGCTCAATCATGAACATGCCGGGGGTGTCATGTCCTGCAAGGGTCAGCAGGATAGCGATGAGCTCGGCGACCAGGACGATAATAAAGACCGAACTGGCAGCACAAAAATCAGGCAGATAAGCCTGATTTTCTGCGTGTTCGGAAGCCGGTTTTGGGCCCAAGCCGGGTGCTCCTAAGGATCAGTTAGCGGATTGTACCGCCACCCGGTAAGCGATGGGTTGAACTAGCCGCAGTATTTCTGAATGTCGTCTTGTGCCTTAGATCGGGCATCCATGACCTGACTTTCGTCGAGATAGATGCGTTCGCCAGCCTCATCCTCTTTATAGAGTCGGCGTGACGTCAGGTAAGTCTCCATGCGGGTGCGTGATTCCTGGCATCTTTCTACGCGCTGGTCCGCAGCCAACTGCGCCTCGGCCGCCGCCTGGGCGTCTTCGTCACGCTTGCTGCGCGCATCTGCACGAGCAGCTGCATTTGCATGGCGAGCGGCGATGCTAGCCCGTACTGCAGAACTGTCGGTGTTACTCGAGACCGCCACCAGTTCAACGTCCGCTCCGGTTGGGCGATCCCCGTAGTGCACGTTGCCGTCTTCGTCCGTCCACTTATAAATCTCGCCCGACAGTGCTGCGCCGCTGAACGCCAGGGCAGCCGTCGTAAACATGATCATCGTTTTGCGTATCATTGGAATCATTCCATAGCAAAAGTGGCAGTTCACATATTAGAGCATGCGGCAGCAGAGTTTAATGTGACCACGTTCACACGCTATTTTGTGCGCTTGGAACAATCTTATGGTAAATAAAAAAGCGGGCCCGAAGGCCCGCTAAGCAATTGTTTTATAGACGATTATTTCTTATAAGGGAGTTGAGAAACAATCGTTTTTCTACTCGGCAGCCGCGAATTCCGGATAAGCCTCCAGTCCGCACTCAGAGATATCGACACCCTCGTATTCCTCTTCTTCGGAAACGCGTATTCCGAGGGTCTTCTTGATCACGAACCAGACCGCAAAGCTGGCGCCGAAAACCCAGGCGAAAATAACTCCCAAGCCCATCAGTTGCGCGCCCAGAGTGGCATCTTCGTTGGTGAAGCAGACCGCCAACAAGCCCCAAATGCCAACCACGCCATGTACTGAGATGGCGCCGACCGGATCATCAATCTTGAGCTTGTCGAGAGTGACGATGGAGCCACGACCAATAAGCCGCCTACGCCGCCAATCAACATGGCTTGAATCGGCTCCGGCGTCAGCGGTTCCGCGGTGATTGCGACCAAGCCCGCTAGTGCGCCGTTGAGCGCCATCGTCAGGTCAGCCTTGCCGAACCAAAATCGCGATAGCACCAGTGCGAGAAACAAGCCACCGGCAGCAGCCATATTGGTGTTAACGAACACCAAGGAGACGGCATTGGCTTCACCGACGTCGGAGACTTTGAGTTCCGAGCCGCCATTAAAGCCAAACCAACCCAACCACAAGATCAGCATGCCGAGTGTTGCCAGCGGCAAGTTGCAACCCGGTATGGCGTTGACCTGACCGTTAGCTCCGTACTTGCCCTTACGCGCGCCAGTAGCAACACCCCCGCGAGAGCGGCGGCGGCACCACACAGGTGCACAACACCCGAGCCCGCGAAGTCGAGGAAGCCGGCTTCTTGAAGAAAGCCTCCACCCCATTTCCAGAATCCCTGAATCGGATAGATGAATCCGGTCAGCACAATGGAGAAGAGGAAGAACGACCAAAGTTTCATGCGTTCGGCGACAGCACCGGAAACAATCGACATGGCGGTAGCGACGAATACGACCTGAAAGAAAAAGTCCGAGAGATTTGAGTAGTAGGCGTCACCGGCGAGCACCGCATCTGCAGCATTGTCGCTACTGCTCAGTACACCGATATTGGCAAGACTATTAAACAGCCCACCGGCAAAATCGTCGCCCGGATACATGATCGTGTATCCACACAACATGTACATGATGCAGGCTATTGAATATAGACCGACGTTCTTGGTTAGTATTTCGGCCGTGTTCTTTGCACGTACCAGGCCTGCCTCGAGCATCGTAAAGCCAGCGGCCATCCACATGACCAGGGCGCCCATAACAAGAAAGTAAAATGTGTCCAGCGCGTAAGCCAGTTCTGCGACCTGCGCCGAAATTTGTGTGACTTCATCCACGTGAAGTTCCTCCGTTCTGAATGTGTTTAGACGGCTTCGGCACCGGTCTCACCGGTGCGAATACGAATGGCTTCGAGAAGCTCGGTAACAAAAATCTTGCCGTCGCCAATCTTTCCTGTACGCGCGGTGTTGGCGATTGCTTCGACAACTTGCTCAAGGAGCTCATCAGCAACAGCCAGTTCGATTTTTGCCTTGGGAAGAAAGTCGACAACGTACTCGGCGCCGCGGTACAGCTCTGTGTGTCCGCGTTGCCGGCCAAAGCCTTTGACTTCCGTTACGGTTATGCCCTGAATGCCGATATCGGCAACGGCCTGACGAACGTCGTCGAGCTTGAAGGGTTTGATAATCGCGGTAATCATTTTCATAGCGATATTCTCCTCTTAGAGATCAAATGCTTTGCCGATCGTGAAGACGATAGCCTCGGCGCTGTCACCGGTAAGGTCAGAATCGGAGCAGATCAGTGAGCTACCGAGGTCGATTTCAGAAATGGTGGTGCCGTAACCTGCTTCGAAGTAGCTTCCGTCGAAATCTTGCGAGAAGGCGCCGTACTTGCCATAGAAACCGTTAGCCTCGTACGTAAGAGAGGCAAAGGTGTAGTCCTGAGTTGGGCCATCGAAGTTGTCGTATTGGCCGACAGCAACATCCAGGCTAAAGCCGCCGATACCGGCGCCGAGGTTTATTTCCTGGTAGGTATCGTCGAAATCACCGGTGTAGTAGTAGCCGGTAAAGCCGACACTAACGTTGAATG
>PVMK01172895.1_pt1 | contig 15373 bp, 14 predicted proteins | sample 1853481 | NCBI WGS metagenome assembly PVMK01 (sample SAMN08533507, study PRJNA380276) | Marine sediment metagenome, whole genome shotgun sequencing project.
CGGTGATTTATACAACCAATCCATTTGGTGCTGATCACCGAGTGTATTAATCCATTTCCATCTTATCCCAAATCAATCCACCCCAGATCTAATTCATCCAGTTTTTCGCGGGTAGGAATTCCAGTCTCGATATCCCATCCACAAAGCTCGAAGTACTTATCCAGTGCGGCTTCCACTTCATCCGGTCGAGCTGCCAGCCATCACTCACACCACCTTTCAGGGGCTTGAATAGTTTTTCCGGCAGCACATCTGCCCGGCGATCGATGCCCTCACGTGCATTGAAAGCACGCATCATATTGAGCCGCCGCTCTCCCAACTGCTGCAGTTCATCAAAGGTCACATCTTCCCAACCTGTCACAACCTGGACCAGCCTCAGCATTTCTTCTGGACCATAAAGCTGCCAGGCGGGCCCAAAAACAAACTGGCACAGGTCCAGGCTGTCCATGGTGCTGTACATGTGCTGGGATTTCATCGCCCAGCGGATTTTTTCATCACTCAATGAGCGCACTTCTTGTGCCTCATTGAAGCCTAATACAGCCAAACGATCTTCATAGAACTCAAAATCATCCTCGATGGCAGGATCGTGTTCGTGGGATTGGTGATCAGCACCAAATGGATTGGTTGTATATATCACCGCCAACGAACGTTTAACACGCGGCATATGGGCAGGTGCTTCCTGACCCTTGAACGTGATCAGGTATTGCTCGGTGCCGCGCCAATCTTCTTGGCTGCTCGTTCCGATCCCTCCGCCAGGAGATCACCAAATCCTTCCCTTTTAGCAATGCGTTCAGTTAGCTGGACCATGGCATCGGCATTTCCCCAGGAAAGGTCAAGGCCATCCGTGTCATCCAGGGTCAATTTCCTTCGTTGAATGCTTCAAACGCCCAGGATATGGTCGCTCCGCACGAAATGGAATCCATCCCATACTTATTGCAAATCTCGTTGGCCTTACTGACAGCAGCTAAATCATCAATACCGCAGTAATTGCCGAAGGTTGACGTAGTTTCGTACTCCGGTCCGCCATAATGCGGATCTACTTTGTACTTGCCCTCCGTAATCTCAGCCACCCTCTTACAGCGCACAGTGCAGGCGTAGCAGGTATCACGTCCCTGGCGATCCTGCTTTCCTTCCGCGGCACCTTTCAGAATCGTATCGTACATGGTTGTCCCGTCAAGGGCTTCCCAACCATCAAAGACACCACTGTTAAAGTTGTAAGCAGGCAAGGTACCGGAAGTCTGGTTTGAGCCGGTTGTCTCCGCGGTTCCGTACTTGGCCAATCCGGCAATATCGGAATCAGCTAAATTCGCAGCACCCCACTTCGCCAATTCATTGAGTCCAGCTTTATCAGCCACACTCGGGCGCACCTTGCCCCGCACAGCGACTGCTTTCAGGTTTTTTGAACCCATCACAGCACCCATCCCCGTACGTCCATTGGCACGATTGGACATGCTGAAGACGCCGGCAAAACGAACGCCCTGCTCACCTGCGGGACCAATTTGCCATACCTCGATCTTCTTATCTCCCAATTCTTCGTGGATAGCGCTTTCCGCTTCTCCGGTGATCTTGCCCCATAGATGAGACGCGTCTCTCAGCTCATATTCACCATCATGAATCCAAAGGTAAACTGGCTTATCGGCTTTGCCTTTGATCACCACCGCATCGAATCCGGCAAACTTTAATTCCGCTGGAAAGAAGCCGCCACCCTGGGAATCTCCGATACCGCCTGTCAGTGGAGATTTTGCCGCGGCTGTCATGCGGCTTTGACCAGAGATGGCTGTTCCGGTTAATACGCTGAGCGCCATGACCAGCACATTATCTGGACCAAGCGGATCGACTCCAGGTGGTAATGCTTTCAAAAGATAATACATGGCCAGCGCACTGCCGCCCATGTATTTCCTGTAAAAAGCTTCCTCCGGTTCCTCAACCCTGAAACTGCCTTTTGTGAGATCAACGTGCAGGATTTTTCCGGTGTAGCCATGTGACATTGTTCTCTCCTCGAATTATGTGTGTCTCGACAGCGGTCGGGGCAAACAGCCACCGCTGATCGAAGAAAATAATTTGATTTCATCACCATCCTGCAGCTCTCGTGAACGATTGGTTTCATGGTCACCATTCACACTGATCACTACCCTGCGGGATATACCCAGCTCATCCAGTAAGTCAGCAAGGGTGACACCCTGCTCCATCTGCACAACCGCCCGGCCTTGTGCTCCTGGAGGCAGTTTCTCTCTCAAGATTGAATAGAGCTGCAAGTTTATATCAAGCATTAATCACAAGAGTAAAATGTAGCTAATCTAAAAAGACTGGAAAAACGATCGCTATGTATACCTTCGACCGCTTACATTACCCAAAGTAATCTTACCATTTCCCAAGTAAAAATCAATTCCTTAGAAGACCGATAAATCCTGCGCAAGCAGGCCTATTTTGTTGATATTTGATTCAAATTTTTTTCGGCCTAAGCTAGCCGCACCCCTTGCTCCTTCAATGCTGCCTGCAAATGGCTGATATCCACTTCGTTACTATTCACACCGTCTTTCAAAGAAACCGCAGCTGCCAGCCCTGCTCCCTGCCCGGTCACTGTGCAGCACATCATGCTCCGCAAAGCCGCGTGGGCTAATTTATCGCTTGAGACGCAGCGCCCGGCGACCAGCAGGTTTTCAATACCCTCTGGTACTACTATGCCGTATGACACCTGGAAGTACCTGCCGGTTGTCGGCAGTATCAGGTGGCCGTAGCCGTCCAGGAACTCTGGAAATATACCGATCGAGTCGTCGAATTGGGCTTCGCTGCGCACATCATGTTCGGTCAACGAATATCTACCCACGATCTTGCGCGTGTCCCGGGTGCCTAAGGTCATACCAAAATTGCGCAGGTTAGCCTTTTCAAAACCTGGCACATAGCCTCTTAATACCTCAATCGCCAGCATGGCTTGCTCGCGGCCGTCCATTTCTCCCCGCGTCAGATCTTTGACATCGGTGCCATCATAGCCAAACATGTAGACCATATTGAGGCCGATCGCCTCGCCGGATTCGGTCAGCCTGCTCCAGGTTCCACCCACGCTGGTCAGCTCCGCAGGTATCAAGCCGTCCTCCCGGGCCTGGTTGAATGGCTCTTCCAAATAAGGACTGAACAGATCATCTTCTTTTCCGGTCGTTTTGATATCCCAATTTTCTCCCCAATCAGCAAAGGTCTTCGGGTGCTCCGCCACATAAGCGAGAAAGCGATCGACATCAACACCCGAACAGGAGAACAGCACGGTGACGCCCAGCATTTCATCCTTGGGGAATTTGTAATATGGCGCTCCAGACAGGGAAACGATATCTGCATCCCCGGTGGCATCAATCACCCGTTCAGCCAAGATTGCCCCCCGGCCGGATTTGCTCTCCGTTATGATGCCCTTGATCGTATTGCCTTCCAAAATGGCGTCAACGGCGTAGCAGTGCAGCAGGGGTTCGACCTGCGCCTCAAGCACCATTTTGTCCGCAAGGGGCTTGAATAATTCAGTGTCGATCAGGTCGCTGTTTTCGAAGGGTGAATGCTGGCCCTGGCTCATATCTAAAGCCCTTCTTTCAATTTCGATGCCGATGCCTTCGATATCGGTCGTACCCCCATAGCGATACCAGGCCATGCTGTTGACCCCCACCTGGGTGATAACACCCCCAAAACACCCGTAGCGTTCCACCAGTAAAGTCTGCACACCTTCACGAGCAGCAGATAAGGCGGCCGCAATACCTCCTGGACCGCTGCCGACAACTAAAACTTCAGTTTCTGCGATTACCGGAGTGGATTTTGGGGATTCCTGGATATATCTCACATTCAACCCTTACTGGTGATTATTGCACCGAAAACAGGAGCATTCTTTGCCCACAAAATAAGTGGGATTCAACTTCGTAAACTCCACTCAGAATGCTCCGGATGGAAATTATTACCTATGATTCGTTCAATGACATCCAAAAACAATATGAATTGGGTGATTCCCTTGGATTAAATTGTTCAGATCCTTACTATTCTGGATCAAAATCAAAAATACCATCCAGCTCTTCATCGGGCACATCGAAGACGGTATTATGCGGAGGCAGCGGTTCACGCGTCATCCACTCTGGCAGTCGATCATCAGCATTAGTGAATCCAGCCCGGCGGTTAAATTCCCTTTCATAACCGATCGTTTCACGTCCCAGGTCCTTAAGCAATCCAATATCGTAATCAGTCCCGTAGCGCGCATTGACCAGCTCGAAAATGGTATCTGGAACATCCGCGAAACCAAATCCGCTGAAGATGCAGGCACCTAATGAATCATAGCCAGCCATTTTCAGCTGCGCCTCGAGCGACTTTTCCACTTGCCCTTCAATTTGAGTGTGCTTGATCTTCGCCCTGATCGTCATCCCGGTGGTGTGATCTGCTCCTTGGGGTGTGGTGGCATAGGTCACTCCCATGCCTTTAATCGCCCGCGGATCATACGCCGAAATCGCCTGTCCCTTGACCACTGGTACTCTTTCGACCCCCAAGACCAATCCAGTCGCAGCAGCCCCGTTACCCAATACACGTCCCAACGGGGTTTTCTCCCGGATCTCAGCGATCAGTTCCAGTGCTCGCACCCCATCTCCAAACTCCATCAAGCCAGCCTCGCAAGCCACGCCCAATGAGGCCCCAACCTCGATTGAATCAAGGCCCAAATCATTTGCTTCCCGGTTCATCTCGGCGATCACATCCAGGCTGTCGATGCCAAGGTTGGAACCCATCAAACCGATGGTTTCAAATTCAATTGGTGCGACGACAACTTGTTCGCCGTTTTGATCAGAGAAGACATTCGAGCAGCGGATCGAACAGCCCGCCATGCAGGCATGGGTTGTCTTAGCTACACCACCCCTTTCAAGCAATGTACTGCGCAGCTGCTCGCCCCCAATTTTCTCCACATGTTCAAAGGTTCCCTCACTGAAGTTGCGGGTTGGCAAGGCACCAAACCCATTGCACATATTGGCCATGGCCGCAGTGCCATAATCTGCGTATGAGGTCGTCTGGGGATGATTGAGCAGAGCCTTGGTAAAGCTCTTACGAGCTGCTTTGAAGGCTTGTTGATCGTTGATGGGCGGCTGCTGGCCGCTCTCGGCATCGATAACGAGCGCTTTAATCCCTTTTGAGCCCATCACCGCACCCATACCTCCCCGGGCTGCTATCCTGGTGGGAGATCGATCCATATCGATGTTCTGGATGCCTGCAGAACGCAGCTTCATCTCACCCCCGGGACCAATGAGAGCGATAGCGACATCTTCTCCATACCGTTCGATCAAATCAAGTGCAGAATCATACACTCCCTTCCCGATGACAGCCTGGGCTTCATCAAAGCGAACTCCCGCCTGGCTGATGTGGATGACACGCCAGTCATCATCCTCGGGTCTTCCTTCAAGGATCAACGCTTTAATTCCCAGTTGGGTGAGATGGTAGCCCGTACGCCCACCAGCATTGGCCTCCTTTATCCCACCAGTAAGAGGACTCTTTCCACCAATTGAGATGCGGTCTAAACTGGAAAGGCGGTGACCAACGAGCAATCCTGGTGCAAAGACCAGCTTATTATTTGGACCTAAAGGATCACAGGTAGGCACAACCTCGTCCAACATGATCCTGGCTAACAACCCTCGTCCTCCCAGGTGCTGCCAATCTTCAGGGACATCTTCGATGCTGTGCTGCTGTGTATTTGTATCGATGCGCCATATTTTCATAAACATATCTCTTTATATGCCAAGGTATTCAAAGGTTAAAAATTTAATATGCTCGATAATCTCAGCCTGTTTCTTTTGCTTTTCTAAGGAAGAGAACTGAGCGCTCTACTTCACACACTGCTTCACCTGCCTGGTTCGTTCCGACATGTTTAAGCTTGACGATGCCGCGATCAGGCTTTGTCTTCGATGGACGTTTGTCCAGAACTATTGTTTCAACGTAGATTGTATCCCCGTGAAAAACTGGCCTGGGGTGATTTACCTTCTCGTAGCCGAGATTGGCGACGATAGTTCCTGCTGTTAATTCCTCCACCGTAATACCGACCACCAAGCCGAGAGTGAGGATACCATTAACAATTCGTTTCCCAAATTGAGATTTACTGGCAAAATCCTCGTTCAGATGCAGCGGTTGGGAATTCATCGTCATGGCGTTGAAAAAGGTGTTATCTGCTTCGGTGATCGTACGCCCAACGGAGTGCTTGAATGACATACCTATATCGAGGTCATCATAGAATTTACCTGGCATACAACCTCCAGTGGATAGTATAAGCCAAGACCATTGTACCGCTTTGTGTCAAAAATCTTAATATTGTAGAGTAGCTGGGATCTCCTATTATTCGATCACTTTCTGACTGCGCAGCAGTTCGATCTCTTCCTGGGTGTATCCAAGTTCCGTGAGAATCTCACCCGAATGAGCTCCCAGGAGCGGTGGACCATGCTTGAGAGCGGCTCCACCCTGGTTGATCTTCATTGGCAAATTAATCAGCTGCAGATCCGGGATTGTAGCATGCGGGGTATCTTCCAGCAGCTGCAGTGCCTTGAATTGTTCATCCTGGACCAGATCTCCTACATTGAGTATCCGGCTGCAGGGTATTGATCGTGCCTTGAGCTTTACTTCCCACTCTGCAGCTGGTCGTGTGGTGAAAGATTCGATGATCAGTTCTCTCAATTCGACCCGATTCACAACCCGCGATGGATTGGTGGAGAAGCGTTCGTCAGCTGCCAATTCCGGAATTCCCAGTTCGTCCACAAAGCTGCGGAACAGGTTGTCGTTTCCCGCGCAAACCAGCAAACCCTCGTCTGCAGCTGGGTACACTTCATACGGCGCGATGAAAGGCGTTCCAGTCCCACAGCGCACGGGGGCTTCGCCTGTTGCCAGGAAGCCCGTGATGTGATAGTTCATCCACCAGGCGGCGGTTTCGAACAGGCTGGTTTCGACGAAAGCTCCCTCTCCAGTCGTCATCCTTGCCATCAATGCAGTCTGGATCGCGATCACGGCCCACAATCCAGCCCCCAGGTCATTCACCGCGATCGGCAAGCGGACCGGCTCTTGATCTGGTTCACCGGTCATATCCATGATGCCGGTTGAGGCCTGCATGATGGGATCATAACCCGGACTGTTTCGCTTCGGTCCTGTACCACCGTAGCCGGAAATGGAGCAGTAAATCAGTCTTGGATTAAGGCTTTTCAGGTTTTCGTATCCGAGACCGCGTTTCTCCAATGAGCCTGGTCTAAAGCTTTCTACCAGCACATCTGCTAAGGAGGCCAGCTTTGTGACGATTTCCACCCCTTGTGGACGGGTGATGTCAATTGCCAGGCTGCGCTTGTTGCGGTTGGCACTCAAAAAAGTTGTGCTCTCACCCTCCCAAGTGGGAGGTACCCAGCGGCGGGTATCATCCCCGGAACCTGGGCGCTCAATCTTTATTACATCTGCGCCCATATCCCCGAGGATCATAGTGCAGTAGGGTCCAGCGAGATTGCGGGTCAGGTCCAAAACCCGCAAATCTCGCAATGCAGCCCCGAATCCAGGTGGCTCAGTCATATTATTAGACTAATGCCCTCTGACTGCCATGGCCAACTCCTCATCCTGGTCAGCTTTTGATACGATGTTTCGAATTTCTGCTTTTACATCAGCAGGCAGCGTTTCAGGTTGGTGATTTTCAAGGATCCAGCTAATAGTTTCTCGAGCCACATTCACCGGATCACGCCACTTACGGCCTTCAGCCGATCCGTCTTCATACAGAATCGAATCCTGGCGCCACATGGTACGGTAGGCTTTTGCGCTCTCTTTCTGACTGATATAGGCGTTGCGGTGCCCGACTTTTTTGATCATATCGAAGGCAAGTGTCTGGGTGTTGACCTCCATTCCATCTGTAATTTCATCAATGCTCTTCACTATTTCGCGATCGAAGAGGATGCGCGGGTGATCGAGCACGCTGACTGCTTCGTACATCCCACTGGGACCGAATGACATGTCCGCGCCTGCCATGACAGCCAGGAAATGAGAGTAAATATTCTCATATCCAGCCTGCCAGTTTCCGAGCTCATACTGGCTGCCACCGAAAGAATGGCAGGCCAGCACCGGGATGCCGTTTGAGTGTGACATCTGGATGCCGCCAACGTTGGTGATCGCCGCCACGCTGGATCCCATGAAATAAACACCGGTTCTTGGATCGACAATACCCGGATTGACCGAGATGTAGTTTCCTACACCCGGGTTGATGATTTGTGTCAGCATGATACCGCTCAACGTTTCGGCCATCGCCATGGTCAGCGAGCCAGCCGGGTAAGGTGGTGCGGTGAGTCCAAGAGAGGGCATGGACATGAAACCAACCGGTATGTTATTTTCGGCGAAGACCATGGCGGCTTCAATGCCGCCTTTATCCTGCGCCAGCGGGGCGATGCAGCACAGCAATTGGGAAAGCACCGGGCGTTCACGCAGATTTTCCACGCTGCCCGCAATGGCGACTGCCATCTCTACCGCGTAGCGCGCGGAAATTTCATCCATCACCGATTCCGACTCAACATGCTTTTCTGAATTGAGGTAGCAGGCTTCCAAACCGTGTAAGGGCGATGTGATCCCTTTATCACTGGCACTAACAGACGGCCACAGCAGGGACACTACCGGCAAGAAATTGGCGATCTTAGCATGGTTGGCTGTATCTTGTTTTACCGAGAGGCGGCGTTCGCCCGTTTCAAAATCGACGATCTTGGGCGCCTCACCGCTGCAGTAGAAATACGTTCCGTTTCCGCTTCCCACGGGCACATCCAGTTCAGGTCGTAGACCTGCCATTGTGTATGCGCGCGGCGAGGTTGCCAGGTACTTGTCAAGCAAATCTGGTGATATTTTGACCAGCTGATCCTCGAAATCGACATTTGCTCCCACATCAGAAAAAATCTTGAGCGCTTTTTCGGAGGGGAATATCACGCCAATTTCTTCCAGCACAGTGCGCGTATTTTCATTGATCTGGCTTATTTCCTGATCGTCGAGGATGCTTACCTTTAACTTCGACTTCACAGGTTGAATGCTGGCTTTTCTATCATCTAATTTGATCATCCGATACTCCTCAGATTTATTGTCGTCTTGAATTTCAGGTGTGCTCTAGGCAGGTGCGTCAATCAGGCGGAAGGCAAGATCGACAGCGGAAATGGCATCTTCTGCATAACCGTCAGCCCCAATTTCGGAGGCGAAGCTCTCTGTAACAGGGGCACCCCCAACCATGACTTTAACCTGGTCGCGCAGACCTTCAGCTTCCAGGGCTTCGATTATTTTCCCCTGCTGCAGCATGGTAGTAGTCAGCAAAGCAGAGGCACCCACGATATCAGCATTGTTCTCCTTTACCGCTTCGATGAATTTATCTGTACTCATATCAACCCCCAGGTCGATGACCTTGAACCCATTGGCAATCAACATCGTGCCGACCAATGTCTTCCCGATCTCGTGCATATCGCCTTCAACGGTACCCAAAACTACGGTTCCAACCACCTCCCTGGATTGGTCACCAACCATGGCTGGTTCAAGCACCGCCAGGGCGAGTTTCATCGCCTCCGCACCAATAATCAGCTCGGGCAAGAAGTACTCACCACTCGCAAACAGCTCACCCACACGCTGGATGCCTTTCGTCAAGCCCTCGTTAATGCAGGTCAATGGATCAAGACCTTCTGCGAGGGCCTGCTTGGCAATCTGTTCCGCATCTTCCGGCTCGCCGTCGATCACGGATTGCGCTAATTTTTCGTACAGCTCTGTTGACATATTTATCTCCTAAAGTTAGATTTTATGAATTAATGATGGCATAATTTTTTATAATTTTGTGTTCAATTATTACTCCCATTGATGGTTTCTGATTACTGAAAGAATAATATCCACTCCTTCTGTGGCTTGCTCCTTGCTGATGATTAATGGAGGCGCAATCCGGATCGCGCTGGCGCCGCATTTCGTCAGGACAATGCCTTTGCTGCCCATCTCCTTGATGATCGCCTTGATGATCTCATCGGCAGGGCTGCCATCAGGGTTAACCAGCTCCACACCAACCATGAGGCCTTCCCCCGTACATCCCCAATCATCGGAAAATCTTTTTGGGCAGCCATAAACCGTTTTTGGATAAATTCCCCGATTTCAGCTGCATGGGGCATCAATTCCTGCTGTTGAATAATGTCCAATGAGGCTAATCCAGCTCGACAGGCAACAGGATTGCCGCCAAAGGTGGTTCCCTGTGCGCTGGAGGCCATTGGTCCATGAGTTCGCTTTTTGCGAGCACCGCGCCAAGCGGCAAACCACCTCCCAGCGCTTTTGCCAGGCAGATGATATCCGGTTCAACCCCCCAATGCTCCACGGCAAACATAGTTCCAGTGCGACCCAATCCTGTTTGCACTTCATCCGCGATCAACAGGGCGCCGGTCCGGTCGCAAATCTCCCGCAGCCCGGTTAAGAAACCATCCGGTGGGACAATATAGCCGCCTTCCCCGGCGATCGGCTCGACAATGATGCCTGCCAGATCCTCCGTACAACCGATGCGAGAGCTTTTTCAACCAGGTTTAAACAGGCCAGGTCACAATCATCCGGCGATGTGTGTTTCAGGGGACAGCGGAAACAGTATGGGTAAGGAGTGTGGTGCACTCCGGGCAGCAGGCTGGTAAGCCGCTGGCGAAAGAGGGTGCTGCTGGCGGTCAATGACAGTGCACCCATCGATCTGCCGTGAAAGCTGTCCGTAAACGCTAAGATCATCGGACGATTGGTCACGTAACGGGCTAATTTAATACCTGTTTCCACTGCCTCTGAACCGCTGTTCACAAGAATACCTTTGCCTGATTTCAATTCACCGGGAGCTGCTGCCTTAAGCGCTTCGACCAGGTCGACATACGGCTCCAGGTAGCCTACATGGCTGGCGCCGTGAATCAGGGTCTGAGCCTGATCACGGATGGCATCTACTACCTGTGGGTGACAATGCCCGACATTCATGGTGGCGATCCCGGAGACAAAATCTATGTACTTCCGGCCTTCATAATCGTAGAGGTAAACGCCCTCTCCCCGTTGGAAGGCGATATCCGTATAGCGGTAGATCGTCGCTGCTACTGAGGCAGCATCCCGATCAATGAGCGCCTGGGAAGATGTTGCATTCTTGATCCTTTACTCTTAGTTGACTGCTGTTCATACCTGACCTTCTGATAATCACAGAGTTATATATCAATGTACTGTCCAGTCCTGCCCAGTATTCTTTCTTCAACTCCTGCTTTAATATCTTCCCCGTGCCCCTCTGGGAAACTCGCTGACGAATTCAACTGTTTTCGGGGCTTTATAGCTGGCAAGGTGGCTTTAACATGAGCGATCAACTCAGTTTCAGATGCATCCTGACCCGCTTTGAGCACTACCAAAGCCTTCGCTACCTCTCCCCATTTTTCATCGGGTACGCCAATCACTACCACCTCGAAGACCGCTGGATGATCCTGGATCACCTTTTCAATCTCCACCGAGGCGATATTCTCAGATATGATGATGTCCTTCTTGCGATCAACAATGGTGAGATAACCCTCATCATCCACAACTGCCATGTCTCCCGTGTGGAACCAGCCATCCACGATCACTGCTTCTGTCCCCTCAGCATCTTTGAGATAGCCTTTCATTACCTGGTTCCCACGGACCACAATCTCGCCAATCGATTTCTCATCCCGGGGGACGTCATTACCATGCTCGTCGACGACGCGGATGCGCACTCCCACCAGCGGTAATCCAGTCTTCACCTGGGTCGCCTGGCGGATCTCTTTATCCTGTGCAAGGTGAGGTTTAGGCCTGGCTATGGTGATAAAAGGAGTCGTTTCAGTCAATCCATAGCCCACATACGCCCTGCAGCCGACCTGCTCTTCAAGCGCCTCGATCAGCGAAAGCGGGGAAGGAGCACCACCAATGATCACTTCTTCAAGGCTGGATAGATCATGCTTCTTCAAATCTGGATGCTGGAGCATGCCATTGAATATCGTGGGCACTCCCAAAAGTTTGGTGACTTGTTCTTTCTCAATCAGCCGCAGCATCTCTCCGAAATCCACCTTGCGCAGCATGACATGCTTGCCTCCAACTGCCGTCAGGAACTGCGGCGATCCCCAACCGTTGACATGGAACAGGGGTACCACGTGCAGCAAGGTATCATGGTCGCTGACCCTGAAGCCGGGGATGGCAGTCAGGGTGTGAATATACAGTGAGCGGTTGGTGATCTGGACAGCTTTCGGGGTTCCGGTCGTCCCGGAGGTATAAAATAATTCAATAACTGCATTTTCGTCGATGCCATCCAAGTCTACATCTGCCTCAGGTGAGGCATCTTCCAGCAAGGATTCATACTCATCAACCCAATCTGGACCCTGCTCGCCTTCCATGGCGATGAAATGCTCAACCCATGGTAATTCGCTGCGCATGCTTTCGACCAGCGGTAAGAAATCCTGGTGAAAACACAGCACTTTTGCCTCGGCGTGATTGAGGATGTATTTGATCCCCTTGCGGGAAAGACGGATGTTGATCGGGTTGAGGATGCCTTCAATTTGAGGCACTGCATAGTAGGCTTCCAGCAGTTGGTGCGAGTTATAAGTAATGAATGAAACCACATCCCCGGTGCCAACCCCCAGATCGGTGAGCGCATTTGCAAAACGATTGATGCGTTGGTCGTAGTCTCGATAAGTGAACCGTTTATCGCCATCAACGATTCCGATTTTATGGCTGTAAAGTGAAACCGCCCTTTCTCGGAATTCTAATGGGGTTAATGGCACATTCATGGGGAAAAGTAAAGAGAGTAAGAGGCAAGTTTCCCTGCCTCCTACTCTATGATAGTTTACCGATTATGGTTTACTCACAGCTTGAATCTTTGGTCATGCCATCCCAATCGATCCAGACATTTGAGAGCGGGGGAATCCCATCGACACAAGCCTTCTGAACGCGGATAAGATTGTTGTAATAGGGAATGATCGTGCCACCATCATCATGGAGCATTTGTTGCGCATCCAGGTAGTGTTGGCGACGCGCATCAGCGTCCTTCTCGGCGCGAGCCGCATCCAGCAGTGCATCATACTCGGGAACGTTCCAGAAAGATTCGTTCCAGGCGCCACCACTGCGATAGATCTCGTTGAGAGCTGCATCGGCCCCACGCGCATTCCAGCAAGTCATCACGAATGGTTCTATCATCCATTGCTCGGCCCAGAACCCATCCGATGAACTCGTTACAATATTGACGGTGATACCCGCCAGCGCTGCATCCTGCTGGAAGATCTCGGTCAGAGCGGTCCAGTCTGAGCAGACATCGGCTGTACCCAGATTAACTTCAAAACCATCTGGATATCCAGCTTCTACCAGCTTGGCTTTAGCCGCTTCGATATCATATTCATAGGAGCATTCTGACAATACATTTGGATCACTGGGCATAACGGCCGAGTCGCAGGAAACGGAACCCGCGCCGGAAAGAGCCAGGTCCACCATTTTCTGGCGGTCGACCACCAGGTGCATTGCCTGTCGCAGTGCCAGATTGTCGAACGGTGGAATGTCGGTGCGCATCACAAAGCCCGACCAATCACCCCCTGGAATCTGGCTGATAACAAATTCATCGTTGCCTTCGAACTGCTGTGATTGTTCAGCCGTATCAATGGTTAGCCAATCAAGCTGACCAGACAGGAGTGCCGTGGTCATTGCCTCAACGTCGGCTATCCCGTAAATCTCAATCGCTTCCACCCCGGGAGGGCCATCCCAGTAATCATCATTGGCAACCAGGACTGTAACACCTTCCACATCCAACGTCTCCAGCTTAAACGGGCCGGATCCCATACCTGTCTCCAGGACGCCAGGCAGACCATCTACCGGCATTACGCGGGCGCGATAATCCATGACGGTCAAGGGAAAGGTAACCACGGGCTGTGTTAAGTTGAAAACAATGCTGAAATCATCTGGAGTTTCAATGCTGTCAACAACTTCAAATGTGGTGGCCAGGATGGATGTTTCTGAGCTCTTCCAATGGTTGGCGGAATAAGCCACATCGGCCGATGTGAGTTGGGTGCCATCATGGAAAAAGACATCGTCACGCAGGTGGAATGTCCACACAGTAGCATCCTCATTAGATTCCCAGGATTTTGCTAAGGATGGCTGTGGAACCATTTGATCAAAGGCTGGTTCTGTCAAGCGATCATATATCAGGGAAATGGGCGGCCAGAAGCGAGATGCATCCACGGGATCCAGGTTCTCATTGCCGCCATAAGCCAGGCCGTCGGAAAATCGGAGCGTCCCGCGTTCCTCCTCCATGACCTCTTCTTCTGTGGGCTCTGGTTCCGGTTCATCTGGCACAGCTGTTGGTTCTTCAGGTACAGCAGTGGGTTCCTCTACCTCAACAGGGGCTTCAGTGACTTCTGGTTCTGGTGCTTCGGTCGGTTCAGCGGTAGCCGGGGCACAGGCAGCCAAAACCATGGCTGCCACTATCAGAATACTGAAAGCGAAAAAAATCTTCTTAGACATCATGCTCCTCCTTAAAGGAATTTAGATTCAAAATTTGGATATTATCCGTCTAACGTTTGACAGGGAATGACATGTTGGTTTCTTCGATACTCATCACCTCCTTAATCTGTAACGAGCTGCCAGACTTATATTCAATTTAGAGAGCTGACAATTCCAGAACAGCTCTCACCTTCCTTCCGCTGATGATGAAACATCCACACCTGAGCCGGTTGGAACAACCATTTTGGGAGCATCTTCCTCTACCTTGGTCCCATTAATCTGGTCTAGATTCCGAGCTCGGGTGAGCTGATCTAATTCCTCGATAGGAATGTGACAGCGAATTTGATGCCCCTTGGCAGAAGCCGGGGATTGCCAAAGGGGTGTTTCTTGTGTGCAAACATCTCCAAGACAATAGGGACAGCGTCGCTGAAAAGTGCAGCCCTGAGCTGGTGGGGAAAGTTCAGGTGTGTCGCTGGCCAGCAGCTGCGGTTCATAATCTGGATCTGGCACTAAAATCGCGCCCAGGAGAGTCTCTGTGTAGGGATGGAAGGGGGGTGAGTAGATTTCATCCACTGTACCCACTTCGCATAAGCGACCCTGGTAAAGCACAGCCACGCGGTCAGCGATGGCTTTGACAACAGCTAAATCATGCGCGATGAAAATATAGGTGGTATTTCGTTCTTGCTGTAAATCTGCCAGCAAATCCAGGACTGCCGCTTGCACAGACACATCTAAGGCAGATGTCACCTCGTCGCAAAGTACAACTTCAGGATCGGCAGCAAAAGCCCGGGCTATCGCCACACGTTGTTTTTCACCACCCGACATCTGTCCCGGGTAGCGCAGCCGGTAGCGATCATCCAAACGCACACGCTCGAGCAGTTCGCTTTGCCTCTCCCGGCGTTCATCGCGTGACATCTCTGGG
>PVMK01120669.1_pt1 | contig 15372 bp, 14 predicted proteins | sample 1853481 | NCBI WGS metagenome assembly PVMK01 (sample SAMN08533507, study PRJNA380276) | Marine sediment metagenome, whole genome shotgun sequencing project.
TTCGCAATGCTCAAAGGCTTGGATAAGAGCTAGTTACAGTTTCATGCGGATGCGGATGCTAACAAAATAGTGTCCGCAATATAGCCACGAGACAACCCCCAAAAAGGGCCGAAATTCAAACTTAATGGGCTAAATTTGAGGTTGATCTTATCCTCCCCCCCATAATTTCTTACGGTCATATTCTTTAACAATACATACTTTAGTGTCGATCAATAGCTGGGTCAATACCAAGACCTACTATTTTAGTAGGATTTTTCAACAGTGGCCAACCAGGGAGAAAGTGAGGTGTGCAGGCTGGAGGGGTGGGAGCGGACTTTATATTACATCCCTTAATTCACACTTTGCTGAAATTAATCTGGCATAAGATATTGAGAATATAAGCAAGCGAAGACGAAGCTCCGCTGTGTTCTTTCAAAAATGAATAGAGTATTCTGAAAGCAATCTAGTTATCTGCCGCAGTGTCAATAAAACAGCCGCCACCTCCGCCACTACCTCCACCACTACTTTCAGAAGATGGTTCATTCACGGTAATGATAAGGGTATCCGGGGTCGGGTCAGGCTCCCCAAAGCCGTCAGTGCACGTAAAGCTTACCGTAAAGGTGCCTGAATTGTTAAAGACCACATTTCCGGGATCTTCTTGGCTGGCATCGGCAATACCTGAACCTGCGCCAAAATCCCACAAAAAGGTCGCATTCACAATGCTATTTGGATCTGTGCATGTGCCACTAAAATCAACAGGCTGCCCCCTAACAATGGTTTTATCGCCAGCTGGCGTGTCAATAGCTCCACTGGGTGGTTGATTCAACTGTTGGGCAGCGGCAAAGGCATCTATGCGTCCAGCCCCGAAGGTGTTATCCGCTCCGGGATTACCCAAATCCACCGCGCTGCTCTTAAGAGCATCTATAATTTCTAGTGGAGTTGTGAACCCACCCTGCAAAAGAGCAGCAACACCTGCAACATGCGGCGCAGCAGCAGATGTGCCGAAAAAGGGGCTAGGGAATCCACCCGCCCCGGTGACTGAGACACCATCTATGGCCGTAACATCCGGCTTCGGCCGTGTTTCTGGGCTAGGAAAGAAGATCTCAACAGGCCCTCGAGAGCTAAATCCCTCAATGGTATCGTTTCCCGGATCATTGGCATTAATGGCAGCAACTGCCAAGACTCCGGGCACAGCCGGATGACCAAAGATGCTCCCTTCTGGTACAGAATACTCTTCAACTAGACCAGATCTGAATAAAAATAACTTAAGAAACCTTTCTTCTCCACTAAATTTAGCTACCGCTATTTTGACTCTTACTGGTACAGCACCGTTATTAATTAGAGCTAGGCCCTCTATAGGGTCATCATCTCCATCCTGAGTATCAGCACTCGCAAACAAAACGGTATCTTCTGCTTCGTTCAGAATCAGGAGGTCATAGTCATTTCCTGCCCCACCAAAGGGATCATCCCATTGAAGAATGATCGTTGTAATGCCTGGCAAGAGCAAAATATCCATGGTCGGATCACTCGCTCCGCCTGCAGCGTTCCCAAAATTGTGCTCGGGTAGCGGTCTTACCGGCGGCCCAGAATCCTGAAAACCTAGAACATTAGTGCCAACAAAATCATCCTGATAATGGGTTTGAGCACTGTTTCCAGCAGATGATGCGTATATCACGGTTGACAGAACACCAGCCACGGCCTGGGCTACAGGACCGTCTTCAAAATACGGCTCTAAGATAAAGCCGAGATCATCAACGACGATGTCTGCGCCAAATTTAGTTGGATCTGCCAAATCATTTACACATTGAATCATTTCCAGACTCGTTGCTGGCCCACAGAACCCCAGCGCTGCACCTGGGGCCAGGTCATGTACGATCTCAAGCATAGCGGTGCCCTCATCGCCGCTTCCCGCAAAAGTCTGAGTAGTAACACTGGCTGGAAGATCATTTGTCCCCTGGGCAGCAGCGATGTTGTCTATCCCATCAGAAATAACACCAACCTTTACCCCACTACCATCGAATCCAAGTGCCCGCAGCTCATCTGCTCTGAGGATGCTATCCCCTTCAGTAGTTTTGCTGCCCACCCGTGGAGTACCATAGCTCGGGGGGGTGATCCGCTTAACAAAAGGGAGTTGGGCCACCTCGTCGATTTTGTTGTAAGGGATCCAGGCCTGGATAATCCCAAGTTTTTCATTGGTAATTTCAACTTTCACATCGTATGCTTCGATTAGGGCCCTCTCTTCAGATCCAATGGAATCTACGTGAATGTAGGTCTGAATGTTCCCCACTTCATTTACCCTGACCAGCGAGTTTGACAAAACCACATCGCCCTGTCCTCTGGCATACTGCTTGGTGATAGCACCTGTCCGCACCTTCTCTATCATCGTTCTCAGGATTGAACTTACCTTCTGGAAACCTGGAGAGGATTTAGGGTATTTGACCGAGTTAAGACTTAACAATGGCTTTTCGATCCCTTGCCCAGCCTTGGCACTTTGCAGCACACCAACAGTTGAAAATGTTATAAACCCGAAAAGTAACAATATCCTGAACAAACAGAGTCGCTTCATCTTCGTACTTTGTCCTGTTTCGCGTTGAGCTCAGATAAAGAAAAAATTGCATCAGTTTCCATGTTAACGCTGCCTCCCCGTGGAGTACCATAGCGTGGCGCGGTAATTCGCTTAACAAAGGGAAATTGGGCCACCTCGTCGATTTTGTTGTAGGGGATCCAGGCCTGGATAATCCCAAGTTTTTCATTGATTATTTCAATTACCATATCTCGTTCTTCGAGAAGAGCCTTTTCATCAACGCCGAAGGCTGTGACATAGACATATGTTTGGATGCTACCACGATCATTGACCCTGACAAGAGGTGTCGATAGGGAAGAGGCTTTCAATTCGTTGGCATTCTCTGTGGTAATACCCAGCGATTCCATTTTCTCTATCATCGCTCTCAAGCTTGAACTCACCTTTTCGGAAATGGGAGAAGTTACTGCTTTTTCATGCCCTTTTGTGTCTAAAACACTCACTTCCTTTTTAGGAACATCAACCGACTTCTGGCTGGAGGCTGTCGCTGAATGTTCTTGATTTGCTGCACTACGGCTAGGACTCTCAGCCCCACATCCAAACACTAGCGCAAGAGGCAAGGCGAATACTAAGCCCACAAGATATTGGACAGTCTTAGACTTTTGCTTCATAGCGATCATAAAATCCTCCGCCCTTCCCGGTCCCATACTCGTAGGAACTTGATGCCGATATAGTCCAGGGCCGAAGGTCATAACTATAAGTTCAAAAGTGATAATGTTCAAGTAGACCAGGACAGACAACCTTCTAAGGGACGCGATAGTAGCTCAGCAGGCACAAGATAGAGTGCTAGTCTGGTAAATGGGAAAAGTAAGGTATCTTGCCAAGATAGTAAATTTGGCCATAGTTACAGTATGATAAGGAGATCTTGACTATTCGCCCCTTTTAAGCGGATTCCAAAAAGGTCTGCAGTCCTTAGATCCGGGCGAATATTCGGCTCCTCAATCCGCCAGCTATTCCAGACTTGCACGCCCTGTTTGAGGATAGCCAAGTGTTCAGGATTGGCCATAATGTTGCGCCACCACCCGTAAACTCATGCACTGCCAGGCAGGCTGCGAAAACGGGTTTACAATTGAAAGAGGGAAAACCTGGTTTTGAGCTAGGAGGACTCAAGGTCGCGGAGTGCTTTTTGGTAAGCCGCTCGGTAACGAAATCCCTGTTGCCAGTAGTTCCAGATAAGCCGTATCTTTTCAACTTCACTCTGGGAATAGTAACGAAAGAGCTTCTCCCCCCGTTGCTCTGTTCTTGGCTCCACAAATCCTCTTTGCTCCAAATAGTAGAGCTTTTGCCTCGGGATGCCTATTTCTTCAACCACCTGACCAGTAGTCTTCACACCATCAGACTGCATTGCTTAAATTTCCAATATTGCCATCTAACGCCAAAATAGTCTTTTCCACCAACCCATCTTTCTCATGTGCCCTAGCTCGCTCTCAAGCAGCCGCAACTTTGCCTGGGTCTTCGAAAGGTCATTGGCAGTGTTTTCCAGTGCAACCTTGCTAGCAATTAAGCTACTCTTATACTTCGAAAGCTTATTGGCCTCAACCTCAAGATTTCTTAGCCAGACAAGCAACTGCCTGGCATCACTCGTGTAGAGTGAGACGATGTCATTTGCGTCGCCCTCGAAGGCTACCACGACCACGTTAAAGCGATTGGCTTTTCCGTTGTTTTTGAAGACTTTCTGCAAGCTGAATCTTCCTTGCACCTGGAACATCGAACGCGAACTTCTTTCTCGGGAAGAGTCGAATATTTCAACCTATGGGTAACATTACAACCTGGACAACGGATCTTCATCCATCGCTCCTGTTGGATAATCTGTAATGATTAAAGCTTATAGGTGCTGGGGATAAAAGAAGCAAGAAAAAAATACCCTCACTGACCAGCCTAGCAAATGTCATTGAGAGCTTGTGATATGCGGGGTAGGACATTGCCTTCTTTAGAATAATGCCCGACCGATAGCTAACCCTAGCACGGAGAATTGCACAAGAAAAGCCCCCACCGACCGAAGGTCAGTAGGGGCTTGGCAAAGGTTTGGGTAGAAGAAGAGCAAGGCCCCCAAGTAAACCCCGATAGGGCAAAGCTACACCATTGGGAGACGGCCTGGTATCAAAATCAACATACGCCGCTCTCACGGTTTAGGTGTTGTGCAACTATAGATGAGATTAGTTCTCGGTCTGTATCAGAAATTGCTATGAATCTAACGCCTATTCCATAATGACCACCCTCTTTGTCTTTGACTGAGTCAAGAGCTTCTGATCTGACAACTTCTCCCATGGCTCGTATACGGGGGCTTAGAAGAGAGATGCTTATAAACATGTTGATTTCAGGGTGCTTTGGCCGACTACGGCATCGTATATATGCTCCACCAGCACTTATATCTTGTGTTTCTCCGCTCATGATATTTCGATTGTTTTCCATGATTACAGGGCACATCATTTTTGCTCTTGGGTGTTGGCGTCTCTCTTTTTGTGGCATTTAGTCTCTCTCTATTTAGTTTGCCCCCACGCCGCAGAAGTTGGTGTGAGGGCTACCGACAAGAGGGTTTGTAGTTGAGTGTCAAGGGTGCAGGAAATATGCCAGGGGATTAGCCATGCACCGAGCCTACAACTTGCTTTGGGGGTGGGCCAATATGCTGCCAAGCGAGTTACCTCATGTCCCCTGCGTTTTTGATTTCTGTGGAATGGAGGACAAAGCAGCAAAGAAAACAAACCGGAGATCCTCTGGAGTTTAGAGGTTTGGTTGGATATAGACTTAGCTTTATTGAATATGAGTGACCATGGAAGAAAACTGGAGAAGTTGTTCGGACGGAGGGATTTACTTTGAGGTGCGTACTTATTACGTTCTTCTCTTCAGTCAATGTAGCTAGGGTTTAGCCATGACTTTTATGTAATCTCCCTTGACGAGTTCAGCAATCCCAGCTGGCCCCTTTACGGTGAGCGATACAGAATATTGTCCTGCATTAGGATATTCATGAACTGCACGGCGTCTTCTACTTTTAAAGCCGTCACCAAAGTCCCAATACCAATGGGTGATTTTACCAGTGGAACGGTCTTGAAAGGTCACGGTCAGCGGTGAGGGTCCCTGAACTGGCTTTGCAACAAATTCACAGACTATCTCTGAATCAGTCTTGACAGTAGATTCATCTGCTCTGCTGTCCACCGCAAGCGGAGGTGAAGCAATTAGCATAAACATAGCGCCCAAATAGCAAATGAAGTTTCTCATGGTGTGCCCCTTGACTCCTTCTCTACTAAGGAAGCAATGTATTGTTGGCCTTCGGATGATAGGTGGATAAACCGCACACCCATCCCAAACACGGGTCTGTTGTCAATGTTGAAGGTGCGCGACCAGATTTTTTTACCAACCACAGAAATGGAACCCCCTTCAGAAGGCTTGAGGAGAATTGGGAAGTTTTTACCGAACTTAGGCTTTTCTGATAAAAATATGCATACACCGTCAACACTAATGTCCTTGGTTTCTCCTTCAATGGAACCTTGAACATTGTGCAAAGTGGCGGGCCAATTCACAAGGATTCTAGGATGTAGCCGTCTTTCGATACTCATAGCAGTTCGTATTGTCCCATTTCTCTGGCTCTTCCTCTCTCCAGTCGATGCCTTGGTCTTTCAGGTGTTTGTCTATGGTTTGTTTGATTACGAAAGTTAAAAGTACTTAGTTTAACAATAGATCAAGCAATTGATATGCCAAATGTGGCTTTCAGAACTATAGCATGGAAATTATGATCCACAGGCAGCATGGAGGGGTGGAAAAGAAAACCCCTCCGGCTAGGGCCAGTAACCAATGGGGGCAAACTCCATAAATAGGGCCAAGATAAAAAGATATTTTTGCCTATCGCATAAGAAAGATCGGCAAGATATTCCAGATGTTCTTTGACAAATGAATACGTTTATAACGAGGCTTGGTGCAGCTTTTCTGAATCAGTCTCTGGGGCATTAAGAGATACCCATTTATCACTGCATTCCTTGGTACAAAAGAAATAAATCCCTTCGTCACAGTAGAGGTACTCAAAGATGTGGTCTACAGGAAATGATTTTTTGCATGCATACATGGAAGTCCCATTGTGGAAAAACCTCCAATCCTTCAGTAGTCTCAAGTCACTTATAATTGATGAAAACCTAATACCGATAGGAATGCGGAGACTGACGTAGCATCCCACCAAGTATAAGGTTTGCCCTCAGAAGTACCTGTCGGACTATCTTAGTGCCAGCCGATTGAGGATGAGGACGGAGACAAGAGCTACCACCAATAAGACCAGGGCTATGAAATTAGATAATGCTCTCTGCAATCTCCTTACCGGCATGATTCTTCCTTTATGGCCTTCTTCAAAATCGCCATAAAGCCCTCATCCTCCAAAGACATTATTGGTAGCTTTGACTCATCACCGGACATGACCATCCTAGTTATGGACTGAAGTCTTTGAGTTTATTTATGGGAATATAGCCAATTACCAGCTAAATGCAGACCCAAAACCTCTCGCCATTAACTGCTATCGACTCGTGTTGATCCTCTGGAAGTTTTTCTCTATTGCGCAAGTCAAGCATCAAAAAGCTCAAGGTATTATTTGCTGCCACGGGGCTTCAATTCATTTTAGAGAAAGCTCTGGTGCTGAATATGTCGAGATTTAACCAAATTGGGCACAAACCTTGCTTCAGATTCCAATGAGGCAATATTTATGTTCTACTCTTTTTAGATTTCAGAGTTTTGACTTGGCTGTTCTTATAGACAGGAGGTTTCATCCATGTTTCTGAACTCCATTTTAGGTCGGTTTTCAAACGATCTAGCTATTGACTTAGGTACAGCGAATACTCTCGTCTATGTGAAAGGGAGGGGCGTCATAATAAACGAGCCTTCTGTCGTGGCAATCAGCAAAAATGGAAGAAGCAAGGGTGACGTTCTTGCTGTGGGTAACGAGGCCAAGGCGATGCTGGGACGCACTCCCGGCAATATTGCAGCCATTCGCCCTATGAAGGACGGAGTGATTGCTGACTTTGGTGTTACCGAAGCGATGCTTCGCCATTTTATCAGAAAGGTTCACAACCGGCGCAGATTAATGCGACCGCGTATCATCATCTGTGTGCCATCTGGAATTACTGCAGTGGAGAGACGGGCAGTGCGTGAAGCTGCAGAGTCAGCCGGTGCCCGAGAGGTCTTTTTTATAGAAGAGCCAATGGCTGCTGCAATTGGTGCTGGACTGCCAGTCACAGAACCCACTTGCAGCATGGTGGTGGATATTGGCGGGGGCACTACAGAAGTTGCGGTGATCTCACTCGCTGGTATTGTGTATAGCAAATCAGTAAGAGTAGGTGGCAACGACATGGATGAAGCGATCCTTCAGTACATCAAGCAAAAATACAACCTACTGATTGGGGACCAGACCGCAGAACTTGTAAAGACCACGATCGGCAATGCCTTTGCGAATAATGAAGTAGAACACATGGATATTAAGGGACGCGATCTTGTCTCAGGCATCCCTAAGATTATCGGGATAAACTCTGATGAAGTGCGAGAGGCGATCTCCGATCAGCTTCAGACTATCGTTGAGACCGTTCGAAGTTCCCTCGAGCAAACTCCACCGGAATTGGCTGGTGATGTTGTGGAAAAAGGCATTATGCTTTCCGGAGGTGTGGCACTTTTGCAGAATCTTGACAAACTGTTGCATGAGGAAACAGGGCTTCCCATAGCCATTGCTGAGGATCCCCTCTCCAACGCCGTAACCGGCTCAGGCAAAGCCCTAGACTCCATTGATACTCTCAGACAACTGATGGTTTAATCTGCCGACGGGATATTTCAGTTGACACTGAGGCGGTACGGGGAGAAGATTAGTCGAGTAGCGCGGGGGAGTCACACCCCCACGCCCTCCCAGAACCGGACGTGAGCCTCTCGGCTCATCCGGCTCCTATCGTCCAGCCGAACCATACGCAAAACGCCAGTGAGCAAACAGCCATGGTTGGCGTTTTCTTATACGCCTCAGCCATTGCTGCGCCCCGCGCTGACGTCCCCGTAAGCGTTTGTATTTCCGACTTGCCCACATCGATAAAAGCCTATCCAGGTGCCAAAGAGTTGGACAAAGCGCTGAATGATAGTAACTGCCATAGTAGTTGATCCATCCCCTGATCACGGGATCGAACATGCGAGCGAAATCCTCTAGCGACTTGTCACTGCGTCGAGGCAGTCGCCAACTCTGCATCGTCTGACGAATAGACCTGGTCGCCCCGCTGCTGACTGCCGGACTGAAACGAACGTAGAATTTACCCTTGCGATTCTTCGATAACCTAGGCCTAAAGGTAAAGCCCAGGAAATCGAACTTCTCGTTCCGGTAACTGCCTCGCCGGTTAGCATCCTTACAGTAGACAATCTTCGTCTTCTCAGGATGTAACTCCAGACGACATTCAGCCAGCCGCCACTTAATGCAACCAAGCAGGTACTTGGCCTGCTTTTCGCTCACACAATGGCAGATCACATCATCAGCATAGCGCTCAAACGGAACTGTAGGAAACTCTCTCTCCATCCACTTATCAAGCGCATAGTGCAGAAAGAGATTTGCCAGCAGAGGGCTTATAACCCCACCCTGCGGCACTCCCTTGTCCCGCTGTAACATTTGCCCATCAACCAGTTGCACTGGAGCACGCAACCACCGTTCAATATAGAGCAACATCCATTTGCACTTGGTGTGCTTCCGTACCGCACGCATCAACAACTCATGATCGATGTTGTCGAAGAAGCCTTTGATATCCAGATCCAACACCCAATTGTATTGGTAGCACCGCCTGCGGGCTTGTCCGACCGCTTCAAGGGCCGACTTGCTCGGCCTGTAGCCATAGGAGTCCGGATGAAAACAGGGCTCCAGCTTCGGCACCAGTCGCTGCATGACTACCATCTGGGCGATCCGGTCCGCTACCGTCGGAATCCCTAACGGTCGCAATCTGCCATCTGGCTTCGGGATATCCACCCTGCGTACTGGTGGCGGAAAGTAGCTCCCAGAAGACATCCGATTCCAGAGCTTGTAAAGGTTGTTCGCAAGATCCCTTCCAAACTCCTCAATCGACTGCCCATCTACTCCAGCTGCACCCTGATTCGCCTTTACCTTCTTGTAGGCTTGCCAAACCTCACTTTTGGCAATCGAAAACGGCTTCGCTTTACTCAATGGCTCCTCCCATCACTGGTTGACCACTCAATAAAGCCGGACGATGCAGCCCCTTCGCTCCATCCCCATTACAGAGACTTCATCACTACTACAAGCTGCTCCGTCCCTGTGCCTCGCATCGGTACTCTCACTCTCGTGGGGCCTCCACTTGAGTTTCTCCCTTGACATCGAGGCGACAGGTTCCCACGTTCCACACAGAGGCCTAAGTCAGAGTCACGCCACCTTTATGCCGGACGCCGCCCAGACAGTAAGCAGGTTCCCTCTGGACTTATCCTGGCGTACAGAAAGCCACCAGTTTTGACGTCGCCAGAATTATTTTCGACACCTCATCGGATGGTTCGCTTGCGCTCGTCTCTCTGACTCACAACTGATCCCGTCATGCAGGACCTTTTCCTCAACGCTCACCACAACGGCTCTTGACCGATGCAGCTTGAGGTGTTTTGGAGCCTGCTCCTGCAAGCCGACTCCAAGGGGCCAAACCCTCATCCCCTGTGCAGCCTCGTGGCGCACTCTCTGCTATCAATTAAGATTCTGATGAGAAATGTAAACTCACCTCGATCAAAGCAAAAGTTTCGATTATCCGGGTAGAAGCACTGGTTACCCAGTGCTTCTACCCGGAAATTAATGATTGAGAATTGGCTTTCGGCCATTTGTTACTTGGCCAAATAGCCAAATTCGGCTATTTGGCAAAAAAGACTAAAAGCAATGTAGCAAGTTAAGTATTTGATTTTAAACAATTTGTTCATTTTAATTTTTCTTGGCATTACTTCTGCACTACCAAACGTCAAAGGAGCAAAATGGACTTGACAGACTTAGTATTTAGGTGCCGGGGATCGATGTCATGAAGAAGCCCACAAATGGACGATGGAAGACAGCAGTGAAAACTAGAGCATTCGATGTATTTATCATAATCTCGATATTGTTGATTGCCGTTGGAATAGCTGCGAATTCGCTATTTCCCTGGATTAAGTAATTCAGCAGTTCTTGCTATGAAAAAGTCCCCGACCAACAATGGTAAGTTCTGCATCCTTATTATAGAGAACTCTGGCAGCATGGGTTCTAAGAGAAGTCAATAACTAAGGAGGAAACAGAAATGAAATTCAAAGTACTCGACATTGCACTCATAGTCGCAATCTTTTTGGTGCTAGCTGGAGTATTATTCAACGGTGCGATGTAGCTATCTAGGAGAACCGGAAAATCGTCAAATGAGGCAGAGAGAGCACATTGGGATGGAACAGGGCTGCTCGAACGAATTAGACAGTAGGCACGCATTTATAGTGACAGAGATATGAAACAGGAAAAACTCCGTTCGCTAGTGCCAAATTTGTAGGATAAAGCTTCAATGATTGCGTTTGTTGAAATCATACTGTTATTTGCAATCGGGCTTTTTGGGGTTTTATTTGTGACCTTTATTCGCTTACTTTTCGAAGATTGCGATGCTGTAGAAATAGAACTTCGGCAAGTTGAAAAATGAGATTCTGAAGCTCCATAATCAGACTCGGAGTAATATGAACACTTCCCGTTACGCTTTCGCACTGAAAGGATAAGAGAATGAATAAAGCGCAAAGGCTTGCAGTTCGCATTCCGGCCATCGGTTGGGAAGCTAATATAACTTCTGAGTACCAGGAGTATACAAGGGCAAAGGTTGTCAACATGAGTATAGGTGGAGCTTATTTGATAACCGAAACCGAGTATAAGCCAGGCTCAATTGTGACTCTGTGGATCAAATCATCTCAAATGTCTTTTTTCGTAACAGCTATCGTACTTAGAAACCATCCATTCGGAATAGCAGTTCGTTTTCTCGATCTTTGCGAATCTGACAGAAATTCCATTTTGGAAATAATCACTCGCTTCTTATCGAGAGGGAAACCAGACACTTTAGTTATAGAGGAGACTCCGGTGTGTGCTGAAAGTCATTTGGAACTCAACTGTAATTTATGACGGTTGAGTTTATCTGAAAATGCACTCACTCTAACACGGCACAGACATTTCACACCGAGGTCTGAGGGGTTAAAAAACTTCAGCATTGGGGAGGGTATAAGAGCTATGATCGGCCTAGCACAAACTCAGAGTTTTGAAATGATGAAGGTATTTCTAGGCGCTAGTGGAAGAGCTATTGTGAGGTGTCCTTTCTGTGAAAAGCATCATTACAAAGAAGTGCCCAAGTATCTTTACAACAAACCGGTTCGGGCAGAATGCAAGTGTGGCAAGTCTTTTCCCGTTTTATTCGACAGCCGAGGACATTTCCGCACAGAGGTGCAGTTGGCAGGAGAGTATTGGGATACATTCGGTGAAAAAGACCTCATGACTGTAACGACCCTATCTACTTCTGGCGCAGGGTTTGAGGCAGCGCGCAGCACGCCTGATGTATCTGTAGGGGAAACCATTCAGGTAAGCTTTTGGCTTAACGGCTCTTTCAGTACTTGGATCAATACAAAGGCAATCGTAAAACAAATCGATCACAATAGATTAGGCATTGAATTTAATGGTCTGGATGAGCATCAGCTAAAGTGCCTTGGATTTTACCTTATGCCTTGAAGTAGATACTGGGCCGACAAGATTCAGTCTACAAAAAGTTTGGCTGCGCTAGACTTTCCAGTGGATATATAGCGTTTTATCTGAACTCTACCACCCTAACCCCCATAGGCTTGCGCAGAAGTCAGTGGGGGTTCCTTTTTTATTGGCATCGGATTTGCGTTAGTGAATCAGTGTGGTGAGCATGGTGTTCACCAGCTTAGCCCGATGTTTGGACCCCCATCAACGACCAATTCAGGTGGGGGTTCTTTTTTTTCTATTTTCAACTAACCCTGTTCTAAGTTACCTCTTGGACAGGGCGAGGTTCCCTGTCTTAGCTCAGTTTCCAGCAGCCACAAGCCGCTGGTTGCTGGGGGTTTTTTCTTTCTTGTTTGGCAATCCATTCATTTGTGGTAAATTGCTTGCCGGTAAAGTACCTTCCTTGTGGCGAGGGGCTATTTTACCGCACCGCCCTCACTGGCTTTCGGGGATCCGGTCAGTGGGGGCTTTTTTTTCACCTCTCCATGCCGCAACCTACCAGCAATGGCTTGGCTTTTCGGTCAACTTGTAATTAGCCATATAGCCAGATTTGACCATTTGACAAAATTTCTCAGGTGAAGATCATGGAGGTTAAATCATTGTAATTAAATGATTTATCCAGTTGTTTGCATATTTGGCATTATTTCTGCCTAGAAAAGAAAAGTAGAAATGCTGGGCCATTTGATCTCCCTGATGCTTCTGGCCCTTGCCCCCATCAGCCATCCGTGCCCGGTTCGATGGATGCTTTTTTCTATTTTGAAAATATCAGCTGCTCTTGAGAAGGAGACCAACTATGATAATTGATACACTTTCAGAAGTTCTGATTATCGGCATACTGATATTTGTGGGGTTAGCTGTGCTTGAGTCCTAATCGACTCAAATTTGGAAAACAGCAACCGTTTGATGGTAATCCATCATTTATTTTTTGCAGAGCTAACTCTGAAAAGACAACAACACAACTTGGCATCCCAGTTCTCTCTATAACTTGTCTACGTTGTCGTGATAATACCTTAATATCACATCAAAATTGAAATCATCTCTCCTCCGCCGGAAAGATCCTTTGCAATTTGATTAGCGAGCTTGGCACGAAACATGCTCGGCCTCTCATGCACGCTATTTATCTGCATACCGAAGCCTTTAACTTTTTTGGACAAATAGTTTAAGTCACAAAAAGCGTAAACCAATCGACGTTTAGGGAGTTCTAGTGAATGAGTTTTTCCGTGGACCAAGTGACAAAATGGTCGTCGGCAATAGTGAGGCTATCCTACGACTTAGGGAAACTATCCAGCAAGTTGCTAACAGCTCTTCCAATGTCCTGATCTGTGGTGAAACTGGAGTTGGAAAGGGATTAGTAGCCCAAACACTCCACCTGATGTCAGATCGCAAAGATAGGCAGCTTGTTAGAGTGAACTGCGCAGCTATCCCCGACCAGCTTCTTGAGAGTGAGTTGTTTGGGTTTGAGAAGGGAGCATTTACTGGAGCGCATCAAAAGAATATCGGGAGGTTTGAACTGGCGCATTTGGGGACTATGCTATTAGATGAGATTGGCGATATGCCTCTCACTCTGCAATCAAAGATATTGCACGTTTTGGAGGATTTTCACTTCTCACGCTTGGGAGGCAATGGAGATATTAAGGTGGACTGCCGGGTGCTAGCAACGACCAACCATAATCTTGAGCAATGTGTCAGAGAAGGCCGGTTTCGAGAAGACCTCTATTATCGCCTGAACACAGTGAAGATATCCATACCGCCACTCAGGGAAAGGTCAGAAGACATTGAGCCATTGTTAGATTATTTCAGCAGGGAGATAGTCAACAATAATGGCAAAAGGGTCTTAAACTTAAATGATAACGGTGTGTTTGATTTCCTCTGCCAGTATTCATGGCCTGGCAATGTCCGAGAACTTAAGCACGTAGTTGAAAACCTGATGCTACTGGGTGATTGGCCGACCGTACGTGAGGAACTACTTGCTAGGCAAACAGATGATTTAGATACCAATGAGTCCAAAACGGAACCGTCCTCCACTTCAGTAAAAGACAATGCGGAGGAAATGAGATTAGATGAGCAAGTGCCTTCCCTGAAAGAGGTCAAAAAGATAGCTGTCCAAGAGGCTGAAGCGCAGATAATCAGGAAAGTTCTCCTGCAAACGGATTGGAATCGAAGGCAGGCTGCAAAGATGCTTCAGATCAGCTACAAGGCGCTATTGTACAAAATCAAGGAATATGGTTTGAACTTAGGAAATGGGGATACAGGTTTGTGTTCACAATGTGACCATACCATAATGCATTAACGAAATACTGGAAATGTGAGGCACGATCAGGAAACGCTTTTATTGCCAACCCTTTTCCGTGTGAGGCACTAATAAATAGCTATTATTAACCTTTTCTCTCTTCTGAGTCCTAGGGTATCGGTCTCAGCAAAAGTTGTCAGGTCGAGTACGTTCTTGGCTCGGCTAATGGGCTGAGCCATACGGTATAGGCGTGGAGTTCGAGCAGTCTCGGGTCAAGGCCGAGAACTCATCTCAACTAAGATTGCAGAACACCTAAAATCCGAAGACATCGGCTGGAGAGAGGAAGAGCCGGAGAAATAGGCCAATACGAACTGTTATGAGTATCGAAAGACGGCTACATCCTAGAATCCCTGCAAATTGGCCCGCCACTTTGCACAATGTTCAAGGTTCCATTGGAGGAGAAACCAAGGACATTAGTGTTGACGGTGTATTCATATTTTTATCAGAAAAGCCTAAGTTCGGTGAGAAATTCCCTATTCTTCTAGAACCTTCCGAACAGCAAACCATTTCTGTGGTTGGTAAAAAAATCTGGTCAGGCACTTTTAACATTGACAATAGGCCTGTATTCGGGATGGGTTCACTCCAAACAGCACATTGCTTCCTTAGTAGAGAAGGAATCAAGGGGTAAGTGAGCATGGACATGTTGCCCAAGATTGAAAGACGCATGTTTCAAAGAGCTGAAATTAAATGGCCAGTTACCATACAAACCTCTCAGGGACTCATTGAGGGAAAATCAGGAAATCTTGGTGCTGGCGGTGCCTACATCTACTGTGAGCAAACACCGAAGTGCGGCGAATTGATTGGTCTAACCATTAA
>PVMK01123168.1_pt1 | contig 15372 bp, 14 predicted proteins | sample 1853481 | NCBI WGS metagenome assembly PVMK01 (sample SAMN08533507, study PRJNA380276) | Marine sediment metagenome, whole genome shotgun sequencing project.
TCGACGAACAGCGCGGCGTCGGCGATCAGTTTTTCGATGGTGGTGTCGTCGTAGCCATGCTCGCGCAGGATCTCCACGCTGTGCTCACCCACGGCGGGTGCGATTTGACGGCGGTCATCGGCTGGGAGAGCCATCATTCCCGGGATCGCCGGTGTCGGTACGGCGCCCACGCCGGGTTGCTGCACGCACGGCGCTGCGTCGACGGCCTGCACGTGAGAGTGATTCATCCAATCCCCGAAGTTGTTGATGCCGTTGCACAGCGCGCCGGATTCCGTCAGTCGCGCACACCACTGGGATGTGGTCCTCTGGGGCAGCCGCTCATTGAGAATGTCCAGCAGCGCCTGCAGGTGCTCGGCGCGTTGCTCGAAATCGGCGAAGCGCGGGTCGTCGAGTAGCTGTGGCAGCTCGAGCCCGTGCAGATCCCCACCCAGTGCGCCTCCGTGACCAGTGTGATGGCGATCCAGCCGTCGCTGGTTCGAAAGGTACCGGCCGGCGCGTTGAGCACCCGCGGTGCGCCATCCGCCAGCGCATACTCCGCGATCTTTGCAGCCTGGATGGCTGCCGCCGATTGCATCAGGCTGACATCGATGTGCCGGCCCCGGGTGGCGCCCTGGCGCGCCAGAAGCGCCGTCGCCAACGCCTGATAGGCGTACAGGCCCGTGACCATGTCGACCACCAGGAAGCCGACCGGTGGGGCGCGCCATCGTTGCCGGGATTGACGGATATGAGTCCCGAAAATGCCTGCATCACGGTATCGGTGCAGGGCTCGCCGCGAAAGGGGCCCTGTTGGCCATAGCCGCTCACGGAAAGATAGAGGATGCGCGGATTTTGCTCACTGACTTCCGCGTAGCCGAGGCCCAGCCGATCGGCCACCCCGGGGCGAAAGCCTTCGATGAGAACGTCCGCCTCAGCGGCAAGCTTTTGCGCGACCGCGCGCCCGTCGGCGTGTTTCAGATCCAGGCAGATGCTGCGCTTGCCGCGATTGCCGCAGATATCCAGCGCCGAGTGGCCGCCGTAGTCGGTTCCGAGCCTGCGTGCCCAATCCCCTTCCCGTGGCTCGATTTTGATGACGTCGGCGCCGTAGAGCGCCATCAAGGTGCCGCAATAGGGCCCCGCGAGCCCCTGACTCACGTCGAGAACTTTCAAGCCGTCGTAAGGGCGCTCATAACTCATGCTGCCACCGTCGAGGGATGATATCACTCGACGGTGGCCCGACGGTGGCAGCGTAGATTCTGTGCCTACGGTCTGTCTTTCTTCGGAGCGAACCAGGGATCCCAGAAGCCGCGCTTTTTCTGAGCGAGAACCGGCCTGCCGTCGTCGGCGGCGGCCGCGGGGATGAGGTTGAGGATAAAACTGCTGTGGGTGGCGGCGGCCGGTTGATGCATGCTACTGGAGGCGGTCCCGGGTGAGCCTCTCTGTCCGAATGCTGCGCTACCCATGGACATGGTCCCAACCCCCAGGGAGAAAACGATAAGAGAATTGAAGACCATCAGCAGCGCCTTGTGCCAGAAGGGCGCCACATAGTGACCAACCACCATGAGAGCAAACAGGAAACTGAACAACAGCGCCGACCAGTTGGATGGAAATCCGAAGGTCACCCACAATGCGTTGCTGATGAGCATGATGACGGCGCCGGCGGCCCCCGGCGTGAGCATCGACTTCGGGTTGAGGAACTCGCTCTCCGCCCGCTGATGCCGGCGGGTCGTCGTCTCATGATTCTGTGCTGCAATTTCCATTTCAAATTTCCTCCAATCAAATTGGAGCCTGCACGTGAAGAGGACTCGGGCAGCTTGGAAGCGATCCGTGCTTCTATAGTACGCGTCCGGTTCAACCGTCTGCGGCCGTACCAACTCTCGCTTTCTCGAGCCGGTCGGTAGCGCAAACTGCAAGCCGTGAAACTATCCAGTTGCGTGAGTGTTAGTATGGTCGAACCGGTAAATGCACGGTGTGATAATTGCCACGTCCACGAGCAAACAGCCGGATCTCGAATCCAATTTCGGCCTGCTTAGCGTATCAATAGCCGTTGAAATAGAGGGCCCATACAGGTGCGACCCAACACGCTGCCTCGCAAGCTCGCCGCTATCCTCTACGCGGATGTGGCAGCCTATTCCCGCCTCACGGGAAAGGACGAGGAAGGCACCCATCGACAGCTATCCCGGTATCTCGATCTGATTTCCTCCAAGGTCGAAGCCTGTCAGGGGCGTGTCGTTCACTACGCGGGAGACGCCGTGCTGGCCGATTTTGCCAGCGTCACAACTGCCGTTGATTGCGCGGTGGATATTCAGGAGGAGCTTGCAGATCGAAATTCCCTGATCCCGGATGACCGCAAGGTGCAGTTCCGCATGGGCATCAATCTCGGCGACGTAATCGTGGACCGTGATGATATCTACGGGGACGGCGTCAATATCGCGGCACGCCTGGAATCCCTTGCCAGGCCCGGTGGAATCTGCGTATCCGGAAGCGTGTACGAACAGGTTCGCAAAAGAACCGACCTCGCATTCGAGGACATGGGCGAGCATTCGGTGAAGAACATCGAAGCACCGGTGCACATATACGCAATCAAGACCGCCAAAATCGCGACGCCGGAAATATCACCCCAGAAACTGAGCGATAGGCCGGCGATAGCAGTGCTCCCCTTCGAGAATCGGAGCGCGGATCCCGAGCAGGAGTATTTCGCAGACGGTATCACCGAAGATGTCATCACGGCGCTGTCCTACTGGCGGTGGTTTCCCGTCATCGCGCACAACTCGACCCAGGCGTACAAGGGCAAGACCGGGGACGCCACGACCATCGGTGAAGAACTGGGCGCGCGCTATCTGGTTCAGGGCAGCGTGCGTCGCAGCGGCGATGCGGTGCGCATTTCGGTGCACCTCATCGACGCGAGAAATGGCCATGAAGTCTGGGCTGAGCGTTACGATCGTCGAATGGAAGACGTGTTCGCCCTTCAGGATGAAATTACCGAGCGAATCGTCGCAGGCGTGGAACCGCGGCTTCACAGGGCGGAAGAGAATCGAGCAGTGCTCAAGCGTCCCAACGACCTTACGGCATGGGATCACATAATGCGTGCTGCCCGAGCGAAGGCGATGAGTGGACGTGGGTACGGCACTAAAGAGGCGAATAACGAAGCACGGCAGCATTTGGAGCGCGCCAGAGAACTGGAACCGACATCGGCGGAGACTCTGGCTCGACTGGCCGAATGCGAGTGGCATGATGCCATCACCGGATGGGCCGAAGACCGTAAAGCCGCTCTCTCACTTACGGTCGAGTACGCCAGAGCGGCCGTCGATCATGACGATGGGAACTGGCTGGCACATAGCATGTTGGGAATTGCGCTCTTGTTCGGACTCAATGAAACGGTAGCGGGCGTAAGAGAGCTTGAAATGTCGGTCTCTCTCAATCCAAGTGCATCCTCTGCCCGCCACGGACTCGGGTGCGGGCTCGGTTTCGCCGGAAAACCCACCGAAGCGCTCCCACATTTGAATATGGTGTTCAAGCTCGACCCCCAGTACCGAAACAGCGCGGCGGCCCTGGGAGATCTCGGGCTCAGTAACTTTCTCTTGGGAAACTACGACGAATCCATCGACTATTTGACCGAGGCGGCGACGACACAACCTGACTATGTGCGATCCCGCCAGCGTCTGGTCGCCTCCCTGGCGGCCGCCGGCCGCACGGACGAGGCGCGTGAGGAACTCGCGGCGTTGAGAAAGATTCAGCCCACCCTTTCCCTGGAATACATTAATACGACCTACCCGTTCGAGAAAGATGGCGACCGTGAACGCTTTGTGGGGGCTTTGCGCAGCGTCGGGTTGGAGTGACCGACGTACCCATCCTCGTCGCTAGCCCAGGTAGCAGCTCATAACCGCCTGCGAGTCGCCGGATTTGATACTCAGGTACTTTTCGTAGAACGACTTGTCGATGGCGCGCAGAGATTTCTTGGTCTTCTTCAGCCGATAGCGGCGCCGGTGCGAGGGACCGCCGTTGTAGACCGCATAGGTGGCGCGGGCAAGAGCGTCCGCGATACCGTACTTGTCCTCGCGCTTCCTGATGGCGTAGTGGGTCAGATAATGGGCGAGAATATCCGCGCCGGCGCGTGCGTTGTAACCGATATTCTCGGCCAGATCGGCGATGTCGTAGAAGCCCCGCCAGGCATTGGGATCCACCTGCATCATGCCAAGAGCCCCGGTCACCGACCGAATGGTCTTGACCTTGCCTTTCTTGCGTACGAACTGACGCCAGCAGCTCTCCTTCCAGGCGGTGGCAAGCACCAGATCGTGAAACAAGCGCGCGTGCTTCGCCGGGACCTTGCCTTTCTCCATGGTTACTTCCACCGTCTGGTCCAGGAGATCCTCCACCAGCGGCAGGTAACCCTTCGCATTCTTGTAATCCGCGACCCACAAGTTGAGCTTTACCACCAGCAGCGGATCGATCCGCACGCGCGCATGGGCCTGGCGAAACATGCCGTGCAACCACCACACACCGCCGTCCCTTTGCGGCGGCGCAATCGCGGCGCCGAAGCCCATCAGGGTCCGCAGCTCCAGATCCACCTGGTCGCTGCGCGTCAGCGGATCCTCCGCAGTGCTCGGAGCGATCATGCGCGCCATGCGCCGCAGCCCATCGGCACTGAGGTCGAGCCCGGTGCCCGGCCCGAGACTCTGGATGCCTTTCAGCGCATCCGCGGCAGCGATGAAGCTCAAGTACTGCAGAGCCGTCTCACCGGGAAGCCCCGTCTGCATGTCCCTGAGCACCGGCGCGAGGCGATCCCAGGTCTGGACGAACAGCTTCGGCACCGGATCAGGGCCCTGGGGCGGCGACGCCAGAATGGCCACGATGTCGTAGCGCGCCGACAGCAACACGTCGAACAGCGCGCTTCGGGATGCATCCCTGGTGGTATCCCGCGCGGACGCTTTGACCACGAAGGTCAAAAAAGCATCCCATTGTTGCCACGCCTGTTGCCAGCGAGCCAGCTCTTCGGGTGTGAGCACCGCCTGGGGTACGGGCGCCACCCCGGGCAGGTCCGGGATGTCGACGCGGGCCGCCAGGGTGAGCGCGTCCCGCTCCACGCTGACGCCGGTGAGGGACAGGGAGTCGATGATGTGCCGCGTGCGCTCGGCATCACCGCTGGCCAGCATCAATGGCAGCAGCGACCGAATCTCGGCCAGCGGCGCTTGTAGATCCACAGTGAGCGTATCGAGCCGCGGATGAACGTGATCCGAAACCCAACCCCAGAGCGCGCCGGCGATGGTCGACGACTCGCCGTCGTCATCCAACAGGCGCGAGTCCACGGTGCGAAAACGTACCCTGGGATTGCGTCCATCGAGCTCGGCACGCTGATCGGTCTCGACGAAGCCCGTCCAGTCGAGAAGCACCAGGCACTGGCTGCCGATGGCCGTCGCCACCCGCCCCCTGGCGGCACTTCGTATACGCAGCAAGCCATCGACGCCGCTCAAGCGGGGATCCGAGAGAATCAGGTAGTTGCATCCGGAGCCGTCTTTCATGGCCACCAGGGACTGACCGGGCCCGGTGAAAAGCTGATCGACGAGGACCTTCTCCACCAGTGCGTTACCGAAGCGCAGGGGAAGCGCGACCTCGCGTGCGACTGCAAGCTCTGCGGTGACGAGAAACCCTGTCAGCGCAAAAAGAGCTGCGGCCCGGAACAAAGGAATATGCACCGTCATGATGCTCGAGTATCGGATGCGGTCTGACCCGTAGTCCAGGCAATATCCAACAGCTTGGCAACCGCGAGACATTCCAGGCCGAAGGAAAGGTAGCCGCCGTATCCCAATATGGGCATGTGGAAAAGTTCAAAGCGGTGCACGAAGGGCACCGAGTATTCCCAGTGAGCGAGGCTGTTGTAATTCCACAGCTCCCAGAAAAACCCGCACACCAACCCGGCCACAGCCACCTGCCAGATCTCCCGCCAGTCACCCCGGGCCGGCCCGTCCAGAATCGATGCTTCGCCGCCGATTACCTGGAGCGCGGTGATCGACGCCAGCGGCGCTAGCCACAGTAGCGAAAACAACCCATTGGGCCACACGCCGATCCCGGCGAGGGCGGCGCCGGAGAGGATCAGAACGGCCCAGGCGAGCCTCTTGGAGTGAACCGCGCTGAACGACCAGGCATGCTCCAGCCCGGCGGACAGTGCCGGGAACGAGGCGAGCAATTCCCGCGTCCCGAGTACCGCCGGCAACACCGTAGCGAAGGGCAAGGTCGCCTGCCAGAAATACTCCCAGGGGCCCAGTGTGCCGACGCCCATGTAGTGCCAGTTTTGAACGAAGCGATTCAGATACTCGAAAAACCACCAGAAGGCCGCGCTGGCGGGAAACAACGCCAGCAAGGTTGCCGGCCGGTGGGTCAACATGCATCGGCCGGTGCGCTTCGCGGTCAGCGCGTTGACGATCACGATGTAGCCGAGCCAGAGCAGACTGAAGGTAAAGCCCTGAACAGGCGCGAACCAGGAAAAGCGGCTCCACGCCAGCAACCAAACGACGGCGAGATAGATGATCGCCAACCACCCCCACCATGGGAAAGCACTCGAGGCTACCGGACGTGATTCGATGCTCGTGCGCGAGCGCACCACCTGGCTCACGAAGGGCAACACGGCGACCATGATGAAGGCGGCGGTGGCTGCGAAGGCCCACCAGGAAAACGCCGCGTGGACCACGGTCACGCCGACGGGCGGAAACTCCAGATAGGGCGCCAGCGGCTTACCCGCCAGGGCGACGCCGGCCAGGGGCAGGCCGACCAGCATCAGCGTCAACAACAAGAGCAGGATCAGAAAGCGTGCCATCTTCCTTAGCGTCGCGGGATTTCGTCGATTTGGCAACAAGGCCGTGATGAGTACCGGCGAACAATAGCACCAGGCCTGCGCCAGGGAGGCATCCCGGCCGGCCGATTGCGCGTACCATGCAATCATTACCCACAGCGGCGCCCGCGGTCCCCGGGGTGCAGGCAGTGACCTCCCGGGAGAGCTGAGAACATGGCACAAAAATTCGACGCAATCGTCATCGGCACCGGCCAGTCGGGGCCCTCCCTGGCGGCCCGGCTGACGAAGCAGGGACTGAAGACGGCGGTGATCGAGCGCAAGCTCTTCGGCGGCACCTGCGTGAACGTGGGCTGCATTCCTACCAAGGCGCTGGTTGCCAGCGCCCGTGCCGCCCACATGGCACGTCGGGGCGCCGACTTCGGAGTCGCCATCGACGGCACCATCGAAGTCGACATGAAGAGCGTGAAAGCACGCAAGGACGCCATCGTGGCTCAATCCAACCAGGGCGTCACCAACTGGATGGAGGGCCTGGAGAACTGCACCGTGTTCCGCGGCCATGCCCGTTTCGAATCGGCCCACAGGGTGCGCGTGGACGACGCGTTGCTGGAAGGCGGCAAGATCTTCATCAATGTGGGAGCACGTCCATTCGTCCCAGAAATGGCGGGCATACAGGACATCGACTACCTGACCAGCACCAGCATCATGGAGCTCGATGTTCTTCCCGAGCATCTGATCGTCGTCGGTGGCAGTTACATCGGGCTCGAATTCGCGCAAATTTATCGCCGCTTCGGCAGCCGGGTGACGGTGGTGGAGATGGGCGATCGCCTCATTGCCCGTGACGACGAAGACGTCTCGGCCACCGTAAAGGAGATCATGGAAAACGAAGGCGTCGACATCCGTCTCAACGCCGAATGCATGACGCTGAGCCGTCACGATAACGGTGTCGCCATCCAGGTGGCATGCGACAGCGGCGCACCGGAGGTGGTCGGCAGCCATCTCCTGATGGCCGTGGGGCGCCGGCCGAACACCCACGATCTGGGCGTGGAAGAAGCGGGCATCGAACTGGACGGGCGCGGCTTCATCGTGGTGGACGACCAGCTGCGCACCTCCGTGCCGAACATCTGGGCGACCGGCGACGTCAACGGACGCGGCGCCTTCACCCACACCTCCTACAACGACTACGAGATCGTCACGGCGAACCTGTTCGACGACGATCCCCGCCGGGTCAGCGATCGCGTCACGGCTTACGCCCTGTACATCGACCCGCCCCTTGGCCGGGTGGGCATGACCGAGCAGCAGGTGCGCGCATCCGGGCGCAGTGCGCTGATCGGCAAGATGATGATGTCCCGGGTGGGGCGTGCGCGGGAACGCAGCGAGACCCAGGGATTCATGAAGGTTTTGATCGACGCCGAGAGCAAGAAGATTCTTGGAGCGGCGATACTCGGTATCGGCGGTGACGAGATCGTTCACTCGATCCTGGACATCATGTACGCGGGCGCGCCCTACACCACCATTCAGCGGGCCATGCCGATCCACCCCACGGTCAGTGAGTTGATTCCGACGATGCTCGGTGACTGAAACCGTTGGAGTGAGATCGGCCGGTTCGCGGGCCGGCGAGGTGACTAATTGCCGCCGGCCATCCTGTCGGCGTTTTCCCAAGCACAATGACTGCGCTCGTCCTCCGTCTTCGCATTCGCGAGGCATTTCTGCATGAAGGTCTGATGAGCTGCTGATCCACCGCCGGTGGCGCAACCGGTGGAGGCGGCGACGGCGCCGACCACGAAACACACGGCGATTCCAGATCTGAGTTGCATCCTGCTCTCCTTTCCCAACGACAATATCACAACGGACCGGTCTTCGACCTTTTCCCGAAAACGGTCTCAGGTCCAGATTGGACAGCAAACAAATGCCTATGTCCCGGGTCTCCACGAACAAAAACACGCGATCTGTAAGCACTCCTTAAGCTGTCTGTTTGCTCTTGCCCGCCATTATCAGGCCGCGTCGGGACAACGGTGGAGAATACGCCCATGACCAGTTTGGCAGGCAAGCGGCAGGGATCCGGGGACATTCCGGGCATTTTCGCCATAATCTGCTGTTCTATTCTTGTCGCGGGCCTGGCGGCCTGCGCTTCACCGAACCCGGGCAGCGACGTAATCGCCATCCAGGCGACAGCACCGCCGGCGGAACCGGATTCCGGCACCAGGGCCGCAACCCGGGACACCTATCTCGCTCCCTTCCCGGCGCAGACATCGGATTACGGGGCATTTTCCAAACACGTGAACGGCACCGCCGGGCTTCTCGGCATCATGCTCAAGACCTATACCACCGACCCGCTGGTGAGGCCCTTCTCCACCGCCAGGTCGTTGGGATTCCTCATCAAGAACACCCTCGCCGATTTCGCCACCCAAGCCCTCATCAGCATGGTGCGGCTGCCCCAGGCCACCAAGGCACCTGTGCCGCCGGTCAGCAACAGTCCGGGGATGGATCTCGAGGAATGGGAGCGCGTGCTCGACGGAATCACAGGCTCGACGACGGATACCGGCACCATGGAGTTTCTCATCGATGGCGAGGAGTACTTTCCGGCCCTCATCGAGAGTATCGAGAACGCGGACGAGTCCATTCATCTGCGCACATACATCTTCGACAACGACGACTTCGCCATTCGGATCGCCGATCTTCTCAAACGTCGCTCCAGAGAAGTCGACGTGAAGATCATGATGGACGGCATCGGCACGCTGACCGGCGGGCTGGCAACAGCAAACAGTTTGCCGGCATCCTTCGAGTCGCCCGCCTCCATTTCCGCCTACCTGCGGAGCGGCTCCGAGATCCGTGCCCGCACCCTGACCAACCCCTGGTTCTCGGGCGATCACACCAAAGTCACCATCGTCGATCGGGATGTCGCCTTCGTGGGTGGTATGAACATCGGTCGAGAGTATCGCTATGACTGGCATGACCTGATGGTCAGAGTCGACGGGGACGTAGTGGAGGAACTGGCCCGGGATTCCGATGATGCGTGGGCGAAGAGCGGAGTACTCGGGGATCTCGCAGCTTTCTTCCGATACTTCCGCAGCCCGAAATCGATCACACCCGAAGACGGATATCCCATTCGGATCCTCTACACGCGCGCCCAGACTTCACAGATCTACGAAGTCCAGCTCGCCGCGATTCGCCGGGCAAAAAATCACATCTATATCGAGAACCCGTATTTTTCCGATGACACCGTTTTGTTCGAGCTCATTGCTGCCCGGCGCAGAGGTGTCGACGTACGTTTCGTGATCGCCGAGAGGGGCGACATGATGCTGATGGACATGAGCAACGTCCAGGCGATCAATACCATGCTCGACAACGGCATCCGGGTCTATGTGTATCCGCACATGACCCATGTTAAGGCCGCTATCGTCGATGACTGGCTGATGGTCGGATCGGCGAACCTGGACAAGCTCAGCCTACGCGTCAACAGTGAGGTCAACTTGGCCACATCGCACCCGGAAGCGGTAAGGGAACTCAAGGAACGCGTGTTCCAAGCCGACTTCGAGAGTTCCGTCGAGCTGAAAAAGCAACTGCCCGCTGGTCCGGGTTATCACCTCGCCGAGGCCGTAGCGGATATCTTCTTGTGAGATACGGATACTCGGTGTGAAACTCGGGCCCTCACGATGAGTCGGATTCCGCGTCCTTTCCCCGGCTCATGTGATCTTTGAAGGCCGACAAAAGATCGATGGGGATCGGGAACAGAATTGTCGACGTCTTCTCAGTCGACATATCGAGCAGGGTTTGGAGGTAGCGCAGCGTCAACGCCTCTGATTGCTCAGACAGCACCTTGGCCGCATCTCTGAGTTTTTCCGATGCCTGGAACTCACCTTCGGCGGCGATCACCTTGGCACGCCGTGTGCGTTCGGCTTCGGCCTGCTTGGCGATCGCGCGCACCATATTTTCGTTGAGATCCACGTGCTTGATCTCGACATTTGAGACTTTGATGCCCCAGGCGTCGGTCTGCTTGTCGAGGATCTCCTGTATGTCGGAGTTGAGCTTGTCCCGTTCCGAGAGCATTTCGTCCAGCTCGTGCTGCCCGAGAACCGAACGCAGGGTCGTCTGCGCGAGCTGACTCGTTGCCATCTGAAAGTCCTCTACCTGCACGATGGCCTTCTCCGGATCGAATACCCGGAAATAGATGACGGCATTGACCTTGACGGACACGTTGTCGCGGGAGATGACGTCCTGGGTCGGCACATCCAGCACCCGCATGCGCAGGTCGACTCGCACCAGCTGTTGAACGCCCGGAATCAGGACGATGAGTCCGGGGCCCATCACGGACTGGAAGCGCCCGAGAAAAAACACCACGCCACGCACGTACTCCCGCAGAATGAATACGGTGTAGTAGGCGACGATGATGAGCGCAAAAACGATGATTCCGTAGACCAAGAACGTCATGTCATTTCTCCTCTCGAAGCGGCTCGACCTCGAGGATCAAGCCGTCGATATTCTTGATGCGCAGGCTCTGCCCCAGGGCTACGGGCTGGCTCGCGCGTGCAGACCATATCTCACCATGGGCCCTGACCTGACCGGTCTCCGAGAACGACTCGAGCGCTTCGGCATTGGCGCCGATCATTTCCTCTCGGCCCGAGACGATGGGGCGTTTGCGCTGACGAACCGCCAGTAACACGGTGGCGGTGAAAAGCGCCGCGGCCGCGGCACCCGCGGTGACCACCAGGGGCATCGATACGCTGTAGCCCTCGATGTCGGTGTCCATGAGGATGATCGAGCCGATGATGAAGGCCACCACGCCACCGATGCCGATGACGCCGAAGCTCGGCAGAAAAAGCTCGGCCACGATGAGCGCGACTCCAATCAGAATGAGCGCGACGCCCGCATAGTTGACGGGCAACACGTGAAAGGCGTAGAGCGCGAGCACCAGGGAGATGGCACCGACGATTCCCGGAATGAGGGCGCCGGGATTGTAGAGTTCGAGGATCAGTCCATAGATTCCGAGCAACATGAGGATGTAAGCAACATTGGGGTTCGTGAGCACCGCAAGCAGTTGGCTGCGCCAATCCGGCGCCAGAGTCTCCACCGTCCAGTCCCTGGTATCCAGCGTCAGCTCGGTGTCGCGAATCATGATTTTGCGCCCATGGAGCTTCGTCAGCAGATCGTCGACATCGTCCGCCATCGCGTCGATGACATTCTTCGCCAAGGCCTCCTCGGCACTCAGGCTCGCACCCATGCGCACCGCCTCCGTTGCCCATTCGGCATTACGCCCGCGCAGCTCCGCGAGACTCCGTATGTACGCCACCGCGTCGTTGACCACTTTGCGCCCCATGGCTTTCTTCGGTGACACCGGCTCCTGGTCGCCGCCCCCGGTCTCCTCCGGGTCCCGCTTACCGGGACTTTCTTCGTCGCCTCCCGACGGCGCCATGCCGGGACCGATCGGGATCGGCGTCGCGGCACCCAGGTTGGTGGCGGGCGCCATTGCCGCATAGTGGCTGGCGTACAAGATATAGGTACCGGCGCTCGCCGCCCGAGCGCCGCTGGGCGCTACGTAGACGACCACCGGAACCGGCGACGCCAGGATCGATTTAATGATGACGCGCATGGAGGTATCCAGACCGCCCGGCGTATCCAGCCTGAGGATCACGACCTGGTTGCCGTCGGCCGCCGCGCGTTCGATACCACGCTCGATGAAGTCACTGGTGGCGGGCCCGATGGCCCCGTCGACCTCGAGCAACAACGCATCGGCTTGCCCTGCCTCCTGCCCGAGGACGTGTGGGCCGGCCAGCAACAGCGCGACGCATGCGATTGTCAGGTACCTCATGGGACCCCCAGCTGGAAGTTAGATCAGACCCTCAGCGTACTCCTGGCGCTCGGGCCTGGCGAGGCGAATCGGCTGTTCCTTCGCAGACGTACCATGACCGTGTGGCATACTCCGGGCCATGGATGAAAATGCGAAGGATGGCGCTGCAGTCCGTATTCCACCACCCCTGGTTTTCCTGGGAGCCGTGATCGCCGGGGTGCTCATCCATGGGTTCGTGGCGCCGCTGCCCATGGGGATTGCCGCTGGTCTTACGGATTGCCGCGGGCACGGTGGTTGCCGCCGCCAGTTTCGTGCCCATGGGATTTGCCATTAACCTGTTCAAGCGCACCGGCCAGGATCCCAAGCCCTGGGCGACGACCCCCGAAATCATCTCCAGCGGCATTTATCGTTTTACACGCAACCCCATGTACGTAGGGGATGGCGCTGCTTCAGCTCGCCATCGGAATCGGGCTTGCCAACTGGTGGATCATCATCGCGGTCCCGATCGCGCTGGTTCTCGTCTATTCGACAGCCGTCCGCCACGAAGAAGCCTACCTGGAACAAAAGTTCGGACCTGTCTACGTTGACTACAAGCATTCGGTACGCCGCTGGTTGTAGAGTTTTGCAGGGAGAGTGGGGCCATTCGAGTTCGCCTGGAATGAATGTTGCCCGTGCCTACAGGGTGGCGTTGTGCCTGCTATTGCTGGCGGCAGGCGTATTTCCGATAAGCGCCAGCAACGCTGAGAACACGGCAAAGATCCCCCTGACCCTGGTCGCCATCGGTGCCCGCTACGGCACCAACGCAGTCACCGACAAGAATGGAGCCATGGATCGCGTCGATGTGTTCTGGAGTTGGCGCTCACCCTATGCGTGGGAATTCACGCCGGGTTGGGACGTCGGCGCGCGCCTCAACGCGAGCGTGGGCGCCATACGCGGTCAAGGGAGAAACCGGCGCCGTTGGAACTCTCGTCCCGACCCTGGCTATCGGCGACACGGACAACGGATTTTCATTCGAGGCCGGAGTCGGAGTCGCGCTGTTCAGCAAGTGGGAATACGGCACGGTGGAAGACTTCGGCGGGCCGCTGCAGTTCATTCTCGATCTCGGCGTGAACTTCCGTGTCTACAAACGATTCGGTCTGGGCTACCGAATTCAACACTGGTCCGACGGAGGGATTCATGGCGTCAACAACCGTGGAGTGGAAATGCACATGCTGGAATTCAGCTACCGGTACTGAAATGTCGAGAACCAGCAATCTGAATAATGAGTAACACCGCCCCGGTTCGACGACGCTGGCGTCTTCTTTTCGGAGTCGCGCTCATCATCGTATTCGTTATTTGTGTCAATATATTTTCACGCTGGCTCGGAATTCTTCTGGAAATGGAGGTTCGCCTCGACGACGATCACATGATTCACGGGATCATCATCATCTCGTTGATCGTCTACACAGTTTTCATCGCGATTCCGTTCGTGCCTTCCGTAGAAGTCGGCTGGGGTTTGATGCTGCTTCTGGGCGCGGATCTCGCCCCTCTCGTCTATCTGTTTACGGTTATCGGGCTGAGTGCGAGCTATATCATCGGGCGACGGATCCCGGAATCTCGCCTGCAGACATTTCTCGAGGAACTCTCACTGACAAGAGCGGGCCAACTCGTCGGCAAGCTGAAGGCACTGGACACCGAACAGAGATTGGCCTTGCTGCTTGCTCGTGCGCCCGCAAGATTCATTCCGACTCTCGTGCGGCACCGCTACCTGGCCGTTGCCGTCGCGTTGAATATTCCTGGAAACACGGTGATCGGCGGCGGTGGCGGAATTTCGCTGGTGGCGGGCATGAGCCGTCTATTCGGATTTTGTCGATTCGTGCTCACGCTTGCGGTCGCCGTTGCACCGGTTCCACTGCTCATCGTGATCTTCGGCACAGATCTGCTCCGCTGACTGGCGTCGACTCCCTCACGATTCCGGCGTGACAACGGGACACGCGTCGCGATTGCCCCATTCCTGCCAGGAGCCCACGTAGTTTCGCACCCGCGGATACCCGAGCATCCGAAGAACGAGATACGCATGGGCCGAGCGGTAGCCGGTGTTACAGAACGCCAGCACTTCCTTTTCCGCCGTCACGCCCCGGGCTTCGAACATCGTCCGCAAGGCGTCGGCCTGCTTCAGTTTGCCATCCGCCGTCAGGTGATTCTCCCAATCCATGTGCACGGCACTCGGTATGGTTCCGCCCCGCGCCGCGCGCCTGTCGGTGCCCAACCATTCCTTTCGGCTGCGGGTATCCAGAATCACTTTGCCAGGCACGTCGATGGCGTCGAGCATGTCCTGGTAGGTGGCGACCCGTTGGCGAACGGTCTCGTACTCGTAGACGCCAGCCTTCGGCGCCTGTGCATCCCTCTCCATGGGCAAGCCGGCAGTACGCCACGCGTCAAAACCGCCGTCCAGAAGATGCACATGGGCATGACCCAGGTATTCCAGGAACCAGAATGCGCGCGCCGCCGACATACCCGAGATGTCATCGTAAACGACGATGGTGTCGTCGGCGGTGATCCCGCGCAATCCCAGCAGAAACGCCCACATGTGGGTGAAGGATTTCAGCGGCGCCTCATCGCTGTCATAGATGTTCACGCCGTAAACACTGAAGTGCGACGCGCCGGGAATATGTCCCATGGCGTAGCGTTCACCCACCCGCACATCGACGACCTTCAGGCCTCGCTCGCCTGAGCGTGACTCGAGCTCTGCCCGTCCAGAGCAGCGCGGGAACCGCGGACCGTTTTGACGGCGCGTTACCTGTCACTCTTTTCTCTGAGCGTGCCCGGTAACGGCGCTGGTCCG
>PVMK01127945.1_pt1 | contig 15372 bp, 20 predicted proteins | sample 1853481 | NCBI WGS metagenome assembly PVMK01 (sample SAMN08533507, study PRJNA380276) | Marine sediment metagenome, whole genome shotgun sequencing project.
TTAGGAATTGTCTACGTAATTCTAGGGTGGGTGGCAATAGGCTATCCAATGGCCGCTACAATAGCTATTGAAATATTGCTTGGTTATATATTATTAGTCGGAGGAGCAATTTCGGTTATAGGCTCTTTTTTTACGGGTAATTGGAAGAGTTTCATATTAATATTATTAAGCGGCATTTTGTATATAATTGTTGGGTTTTTCCTTGTGACGAATCTGAAAGAGGGAATTATCACTCTGACACTTCTGCTTGCGGTATTCCTCTTTGTCGAGGGGTTCTTTAAGATAATACACTCTTTTCAAGTAAAGCCTGCTCAGAATTGGATATGGGTCCTTGTAAGCGGTATAGCCTCGGTTATTTTGGGAGCCATGATCTGGGCAGAGTTCCCTCAAAGCAGCGCATTTATTATAGGTCTTCTTGTTGGAATATATTTTCTAATCAACGGCTTTTCGTTGATAATGTTCTCCTTTGCCCTAAAGGATGCAGGTAACACAGCATAGGGTCCTTTTTTGATTTAAAGCTAGCGAGTTTAGGTTCACTGTATGCTCAGCGAATTTGTAATTCCGCTATTGCAATACGCAAGCAATGCCGTTTAGAGGTAATTAATCAGTATTGATTTATTTCCTTTAACACTCTAATCTCTATATTTATGGATAATAGAGCCAAGGAGCCTTCACTTTTTAAGCCTCCAGAGGGTGTGGCGCCTCTTGCCGAAAGGATACGTCCCAAAGCATTTGATGATTTTGTTGGGCAGGATCATCTTTTGGGCCCAGATGGTGTAATCCGTAAGATGTTAAGCGGTAATAATATCCGCTCAATGATCTACTGGGGACCTCCGGGAACTGGAAAAACCACCCTTGCAAGACTCCTGGCCACAAAAATTGAAGCCGAATTTATTCAAATTAATGCTATTTCCTCAGGTGTAAAAGAGTTAAGAGAGATTATTTCCGAAGCACAAAACTCTCTTAATATGGGAAAGAGAACGGTTCTCTTTATAGACGAGATTCACCGCTTTAATAAATCCCAGCAGGCGGCTCTTCTTAAGAGCGTTGAGAACGGAACTCTTGTTCTTGTCGGTGCTACGACTGAAAATCCTTCTTTTGAAGTTATTTCTCCACTCTTATCCAGATGCCGGGTGTACGTTCTTGAATCACTTACAGAAGAGGATCTTGAAAAAATATTGGATAAAGCCCTTAGCGAAGATGACGTCATTAGTGAAGCGACAATTACTCCTGAAGCAAAGGAAGAGCTTATTAGACAGAGCGGCGGGGATGCTCGAATAATGTTAAACGCTCTCGAAGTAGCAGTGGATATATCCGACTTAAGGGAAGTCCTGATTGACCGCGACACTATCCGCGAGGCTTATCAAACCCATAACTACAGATACGATAGGGCAGGGGAGGAGCATTACAACACCATCTCGGCATTTATAAAAAGTGTAAGAGGAAGTGATCCTGATGCTGCTGTCTATTATCTTGCGAGAATGCTTGAAGCAGGGGAAGACCCAAAGTTTATTGCCCGAAGATTGATAGTTTTAGCTTCTGAAGATATTGGGAACGCCGAGCCTTATTCCCTCACTCTTGCAACGGCGGCATTTACCGCTGTGGATTATGTAGGTATGCCCGAAGCGAGCATCATTCTTGCACAAGCCGCAACCTACCTTGCAAGTTGCCCAAAAAGTAATGCCTCCTATAAAGCAATTGGTGAGGCAACCTCTGAAGTTCAGAAGAGACCGAATTTAAAAATACCGTTTCATTTACGCAACGCCCCAACTCAGCTTATGAAAGACATTGGTTACGGTAAGCACTACAAATATTCCCACGACTACGACGAGCACTTCATAGATCAGGACTTTCTTCCTGAAGAAATTAAGAACAGTATCTTCTATAAGCCGACAGAAATCGGCAGGGAAGCCGCCCTTAAAAAATATCTGGATCGTAAGTGGAAAAAGCGTCAGAAAAAAGATTGATTATTCTTTCCTTTCTATGAGCTCCACTTTATAAGAATCAGGATCCTCAACAAACGCAATCACAGTAGTGCCGTGCTTCATAGGTCCCGGAGGGACGTATTACTTTTCCTCCAAGCTGGTCTATCTTTTCACACGCGGCGTAAATGTCATCTACCCCAAATGCCATATGCCCGTATCCGTTCCCAAGATCATAACTGTCAGTACCCCAATTGTGTGTAAGCTCCAAAAACGGCTCCGTATCCCCTCCGTAGCCTAAAAATGTCAACGTAAATTCCCCATCGGGATACTCCGTCTGTCTGTGAAATTTAAGCCCAAGTACTTCGGTGTAAAATTTTATGGATTTATCCAGGTCTCCCACTCTTATCATTGTATGTAAAAACCGCATAAAAACCTCCTGAATACCTGTCTAAAAGCTATATGACTGAAAGTAGCATACACATAAATTTATGTCAAAATAATATAGATTGACTTAAGATTATTTTTAGTATAATTAATTATATAGGTGATTTGATAGATTTATCTTCAATATGATCTTAGGTGTGCTTTACATAAGAAGAAAAGCCCAGAGCTTAAAATTCAATAGAGTAGGGGGCGGTATCAACGGCCGCTCCCTCTTATAATTCCTCTAGATTCTTGCATTATAGAGTAACTAGAAAATAGTTTCGTTTCCTACGAGAATCTTAGCCTCAAGCGTTGCCTGTACAGTGCCCTCAGTATTCCGGATTTCTCCTGAAAGTGCTACAAGGCCCCCATTTAATTTTGGCTTTTCGTCTAGTTCCGTAATAGTCCATTCTAAAGTTATCGTATCATTTATATATACCGGCGCCGTGAATTTTATCGAGGCTTCTACGGTGGAAATATCAGTGTCATGAAAAACTTTGCTGTAGACACCTACCATTAGACTAAAGGTTAGTGCTCCGTGGACTATCCTTTTACCGAACCTCGAATTTTGCATATCGGGCTCGTTTGTATGAAGTGCATTATAGTCGTTGAACAGTCCCGCAGCTCTAACGACATGTGTTTCGGTGATAGTCATTTTTTCTGATAAAATGTCGCCTACTTTAAGCTCATTAAACGCTCTTCCAATTCTAGGCATCATGATCTCCTTAATTCTTACGATTTAAATATATTTTCTGTCGCGTATTGCTCTAGCAAGGGTTATTTCATCTATATATTCAATATCTCCGCCCATTGGAATGCCGTGTGCAATTCGGCTTACTTCTACTCCCAGAGGCCTTATCAATTTTGATAGATATAATGCTGTCACTTCCCCTTCAACACTGGGGTTCGTAGCCACTATAACCTCTTTTACTTTTTCTTTTTCAAGTCTTGCGATTAGTTCTTTAATTCTAAGGTCTTCAGGTCCTACACCTTCAATTGGAGAAATTACACCATGCAGAATATGATACTTCCCTCTAAATTCTCTGCTTTTCTCTATTGCCAGCTGATCAAGCGGCTCTTCTACAACACATATTGATAAATTGTCTCTCTCCGTATCTTTACAGATTCCACAGGGTGAAGAAGAGGCAAAATTAAAGCAGGTAGTGCATAGGATTACTTTTGTTTTTGTGTCTATAATTGCTTGGGCCAAGTTCTCAGAATATGTTTTGGGAGACCTGAATATATGAAAGGCAAGCCTGGTTGCATTCTTCTCACCAATACCGGGCAGCTTGGCTAGTTCGTTTATAAGTCTCGAAATTGATTCTGGAAGCCCTGATTGTCCCATTTCTTAAAGTAGTCCAGGAGGAAGACCCATGCCCCCGGCAGCTTTAGCTACCTCATCTCTCATTATATTCTGCCCACGGTTTAGCGCCTCATTAACCGCTGCAGTTATTAAATCCTGGAGCATTTCTATATCATTGTCCTGTACAATGTCAGGCTCGATCTTAATAGATATTACTTCGCCCTTAGCTTTTGCAACAACTGTTACCATACCTCCGCCTGATGTTGCCTCTACAGTTTTTTCTCCAGCCTCAGCCTGAAGTTTTTCCATCTTCTCCTTCATCTGACTGGCCTGTTTCATTAAGTTTTTTATATTACCGCCGCCAAATTTCATAGTTTTACTCCTTATTATTAGGTTTTATACTTATAACTCTGCCCCCAAAAATTTCAATGGCTTCTTGTAGGACAGGGTCGTTTTGTATTTTTTCTTTTTTTTCAGCTTTTTTTTCTACCGTACTTTTGTTTTCTTTTATAGGAGGTGAATTAATCTCTTTTATTTCAATTCTAAGATTATCGGAGAAAAACTCCTTAATAAGAGTAGTTAGAGTGGCTTGAATCTCACTTCTTTTAAAATAATCAGATTGTATTGATTGACTTTCGCAAATTATTTTTAGAACTGAATCGTCTCGTAGTATTTCATGAACTTGTTCAAGCCTTTGTCCAAGAATGGGTTTAGATGATCTTACAAATTGAGTGAAATCCTCAGTTGATTTACTACTTGTAGATTTCCTCTCAATTTCCTCAGTTTCAGTATTTTTTTCAACTCTATTGATTGAAGATTTGTTCTCGGGCTTCTTAGGAGCTTGCTTTGGAGTAGGAACTGATTTATATGCTTGGGTTGGTTCATCAAATCGCCCGACTGACTGTTTTGTTGAACCTATGTTTTTGCTTAGGGTCTCAAGTTTCTTAATGATATCCTGGACAGGCACTATGCTGTCCATAGTTGAGAGTTTTATCAGTATTAATTCAAGGGCCATTTGCGGGTAAAAGGACCTCTGTATATTCTCAGCACCTTCTAGCATAAGATTAAAAAGAGCCTCCAAAGTTTCAACGCTTTCATCTTTTATTAGAGCCTCAAAAGCAGTTTTGTCCTCGTCTGAAAGATCGGTTATCGAATCTTTCCCACATGTTTTAATAAGGAGCGCATATCTTAAGGTTCTTAATAAATCCTCGGCAAATCGTTTTGGACTTATCCCCTTTTCAACAGCCTGGTTTAAAACATCGATTGAGAATTTGGGATTCTTTTTTAGAATGCCCTCAATAGTTGATTTAATAAGTGTGCGGTCCAGTATGCCTAGTATATTTAAAGCATCTTCATGATTAATGTCCGTTCCGAATGTCGCAATTAACTGATCCATTAAGCTTAGAGCATCTCTGAGGCTGCCGTCAGCTTCTTGGGATAGTATGTATAAAGTTTCATCCTGAATCTTTATCTTTTCTTTGGACGTTATAGAGGCGAGCTGTTCTTTTATTTTATCAACAGCAACTTTTTTAAAATCATATCTCTGGCATCTTGATATAATTGTTACAGGAATCTTATGGACTTCGGTTGTTGCCAGTATAAACAAAACATGTGGAGGGGGTTCTTCCAGTGTTTTGAGTAAGGCATTGAACGCAGATTGTGAGAGCATATGCGCTTCATCAATAATGTATATTTTATTCTTTCCGGATGTGGGCAGGTATTTAATATTTTCGATAATTTCTCTTATATCATTTACACCGGTATGTGAGGCAGCGTCTATTTCTATTACGTCTAGTGATCTTCCTTCAGCTATTTCATTACAGAATGAGCAATTAGAGCAAGGTTCTGTGGTAGGTCCGTTGATACAGTTAACTGCTTTTGCGAGTATTCTTGCGGTGGAGGTTTTTCCTACACCTCTTGGTCCTGAAAAGATGAATGCATGAGCTATTTTTCCGGTGGAAATTGCGTTTTTAAGTGTTTGGGTTATATAGTCCTGACCTATTAGGTCGTCAAAAGTCTTGGGTCTCCACTTTCTGGCCAGTACTAGATAGGACATTTATCACCTTAAACCAGTTAGCCAGGTATCCGCAACGCTCAGGAGGATTTGCTACCGTTGCTCCCTTCCAGGCCTGGCGGGTTTCACAATCTCTTGCCGTACGGGCCTGACTAACCGGAACTTTGTTTCTTATTATGACTACAAAACATATTATACTATATGCTTAGAGATACTCTACAAATTTACACCAAAGCCACATATTGTATATGGCGGAGAGGGAGGGATTCGAACCCTCGAGGGAGCGTGAACCCCCTACACGCTTTCCAGGCGAGCACCTTCGGCCGCTCGGTCACCTCTCCTATTAATCCGCGTGAAAATAAGACAAAACTTTTAACATTTACATGAAAATGTTGAAAAGAGGAGTAAGATAAATTTTCACGTAATTAAAGTGGTTTAGGGGTAATATTCTAACTATCTAAAAACTTTCTTCAGGGTACTGTGCACCTTCTTCGTAGCCTTCTCTTATATTCTCCGGCATTGTTGGTGCTCCTACAGCCTCTCCAGGATCTTCTATAGAACCTGGGCTTAGCCATGAGCACCCTGTAGTTGAGAATACTGCAACTAAAATGATCAATAATCCAAGTGTTCTAAGGTAGTTATATGCTATTTTTCTCATTGATTTCTCCGCCCTCCCAAAACTTTCAATTAGCATCATACTGACATTTACATACGTCCTGTCTTATATAAGCTATGACATTCCATGTATCCTGTTCAGAAAGCACTCCGCCCCAAGCAGCCATTAGAGGGGATAAGCCTACGGATGCTCCGCCTTCATTTATAACTTTATATAAGTGCTCATTGCTAAGTGTAGAAACATATTCTCCGTTGCTCAGGTCTCTTGGCTTAGGGTCAAGTGCTGCCGCTGCTACACCGTCTCCTTTACCTTCAGCACCATGACAAGCAACACAAGTATTGTTGAATGTTTCTTTTCCTTTTGCTGCATCTCCTTTATCTTCAGCTGAACTTATTGAAGCCAAAACAGCTATTAACGATATAGAAAACAGCATTATTGTTAGGAGTTTTTTCATTTCTAGGCCTCCAATTATGTGGTAATTTAGTGCATCATATTCTAACTGTATAATCTCTTTTGTATAGTACATATTCTTGCAGAATTATAGACTAGATGTGATAATGATTTGCTGGTGTTAAAAAATGAACTGGGGGTGTTCAGTATGAGCCTTATAGATGTGAAGATTGATGAAAGAATAGCGACAATTACTCTCAATAGACCAAAAGTAAATGCTTTAAATGAACCGCTGATTGACGAGCTCAGGGAAGCTTTTGATGATGCTGAGAACAATGGCGATATAAATTCTGTTATTTTGACAGGGGGAGGGGTAGTTTCTTTTCCTTTGGTTTTGATGTTCCGGGGTTTATGTCTTATCCAAAAGATTCATTTGAGCGTTATGTGCTTAGGTACTCAGAACTTATAAAGAAAATATTTATGTTCCCTAAGCCCATAATAGCTGCATTAAATGGTCACACTATTGCCGGTGGATGCGTACTTGCTTTAGCTTGTGATTATAGGATTATGGTTAGTGGAAAGGCTAAGATTTCATTAAATGAGATGACATTTGGTTCAACGTTATTTTCTAGCGTTATAGAGACGCTAAGATATACTGTGGGATCCAAAAAATCTGAGCAAATTATTTATTCAGGAAAGATGTTCTCTGCTGAGGACGCACTTTCTTTGGGTTTGGTTGATAAGACACTAAACGAGGATGATTTTATCTCTGTGGTTACAGAAACTGCACAGGGTTTTGCTGGAAAGCATTTATCTGCATTTAAAAGTATAAAAAAACTTCTTAAACTTGAAACTCTTAAAAAAATTGATCGAGAAGAAAATGATTCAATTTCGGAGTTCGTAGATATCTGGTACTCGGAAAGTATGCGGGAAAACCTAAAAAAGATTGAAATCCGCGGGTAATCCATCTTTTAGACTTAATTAACTGAGGAGTCTTATGATAAAGAAATGGAACGTTGTAAGTTCAAAACAGTTAGAGTCCAACAAAATCTTCTCTGTAAGAAAAGACACTAGCGTCTCTCCGATTACCGGCAATGAGCATGATTTCTTTGTTGTTGAGGCCCCTGACTGGATAAATGTTGTTGCGATAACCGAACATGACGAAGTAATTCTAATTGAGCAATACAGACACGGCATACAGTCTGTTACGGTTGAGATCCCCGGGGGGATGGTTGATCCTGGTGAGGAGCCTCTTCAAACTGCTAAGAGAGAGCTTCTTGAGGAGACAGGTTACGCTGGTAACAATTGGGTTTCAATAGGTGAAGTTTTCCCCAACCCTGCAATGCAAAATAATAAATGCTATACATTTTTGCTACTAACTGTAAAAAGGTTGGGGAGACTAAATTTGATACAACAGAGGATATAATTACATACATTAAACCAATTAGGGAAATACCAGAATTAGTAGCAGAAGGTAAAATTACTCACTCCTTAGTTGTAGCAGCTTTTTACTGGTATTACTTGTACAAAGAGGCACAAGCTAAAAATTAAATGCCTGCTCTTCATAATCGATTATTTTTTAGTAGTTTTCTTTGTAGTCTTAGGAGCACTACCTGCTAGTTTTTCCTCAATACTGTCTATTTTTGATGAGAGCCTTTTAATTTGCCCTTCTAGAATGTATAGAGAATCATTAGCGCTCTCAGTTCTCTTTAAGAGCAATAGGCCCAGGCCGATCAAAGGAGCTACAATGAATATTAGCTGAAACAAATATCCGGGACCGCTTCCGCCGCCGGAGCAGCTAGTTATATTTAAACCTATAAGTAAAATTGCGATTGCTAATATTGGTGTTCTCATTTTGTTCTCCTTATGCTTAATAGTCCTAATGCGATTTAAAACTCTCTAAACCACTAGATCTTTTATTTTACCTGAGAAAATTGAATAAAAGGATGTCCCAATATTATCTTGAATCATTTATTATTTGTAAACATTAAATAGAATATTTCTCTTCCTTCTTTTCTAAATTCTTTTTCATATTTTGTATGAAGTCGATTAGGAACATTATGTAAATATTCGGGGGATGGATATTTGGATTTAAAAAAGGTGATCTCATTAAATACATCAAGCGAATGAATGACATAGTCTTTATGATCACTGGCGATTTCTAAAATAGCATCTGCTTTCATTATTTTAGAGAGTTTTTGTAAAAATTCCGTATTTACAATTCTATGTTTATGATGTCTGTCTTTCGGCCAGGGGTCAGGGAAATTAATATAAACCTGGGAAAAAGTATTTTCAGTAAAAATCTCTTTTGCTGCTATATTTGCATTCATATGAAGAAATTTTATATTTCCATTCTTTTCATTTTTTGCTTTCTTAACAGCTATTTTAAATCTCTTCGTTTTAATTTCGATGCCCAGAAAATTCTTCTCCGGATGCCTTTGTGCCATTTCAATTAAGAAATCCCCGTCACCAAAACCTATTTCTAGCACAAAATTATTCTTGTTGCCAAATACTACCGATAAATCCACCGGTATATAATAATCTGAAATATCAAGCAATGAATTGCCCGAGGTTGTTTTGTCCATTGTTCTTGCAGGTAAAAATCAAAAGTTTGGTTAAATCATTTTTTCTATAAGTGATTCTTCAATTTTTATTCCATAACTCTTATCAATTAAGGCCATTTCACCAATTCTCTTTGGTAGCACCATCTCAATCTGACCACTTCTCGATTTTTTATCTAGTTTCATCGTATCTATAATGTCATAGGGATCCATATATTCAGGTATTTGAGTAGGTAGTGAAGCTTTATTAAAAAGTTTAATCAACTTGTTTAACTCCTCTTCATTCCACAGTCCCATCTCTACAGCCAGTTTTCCCTCGGCCACCATTCCTATAGAAATTGCTGCACCATGAGAAATCTTATACTCTGAGAGGTTCTCAACAGCGTGACCGATTGTGTGACCGAAATTTAATATTTTTCTTAGGTTTGACTCTTTTTCGTCTTTTTCTACAACTTCAGCTTTTATCTGGCATCCTCTTTTAATAATATGAGTAAGCGCTTTTTTGTCATATGAAAAAATGAGGCGCATGTTTTCCTCAAGAAAGGAGAATAGTTCATCGTCACTTATAACTCCGTATTTTATTGTCTCAGCTAAACCCTCTCGTATTTCTTTATCATTTAAGGTCAAAAGAGTATTAACATCAATATAAACAGCCCATGGCTGATGAAAAGCGCCTATCAAATTCTTTCCATGTGCGGTGTCAACAGCGGTCTTTCCGCCGATTGAGCTGTCGACGCATGCAACTAATGTTGTTGGAATCTGGACGTATGGTAGACCGCGTGTATAACTCGCAGCAACGTATCCTGCTATATCTCCTACGACTCCCCCGCCAAGCGCAATTACGACAGAGTCTCTAGCAAATTTATTTTCAAGCATCTGATCTTCGATCCAGGCTTTGGTGTCTCTGTTTTTATTCTGCTCGCCGGGGGGAAAAGAGATGATCTTATTTTCTAAATCATTTTTTGTAAACCCCTCTGATAGATCGGTTCCATATAGAGACTCAACCGTAGAATCGGTGATGATTGCAAATTTATGACCCAGTCCCCTGCTTCCTTTAACTTAGAGGGTATTTCCTTGAGTACTCCCTCTTCGATGACTATGTCGTAGGATTTATCTTCAGTCTTCTTGAGATTTACTCTTATATTTTCCATACGGAAATTATTGATTCTCCTATATTGATAACTCCTTTTCGCCCCGAGGCGAAAAGATATTTACTTTCGGTCCGGGATTTATGATAATTTCGGTTTCTTCATCATGTTCATAAATTTCTCCATCTATTATATACCCTTTATTCCTTTCTATACGCAAATTTTTTACAGCTTGATTAATAAAGTCTCCGGAATCATCCGATTTAAGCCCTTTGTATAAACCAAGTGGAATTTTATGCCGTGATTTTTTCAGATAAGGCTCCCTCATATATATAGTGTTGAATGATATTCCAGGCTTGGGCTGATCGTTAAAGATATTAAAACCAAATACAAATCTCTTCAGGCATGATGAAATTATAAATATATGCTTTTTATTAGGGAGTTCTCTATTATCTATCCGTACCGATGAGTCCATTTGTTTGAATATACCGCTTTCAGAGTCTGCCAGTGACATTAGGATGGTTCTTATTGCTAGCATAGAAGCCACTTGCACGCCGGCCCCTTTAGTATAATAATCAAGCATGAATCTGTAGAGAAGCCCGTCAATCCAGGTAAATCCGTAATTGGATTGAGAGAGATTCTTATCATTTACTTCTAATAGGCCCCTCTCTGTGATCGGGATTTTATCTTTATTTTTGATTATTTCATTTAATTTTCTGCAAACTGAGAGCTGATTTTCCCTAAGTCCCACATCAGCTCCAATCATATTAATTGTTCCGCCCATAAGGGGTACAATTATTGGGAGCTGATCTTGGCCAAATAGGCTGATATATGATGTGAGCACGTTACAGATAGTCCCGTCGCCTCCGCTAATGAGCAGGAGTTTAATACCTTTTTTGTGAAAATCTTTTATCACGCCCGGTATTTCAGTCCTGTCGCTTGTTGGACATACAATAGCACTGCCGCCGAATATATCTTTTAATTCTTCTATAATATTGGCAGTCTTTTTCCTGTTTATCCTTGCAGACGGATTGAGAATGATCCCTATTGATTTCATACAGAATACTTTAAAACCGACCATACAGGATGGGGTTCTAACTTTTTATCGCCTCCTAATTCAGTAAGTTCAACTAAAAAACAGTATCCCAGAATCACTCCACCCAGCTGCTCTATAAGTTTGCCGGCTGTAGCGGCGGTGCCTCCGGTAGCGAGAAGATCGTCTATTAATACTACTTTACTCCCGTCATGTATAGCGTCACGGTGTACTTCAAGTGAGTCAGAGCCGTATTCGAGATCATAGGAAGCGTTTATCGTGACATAGGGCAGCTTCCCGGGCTTTCTTACAATTACAAGACCAGTGTGAAGCTTTAAGGCGAGAGCAGAAGCAAATATAAATCCTCTGGCTTCTATTCCGACTAGATAGTCAATCTCGTGACCATCCAGGATTTTTGCCATTTCATCTACTGCAGCCCCAAAAGCTTTGGCGTTCTGAAGCAACGGAGTAATATCATGAAATATTATTCCCTTCTTAGGGAACCCTTCTATATCCCTTATGTAATTCTTTAAATCCTCCATTGTGTAATCTCCTTTCTCTATTTAGGGTAGATAGTTTAACGGGTTTATGGGTCTGCCGTTTTTTCTAACTTCAAAGTGAAGATGATTTCCTGTAGCATTTCCGGTTGCTCCGACTTCACCGATTATCTCTCCCGACCGGATACAGCTGCCGGATTGTACTCTATTCTTACTGTTATGAGCATAAAGAGTTCGTATCCCTCCTCCATGATCAATTATTATAACCCTTCCATATCCTGAATAACTTCTTAGATTTCCTGAGCTTGCTATGATTAGTCCGTTTGCGGCTGCTCTAATAGGCGTGCCTCTGGGCGCTGGTATATCAATACCCTCATGAGGTCTTCCTCGGCGCATGCTGTAATAAGATGAAATTCTTCCTGGCACAGGCCAGATAAGCCCCGAAGCGCTCACTACAGTACCCGGAATTCTGAGCCTTGTGCCTATGGGAATATCGGTATGATCCTTAATACCGTTTACTTCTATTAGATCATTAACCGTAGTGTTATACATCTTGGATACCCTATATAATGTCTGTCCTTCTTCAAGTGCATGATATGAGTATGTTGTAGTTGATGAGAAATCAGCCGTCAGGCATTTCTCAACTTCTCTATCGCTAGGTTGAGGAATAAGTGGTGGTGGGCCTTTCCCGCAGGCTCCGCTAAGTATTAGAGCCAACAAGCCCAATAGCCATATAAACGGCCTCTTTGGGAGTTTCAGCTTTTTTAATATCCGATGATACATCCCAGGTTTTAATTCCTATGATTGGTATTTTTAGTCTTAAAGCGAAGGCTATTTCAGATAATGTACCGTAGCTTCCTCCTATTGCAATTATAGCATCACTTGAGCGGGCTACAATTATATTTCTACCATGTCCCATAGCGGTAACAATAGGGTAATCGATATATGGGTTACAGTCTGCTTTAAAATTCCCTGGGAGTATACCGATGGTGGTGCCGCCCTGTGATTTTGCGCCCCGGCATGAAGCTTCCATTACTCCTCCCATGCCGCCGCACAGGAGAGTGCACCCGTTTCTTGCAATTTCCTCCCCGACCAATTCTGCCGATTTACACTCTAGCTCCGAGGCATCTCCTGCCCCTATTACTCCAATTATAGTTTGCTTCGTCATTCCCATTGTTAATCACCGCTTAGTCTTTTATATTAGTTTAGCAGGATTCCAAATACAATAATATGACAACAGCTATGAGGATAATAAAACAAACATGAATTATCTTGATTGGATTGTCATTGGGGTATACATAGTTTTTCTGATTGCTCTAAGCACCTATTTGAGTAGAAGACAGGGGAATATAGAAGATTATTATCTTGGAGGCAGAACTATTTCCTGGTGGGCAATAGGTGTATCTACAATGGCTACTCAGCTTGGCGCTATAAGTTTTATCTCAGCCCCTGCGTTTGTTGCTCTTAAGCCCGGGGGAGGCCTCAAGTGGCTTGGTTTTGAATTTGCGGTGCCTGTAGCGATGGTTTTTATCATGATTTTTATCATTCCTGTTGTTTATCGAACACGAGTTGTCAGCATATATGAATACCTTGAGCAAAGATTTGATGCATCAACCCGTTCAATCGTCAGCACTATTTTCCAAATTAGCCGCGCTCTCGCTACTGGTGTAGGTATTTATGCCATAGGTATAGTTCTTGCCGCAATATTGAACGTACCGCTTGTTCCTACAATACTCGTTATAGGCTTTGTAACTATCCTCTATGACGTACTTGGGGGGATTAAGGCTGTTATATATACCGACGTCATTCAAATGTTCATTCTTACTCTGGGCATATTAATTTGCGGATTTACGGCGTATTCCCTGATAGGGGGATGGGAGAATGTGCTTGTGGGTTTTGAAAAGGAGCGTCTTCAAATCCTAAATCTGGGACGCTCACGGATTTGGGGATGGGGAGGGCTATAGTTTCTGGGCTCTTGTTGTAGGAGGTTTCTTTCTTTATGTCTCTTACTACGGATGCGATCAGAGTCAGATACAAAGGGAAATGAGCGCAAAGACCCTAGATGAGGCTAAAAGATCTCTAATGTTAAACGGATTTGCACGTTTCTGGCTGGTAGCCGCTTATCTCAGTATGGGACTCCTTATAGGTGCTTTTGCATTACAGAATGAATCGTTTATGAATCTCATTCCGAAAGATAGAGTTGACTATATGGTCCCGATATTCATCCTGAATTATCTTCCTCACGGTTTAATAGGGTTTATAGTTGTGGCGCTTTTAGCGGCATTTATGTCAAGTTTAGACTCTTCAATCAATTCACTTAGCGCAGCAACTATGAGAGATATTTATCAACGCTATATAAAGAGTGATGGCGATGATAAGCATAATTTCATGATGTCCAGAATTCTGACTATTTTCTGGGGAGTTCTTTGTACGGGATTTGCTTTTTTGGTTGGTAGTATTTCCGATACTGTTATAGAGGCGATAAATAAAGTCGGTTCACTTTTTTACGGGCCCATTTTAGCGGCGTTCGTGCTTGGGATACTAATTAAAAGAACCAGTGCTTCAGGAGTTAAGGCTGGGATTATTTCAGGCATAGCGGTCAATTTTATTCTATGGATCGGATTTCCAGGGGTGTCTTGGCTTTGGTGGAACGCCACCGGTTCTCTATCCGCAATACTAGTAGGATATGTATGGAGTTATTTTTCACCTGCTCTAAAGATTGTCCCTGCTTCTCTGGCTTATACGGCTGAGTCAGATACTAAATGGAAGTGGAGATATTTTTTTATGATTGTATACTTTTTCTTGATTATAATAGCAAGTTATATCATAGAGCGTATTTGGCTTGGATAAATGCTTGATTTTCGTGCTAAGCTTTTATAGTTTAATATATATCCTATTATAGTAGTGGAGACTAAAAGATGAGTATTTTAGAAAAATCCTGTCTGCTTTTAATATTTATGATTCTATGTTTGCCGATTTATTCCATGGCACAGAAAAGCGATTTATCGCCTTTGGGTTTTCACTTTGGTATTAACAAGAAAGAAGCTATAAGGTTAATTGACTCAAACGGTAAGAGGATTGTAGAAAATGAAGTCGATTCTAAGAAGATAAGAACTATTTTAATGCAGGGTGTAATTGTAAGTCTTCCTATAGAAGTGGATGGTGTGGATGTAATGACTGGACTTGAGTTTTATGATAAGAAACTATTATCTACATCACTAATATTTGCTGCTACTGATGAGGCTGAAAAAACAGAACTTGAGGATGAATTTATCGATTATTTTACCCAGCAATACGGTGAGCCGGTTGAAAGGGACAGTATGATGTATTTTACAACCACTACATGGCATATGCCCGATATAAAGCTTGTTCTGCATACTAATGAGAAGAATAACACTGTAAAAGTCGAATACACTTATAAACCTGTTCACCAGTCTAGAATTGAGAAGGAGCTCGATACTAGGAGGGGAACTATTCATAAAGACCCTGCTACGTCGATGTTTCTAGATGGAGATTACAGTA
>PVMK01135070.1_pt1 | contig 15372 bp, 16 predicted proteins | sample 1853481 | NCBI WGS metagenome assembly PVMK01 (sample SAMN08533507, study PRJNA380276) | Marine sediment metagenome, whole genome shotgun sequencing project.
GCAAAAAGATCAGGATCTTCCTGGATTGTGTTGCGGCAAATAAAGGTAATGCTGAGTTTCCTTTTACCGCTTATTTCCGGTATGAAAATGACAATGATGTGTCCATATTTATTGAACCAATGTCCCCTGACAATTTATTGATCGGCACCTCGTTTGATCCATCGTCTGTACCCTTTGAGTTCTTTCCTGGATCCCATCAGTTCCCTGTACCATTCGTTGGTGAAATTCGATATTTAGTTGCTACTTTCGGGCCGGCCCACAATTCCTCCCAGCAAGTTGATTCGGAAAACCTCAAAGGACAAAAGTGCAAACCCGGTGATATCCTGGTCAATGGACGTACTGCCAATCCCGATTCAGATGACGAACTTAATACCTTTAATGCTGAAGAAGTACAGTTTTACCCGAATCCTGTGAACGACCGATTGGTGGTTCGAGTGAATGAAAACTTCAGTAGTGAAGATTTTGAACTCTATGATAGTCAGGGTATTCGTCATGATGTAAATGTGTTAATTGATGCTACTCAATCTACGGTCGAGTTTGATTTTACAAATTTTGACGCCGGCCTGTATTTACTTAAATTAAACATAGACGGCACCACGGCCTCATTCGAATCTTAAGACAATAGATTGTTTTACAACTTCATACATGAAGGTTTAAATCCCAAAATATGGGTTTTCGCAATCTTTCTTATCGGGTGGAGTAGCAACAGCTATGGCCACGATCCCACCGCGGACAGTCTGAAATCCTTGATTGACAATTCTAAAGTAGATACAACTCAGGTCAACGCACTAAACGAACTGAGCTATTATGTATTGAATCTTGACCCCCAGGAAGCCATAAAATACGGGCTGAGGGCCAGGGAAATGTCAGAAATGCTCAACTATAGTAAAGGGAAAGCCTATGGTTTAAAGAATATGGGATTGGGTTACTACTACCAGGGTGACTATCTCAAAGTACTGGATTATTGGACCCAGTCTCTGGAAACCTTTGAAGAAATACCTGATACTACCGGAATTGCCAATATGCTGAACAATCTGGGGGCGATTTATTATACTCAAGGCAGTAATACTAAAGCCTTAGAATACTATCTACGTTCATTGCAAATTTCAGAAGACTTACAAGATACCATATTGATTACTAATGCATTAGTAAATGTTGGAGGGCAATATAGCGACAACGAAAAGGATTATGATAAAGCTTTAAAATACTTTTGGCAAGTAGGTAAGATCGCTGAATTATATCCCATAAATGATCAAGCCTTGGGCGGATATCTAACCGGAATCGGAGAGTTGTATAGCAACCTTGGCAATTATGATTCTGCTTTATATTACCTGGAACAGTCCATCCCTATCTACGAGAATACTGTAAGGGTCCCGGAGACGTTAATCCGAATCGGAATGGTGCATAAAGAGCAAGGCGAATATGAGACGGCCATTCAATACCAACAGCAAGCCTACCAAACGGCCAAAGAAAGCAGCCAAGATCTTTTCATGACCCGCTCATTATTGATGTTGGGTGATATCTATCATGACCTTGGTAAGTCAAAGGAGGCACACGCTGCCTACGATGAGGCTGAAACTCTTGCTGTAGCGGGTGGACTTAATTATGAACTAAGAGATATCTATAAAGGCTGGCCCTCACTTATGCCAACCAAGGAGCTTTTGAAGATGCTTACAAATATCATGCTCAATTTCAGGCCATAAAAGACACACTTTTCAATCTCGAAACCGATGATAAAGTACGTGGCCTGCAATTCACCTATGAAATTGAGAAAAAGGAAGGCCAGATCGACCTCCTGGAAAAAGATTCAGAAATAGCACGTCTGCAGACAAAGAGACAGAAGGCCATTAGTATTGGGACTGGAATTGCAGGGTTTTTGTTGTTACTATTAGCGGTAAGTCTGTACAAACGGTACCAATTTGTCCAAAGGACTAAAAAAATCATCGAGGACGAAAAAAAACGTTCCGACAATCTGTTGCTCAATATACTCCCGTCTGAAACAGCTGAAGAATTAAAGGAATTTGGTAAAGCCAAGGCCAGAAGTTACGATTCTGTAAGTATATCTATTTACTGATTTCAAGGGATTTACAAGTATTGCTGCCACCATGACTCCCGAGGAACTAGTGCAGGAGATTCATGAAAATTATCGGGCATTTGATGAGATTATTACAAAGTACAATGTTGAGAAGATAAAAACTATTGGTGATGCTTACATGGCTGCAGGGGGGTTGCCTGCGCCTAATAATACCCATGCCCTTGATGTTGCCAAAGCAGCTCTTGAGATACGCGACTATGTGGAAGAGTTAAAGATGAGACGCCAACGAGAGGGAAAGCCCTTTTTTGAGATCAGGATCGGAATCCACACCGGCCCGGTGGTGGCAGGCATTGTAGGCATCAAAAAGTTTGCTTATGACATCTGGGGTGATTCGGTAAACATTGCGTCCAGGATGGAATCGAATTCCGAGCCCGGCAAGGTAAATATATCTCAATCCACCTATGACCTGGTGAAAAATGTGACAATCTGTACCTACCGGGGAGAAATTGAAGCCAAAAATCGCGGTAAACTAAAAATGTACTTTTTAGATCATTTTAAAGAAGCGTATAATATTCTAGCCTCTGAAATCGAAGAAACAAGCTCTATATAATCTCTAGAATCTTATTCACAAGGTCAACGAAATATTCTCCATTCTGCGGGCCAAACCAGTTCATTTCCCTGGTTTCCGAACGGCGTAAAGTGAAATAATAGTGTTCAGGGTTCACATATCCCAGGTACCAGCCATTAAAGGAGGTGATCATCAGGGAAAGTCCCCGTCGTTTGCAGACAGCGTCAAACATAGGATAAAATTCTCCTGACAATTCAACCGGCAAGCCCACAAGCACCGTATTCCCCACTCGAAGTGCGGTAATACTGGCATCACTGGCTCCCATTACAATGTTGAAAATCCAGGGGCGAAAACGTATATGGTTACTTACCCTAAAATGAGGCGATCGCAAATCCACAGGCCATTCGATATACTCTAATATTTTGGTGCTGTCGGTTTTTATTTTACCCTGTAAACTATGGAAGTAGCTGGCCAATTCCCCGGAGTAGTGCAGCATTTTAGATCTTTCGAAAGGTTTACGCCCAATGGGTGTGTGACTTCCGGTAGCTCCAGGTGCGAAGGATGCAAAATGAATATCCCCGGAATCTCGTACAAAGTCCAGAAAAGGTCCGGGATAATCTGCTGATAATGTATTAATATCTTTGTTCATGTAAACTGAATGGGCAGAGAATGTATTAAATACCGCTACCTGGCCTTGGTCATTGATCAATTTCAGCACCCTCAATTTATCATCCAATAGTCCTTGCGAATTCAAGCGATTGGTAACCAATTCTTCGGTCGCAATCGCACCAGACCCCAGAGTAACCGGTCGCAACATTTGCTCAGCCTGTCTTAGTGATTTTATGGTTTGTTCACCTAGAAAATCTACTGTTTCAGGGTGATTACCACCCACAATCAGTGTCCCCAGCAACCCGGAGGCCCATCCTCCAATGCTAGTATGGCTATGGTTTGCGGTGAAATAAATTCCGGTAATTTCAGGGAAATGTTGCTTGATTAAATCTCTCATGGCATGTGCCAAGACCGGGTGTATAATCCACAGGTCATAACTTAGCAGTGCTATTTTCTGAGACCCGTTGTAAAACATTATGGTCCGGACATAGACCGAATCAAATATCTGTTCATATGGAGAAAAGTTTTTGCCGGTCAACCTTACCGGTTCTTCAGGAGTAATATTCGCTACTCCCCAACCAGCTTTCAAACGGCCACCTTGTTGCTGATGCATGAGTATCTCCACCAGGCTATCCTCCCTGGCCATGGTTGATTTATAAAAAGAGGTCTGTTGGTAATCGGTGGTCTCAACGGTGGTAAATAGGATTAGGCCCAGCACCAGAAAACACAGTGCTATTAATAACAATCTGGTTACTATTTTTCTTTTGTTGACTTTCATTTAAAGTGTTGTCATGGCAGGCTACAAAATTAATAACATCTGTTAATTTGGCATGATTTGTTTTGCCTTTAAATTATTTTGTAAATTGATTGTAAAGAAGCGGTTAAACGTTTAACATGCCACAGCCAGGTACCTCCCCCCAGTCAATAAATCTGTCCGGATCGCTGAATCGAAGATCTTTCTTAGCTTTGACTACAGCAGGTTTGTTAGGTCTGCCATCGTTGGCAAAAAACCTGAGCAATAAAACAGAGGAATCCGCTCCGGGGAAATTAGCGGTGCAACTATACACGGTCCGCAGAGAAATCAGTAAGGACTTAATGGGCACTTTAAAAAAGGTAGCCGACATAGGTTTCACCACTGTAGAAACCGCTTTTTGGCCGGAGCACATTACCTTGGATCAAGCGTCAAAAGCGCTGAAACCCTTTGGGTTAAAAGTGTGTTCTGTTCACTGTGAATTACCATTTGGACCTGAACGCTCCAAAATGTTGGAACTTGGCGATGTCTATCAATGTGAAATGTTGATATGGCATGGATGGCCTGAAGACCCACGTTATCAAACTGCTGACGGCATTAAACAGCTGGCTGATATTTATAATGAATCCAGTCAATTCGCCAGACAAAATGGGTTACGGTTTGGGTTGCACAATCACTGGTGGGAGTTCCGCCACAGAATTGACGGAAAATATCCCTATCAGATATTAAAACCCTTGCTTGATCCGGACATTTTCTTTGAACTGGATACCTATTGGTTGAAGGTAGCTGGTTTTGATCCGGCTGATATTGTAGGAGAATTTGCAGATAAGGCACCTCTGCTGCATATTAAGGATGGGCCCGCCCGCTTTACTGAGTCCTTAGGCAAAGATGAACCGGAACCAATGGTAGCGGTGGGACAGGGCACTCAAGATTTCCCGGCAATTGTTGAGGCGGCCGGTGGTAATACCCAATGGATGATCGTTGAGATGGACGTTACAACTGTTGATGTGTTTCAGGCAATTGAGGAAAGTTTCCACTATCTGATTGATAATAAGCTGGCTCGTAATAATTAACAAATTGAAATATGGATAAACAAGAGTTTCTGCTGCTAATACCCGGGATTATCTACGGGGTGGCCATTGTGGATTTGCTTAAGATAGTACAGCACAAATATAATTATTGGGAAGTGATCTTATGGGGAATATTAATGATGGTAGCCATCATTAATACTTGGATAGAACTATATCAAAAATTAAACGCATTTGTTGATAGCAATTCTAATTTTTTCTTGATTATCGGACAAGCAATGATTTATGCCCAGGCCGCAAACGTAATTACACCTGACCAAAAAGATTCTGATACTAAGGAGTATTTCTTTAAAATCAGAAAAACTTTTTTCCTGATCATAGTGGGGACCTTGGTGATGAACACCATTGTTCAATTTGTGGTTTTCGATGACCAAAGGACCTGGATACGAATGATCGCCATACCCTTATTCCTGGCCTGTGCATTTATTAATAAAATTTGGATTCGTATTGTGGTTGGGCTCTACTTGGTAATCTTGGCTATTATGGTAATTTTTATTAACTAAAGATTATGTTATTAATGTCGCCATTTAACTACCCCATGACGGAGGTTGCTTATTTCAAATAAACCTAGTTATTTGCAGGTTATGAAAACAACTCGACGAAATTTCCTACGATCCATAAGCATGCTCTCCGCAACTGCGGTAGTTCCACTGTCGGCATTTAATTTTCAAAAAGCTGAAAAACTCAAAATAGCACTAGTTGGCACCGGTGTACGAGGCACCAGCTTTTGGGGAAAAAGGCTGGTCGAACAGTATGACGATATTTTAGAATTTGTGGGAATTTGCGATATCAATCCCGGAAGACTCGATTATGCCAAAAAGTATATGGGAGTTAAATGCCCTACTTTTGCTGATTTTCAGGAAATGATAAACCAGACCAAACCGGACCTGGTAATCGTTACCACCACAGATGCCACCCACCATGAATTCATTATTCAGGGACTGGATATGGGTTGTGATGTGCTTACTGAAAAGCCCCTGACTATTGATGAAAGAAAATGTCAGGATATTATTGATGCTGAAAGACGCTCTGCGAGGAATTTAATTGTTGGATTCAATTATCGCTGGAGCCCCTACGCTACCAAAGTCAAAGAACTGCTTATGCAAAATACCATCGGTAAACTTACCTCGGTGGATTTTCATTGGTACCTGAATACCTATCACGGTGCTTCATACTTTCGTCGTTGGCACGGACTAAGACAAACCGGCGGCACTTTATGGGTACACAAGGCCACACATCATTTCGATCTGCTCAATTGGTGGATCAACTCAGACCCACAGGAAGTATTTGCTTACGGCGATCTGGAATACTATGGAGCAAATGGTCCATTCAGGGGTGATAACTGTCGAACTTGCCCACATAAGGATGAATGCGAATTTTATTGGGACATTACAAAGGACAAACGCGCGATGGACCTCTATGTAGCCAATGAGCAACATGACGGTTACATCCGGGATAATTGTCTTTACCGGGAAGAGATCAATATATACGATAAGATGTCCGCTCAGGTAAAATATCAGAATAATGTAGTGCTCAACTACTCCCTTACCACATACAGTCCTCTTGAAGGCTGGCGGGTAGCTTTCAATGGTACCGAGGGGCGCATTGAAGCTTGGCTGGATATTCCTTATCAGAAAGAGGTAAGTGTAAGTCAGGCAGAAATGCACCAACGGGAAATGGACCAATCCGGAGATGATCAGGCCGAGTCTGAACCAATCATAGTCCACAAGTTATGGAAGGATTTCGAAACTGTCCAGGTGCCTGTGGAAAGAGCGGGCCACGGTGGTGGAGATAAAAGACTGCACGATAAAATATTCATCCACCCTGAAAAGGAAGATCCGTTCCAAAGAGCTGCAGGAGTGCGCGACGGCGCTATGTCCATACTAATTGGAGTTGCGGCGCGTAAAAGCATTGAAAACGGAGAACCAATAAAAATCGGATCGCTTACCGATCTACAACCACGAAGTACACGTATATAACCACCAAATCATTTAGCATTTTGAGATTAGGGCTATTCTTTTTTTTATTATTGTTGGCCTGTAACCAACAGGAACATACCAAAATCACTGGTAAACAGTGGTACAAGGGAAATTTACATACCCACAGTTATTGGAGCGATGGCGACGAGTTTCCAGAAGTGATCATGGATTGGTATAAAAGTCATGACTACCAATTCATTGGTCTTTCTGATCATAACATATTGGCGAACAAGGAGTATTGGAAGGAAATGACGGACAGCCTGAGGCAGGCGGTTTTTCAACGATATCTTGGTAAGTATGGACCTGACTGGGTGAACTTCAAAAATGACTCCGGCAAAATCACCGTCAAATTGAAGACAATTGAGGAATACAAGCCACTTTTTGAAGAAAAAAATCAGTTTCTCATTTTGCAATCGGAAGAGATTTCAGATCAATTTGAGGATAAACCGCTGCACTTAAATGCTACCAATATAGGTGAACTAATTGAACCGCAGGGAGGCAGCAGCGTTTACGATGTGTTGCAGCGTAATATAAATGCCTTGCTAAAGCAGCGTGATAGCAGCGGTGCGCCCATGATGATTCATATAAATCATCCAAATTTTCATTACGCAATTACCGTGGAAGACATGATAGCCCTGCAGGGTGAGCAATTTTTTGAGGTTTTCAATGGGCATCCCCAGGTATTTAACTTTGGTGATTCATTGCATATGGACACCGAAACCATGTGGGACCAAATTAATATCGCTTATCTCAATAATGGGCAACCCCCTCTTTATGGATTAGCTACTGATGACAGTCACAATTATCATACTTTCGACTCAAAAAGGAGTAATACCGGCAGAGGATGGATCTATGTATATGCCGACACACTTAGTGCCCGATCGTTGATAACATCAATGGAGCAGGGTCAGTTTTATGCTTCTAACGGAGTGAAACTGGAAACGGTGGAGGTAATCTACAACATGCTCAATATAGAAGTAGTGCCAGATAGTGCTGATTACCAAATCCAATTTATTGGGTGCCACAAAACAGACTCAAAAACCCGAATCTTAAAGGAAGTGGCCGGGAATACCGCCTCATTTGAATTATCCACAGAACTTCTTTTTGTCAGGGCGAAGATCATCTCCAGTAAAGCTCCCGTCAATCCTATTGAGAATATGACGCATCAAACTGCATGGACGCAGCCTGTACTCTATAGTGAGCAGTAGAGCAGGGGAACATGGGAACAATTGAACTGCAAAACAATTGAGCAAAGTATGATTAAGTACAGTATAGGCACGTCTCAACACCAGGAAGCCATTGCGCGACTGCATGCCTATAGTTGGCAAATACATTACAGGGACATTTTATTTGACCAATATCTTGATCATGATGTGATGCAGGAGCGTATGGTGGTCTGGCAGCGACGTTTTGAAAATCCCACCAAGCACCAATTTGTAGTATTAGCTAATGATCAGGACCTACTGGTTGGATTTGCCTGTGTATTCTTGAATCATGATCAGCAATATGGTTCATTAGTGGATAACATCCATGTTCACCCTGACTGGCAGCGTAAGGGAATTGGAAGGAATTTAATGGACCACTGCGTGGATCATATTTCAGAATTGAATGACCCATTTAAAATGCATCTCTGGGTATTCAAACAAAACGACATCGCACGTAAATTCTATAAAAGAATGGGTGGAAAAACCGTTGAAAGCACTATTGAAAACAACCCAGGTGGCGGTCAGGCTGAGATATTAAGGATATTTTGGGACCAACCACCCAACTAAAAAATTTATGGAGCAGGTAGCTTCCACCCGTTATTATACTGTGCTTTTATTAGTTTATTTGCCGCTTTGTTCTTCTTAAAGTTTCCATTTTCAGCATCCCAAAATACTTTATCTCCGGTCTTGTAGGCAATATTTCCCATCTGTGCGTTAATGGCGGCAATGCTTCCAGAGTCAATGGGCGTATTTAACATAGAGGTATCATTGGCCTTTATTGCTTCCATGAAGTTCTGGGTGTGTAAATCCAGGTAGTTTAAATTCTTTGGTTTCTTGAATTCATCAATTTTCTCCATCTTAGCTTCTCCTCTGGCACTATAACCTTTCGATTCTTTTTCCAATAGTACCTGATAGCCTTGACGATTTACTACCAGGGTCCCATTATTTCCAACAAAAGCAATCCCTTCCGTTCTTCCGTAAGGACCTTGGTCAATGCCGGTGGCGTGTTCCCATAGCATGGTGAATTTATCATACTTAAACACAGTTTGTAAGGTATCTGGAGTCTCGGACGCATCGTCAGGGTATGCCAGTTTACCACCTGAAGCCATCACGGAAACTGGTGCATTTACCTGCATGGCAAACAGGGCAATATCAATTTCATGCACTCCCCAGTCGGTCATCAATCCTCCTGCATAGTCCCAGAACCATCTGAAATTAAAGTGAAATCTATTTTGGTTGAATGTGCGCATTGGCGCCGGCCCCAGCCAGGAGTTGTAATCTACACCTTCCGGAGCCGCTTCATCCGGCAGTACTTTTACTGGTTTCATCCATCCCTGATAGGCCCATACCTTGACCAGTCTGATATTACCTAGTTTTCCCGAGCGAACAATATCAATTGCATCACGGTAATGTGGTCCACTGCGTTGCCACTGGCCAACCTGAACTATTTTCCCTGATTTTCTTGCCGCCTCAACCATAAGCCTGCACTCCTCTATGGTATTGGCAATTGGTTTTTCAACATATACATGTTTGCCTGCCTGTACAGCTTCTACCATAGGCATGCAATGCCAGTGATCAGGGGTACCGATAATCACTGCATCTATCTCAGGGTTTTGGATCAATTCACGATAGTCGCTGTAAACTGTTGGCTGGTTGGATCGTAACTTTTGATAATCGGCCAATCTCCTGGTTATGACGTTTTGATCAACATCACAAATTCCGATTAGGTCAACATCATCCATTTTCAGCATAGAATTGGTATTGCTCCACCCCATCCCATTGCAACCGATCACTCCAATTTGAAGTTTATCATTGGGAGAGATGGGCCTGGTTACAGCTGACAGCATGGTACTATTTGCCAACAAAGTGCCGGCACTAACTAAAGATGATTTTTCTATGAATTTTCTGCGTCTCATTGAATCGATGGATAAAATTTGTAATTGAGGAAGTTAAAGTTAACCCTAGTTAAGAAAGTATCCTAGTACCAATAAAAGCATTGGCTTATTTAAAGTCTATGATATAATCTTATCCGATAAATATTTTGGGTAGTGCTTAATCCATCATCAGCAAAAAGTCTTGATCGCTGGGCTATATAGTGTAGCTCATACCTGAAACTATTAGATATTCGATGACCAAAGGCAACATGAATTCGAACCTGATTTATAAAAATCTCATAGGCATTCTCATCTGCAAGCGTTTTAAACCCCTCGTAAATGGCCTGGAAATATATTGGTTTATTTGATCCAAACAATCTAATATCCTGAGATTCAGCTCCTATCAAATATCGAAATCTCACTTTAAAAGTATTTGAAAGATCCTCTTGATAGAAAAAAAATCTTTCTTCAATTCGAATCCTATAAAAGAGCTCCAGGAATCCAAAATCTGGCCACTTGAAATTGAAATCCTGGTGAATCCTGAATTCATTTACATTATAGTTTTCCCTATTAAATGTGTGAAACCAAGCCATTGAACCGGCAATACTCATTGGGGATTTAAATCTGTAGGTGACCGTAGGACGTATTAAAAACTGATTCCAATTTCGATTAGAGACTAATCCCCTAAATCCAATATGCATCTGCTATGAGAATTCCACCATTATCTACGAATTTTTCTATGTGCCGGACTTCTTGATCACTCAGGGCATAACTCATAGGAAGAATAAGCACATTGTATGCCTCCGATTGTAACCCGCCTTGTTCAATGTCACTGTAAGAAATAAAATCAAAACCAAATCCTACATCGTGCAAAATTTTCACCCACCCATCGCGGTTTCTGTTAAATTGCTTTAAGGTTTCACTATTATTATCTCCGGTTTCCGGAACTATTATTCCATCCACAATCCATGCCGCATGTTTTAATAGTTTTATGCTCTTCCTTTATAGATATTTCTTGTCCGGAGACCCTGTGTCCAAAAAGGGGCCCAACCAGGATAAATGTTATTACGGTAAACGACTTAATCAACATATCAGGTGCTAGATTTATCATTTAAATACTTACAGAATGAAATCCTCTCGTTGAAGGTTGCCAAATTAAGCTGAATTAAGACAATGCGCTATTCGAGTGTATATTTATTTCTCATATTATCATAAAAAAATTTGTAACATTGTGTCCCATTTGAGCGTGTCGTTATCAGGCTGTGGCATCACACCCACACCCACACTCACACTCACACTCACACTCAATATCGGGATGTGGCGCAGTCCGGTTAGCGCACCACGTTAGGGACGTGGGGGCCGCTGGTTCGAATCCAGTCATCCCGACAAATTTAAAACTCAATTATCTTATGTTCAGATAGTTAAGTTTTGTGTTGATAAGATATTGCGCACAAAATGCGCATATAAAATAAGCCCCGCCACCTCCGACAGTGACAGGGCCATTTTGAAAGCTCCTAGAGTAGTAACACGACTACCACTTGGATGCCTTAAAGACAAACAATTAAGGTCTAAGTTGCATGTGAATCCGTCAAATATCCAGGTGCCAGTGTCATTTTTTGAGACTTGGTTTTACAAATATTTCGTTTAAGCTGACCGGCCGCTTTCGACCGAGGCCGTGTAAAAACGCCACAGCAGCTTAGAAAAAGGCGATTGTTGATGTTAAGATCAAACGTAGACTATCCGGCATTTGTGAGGCTTCCGAACCGATAACTTCCTTCCAGCAGAGACCAACTTCATCCGAAATCCAGTCGAGCTTAGAGGGGACTACACGAGGCCGTTTTTGAGTTTTCACACAGCCTAGGCCCAAAGCGGCCGGTCAATTCCAAGCGCGCTGCTTTGTAATTTGAAAAGTCACGTCCCAGGACCAATTAGACTGAAACTAGCAGTGGCTACCAGTAAATACAGAACCAAAGACACACCAGGAGGCTCAGGTAATCCAGTGAGTAATGTCAACAGAGGGGATTATGTGATAAACTTCATGAGTAAGCTTAATAAACCGCATAGGAGTAGTCTTATAAGTTCTGCACATTAACTGGTAACAGAAGTGAATAGTCATTCCATAGTGGGTTGACATGTAAGTTTTACACCAGCAAGTCATGAAAACTAATTATAATAAATTATTCAAGATGATCATCGGTCAATTATTAATGATCAGTTGTTCATTGTTTCTGGCATTTGTCTTATTGAGCTGTCAGAAAAAAGATATGACAAATAACGGATTAAAGTTAAGTGTGTCAAATTTAAAAACTGCTGTCCCCTTAATTGAATTCCATAATCAGATACACGAGCTGAAAATCATCGATTCATTATTAACTAATGATGGCTATTTTGGTTCCAGAGCTAAAACATGCTTCGCGAAATATATCAAATTCACAACCAAAGATAAAAAGAATGGAAGCGTAAAACTTTATATTAGAAGATATAGAAGCTCCATGGCAAAGCGGCCGGTCACTAAATTTCCATTTGTGCCACATTATTTTCATATTGATAATGCTATGCGGAATAAATGTCCGCATATAAGCTAGTTACCACTCATTTACACTTCAAAACATGAAAAAGTTTATATTGACTCTGTTACTACCCATCCTCATCGTCGGATGCAAACTCCCATCTTCTGACCCGGAAGCGGCAAACAGAGAGGTTGTTCGAAAGTTTTTTGCCGCACTCGATGCTCAAGATTATGAGGCGTTAAATGGGCTGATGGATGAGGCGTTCATTATTCCCTCTCGGGTTATTGACGGTCCAGCACGGATCGTCGGACGAGACGCTGCTTTTGAGCTGTTCCGACGTTACTACGGAAGTTTTCCAGACTACACGCATGATATTGAGGAGATAATAGCCGAAGGGAATCGCGTTGCGGTAAGGGTAGTTATTCGTGGTACCCACTTGGGCGAGTATAAGGGGGTCGCGCCAACCGGAAAAGAGGTTAAATACGCTGGTACGTATATGGCGACGGTGATCGATGGAGTTCTCACGTCATCATGGAGCCTTGATGACGAAATTAACCTATTAGAGCAGCTAGGTATGGAACTCACTTCGTCATCGGATGGGAATTGATTATGTAAACCGTTTTGAGCTCGCTGTATAACATTCGCATGTTGCGGACTCGCTGGCTGAACACACTCCATTTGATCAGCCAATTACCCCCCCCTTTGAATAAGTTTGGAATAATTTCAAATGTTGGTTATACAATCGATTCGATATACTATGATAACAGTGCTGAAAACGAAGGAATGATAATTTATTCGATATTGTGTCTTCGTTTTTTTCTCCTTTTTAAGTCGGCCCGCATGTTGCGGACAGTTAAATAAATGGAATAGATAAATCTTATGAACGGCCGCTATTGGCCGTAAGCTGCCATTCATAATTAGCTTTCTGTCATGAGATTCGCTATCCGTAGACTTTTAATGTATTTTGTTGTCATGAAACTCCCGCATGGTCAAGCCCAGTTTGTGGTTCTATGCTGCGCGATAATGTTATTTGGAAGCCATTTTGTAATTCCTCAATCAGATGCTGCATACCAGAACTTTGCATTTAGGAAATTGGAGGCCAATGTCCTATCCCCGTACCAAATGATCCATGTAAGTCAGGAGAATGCCCAGTTTGTTAGGTCGTATGTTTTAAAGGAGATGGAAGCTCATGGATTAACCCATGCATCTTCTCCTGATATACACGTAGATATATTCGTGAGTCTGAAATTGGAGCGACAAAATACAGGCGGTAGTACTTATACTGAAAATTATTCAAGTACTACTAGCGGTGTTTCTATTTATGAAGTTGGTACTCTTACGGTACAGTTGAATGAGGTAGAAAATAACAATTTACTTTGGGAGGGCTCCCGAACTATTCCTTTATGGACAAAGAAAGAGAAAAAAATCCGAAAACGAGTAAAAGGTATGATCTCTAAGATATTTAAGGGCTTCGATCCAAATACCCTCGGTAATTAAAATTTGAACGGCCGCTTTTGGCCGATAGCTGCCGTTGACAGGAAGTCCTCTAATGATCCAAGGTGGACATTCAAGTGACTTTAATATTTTACCTTTATTCCATTTTAACCTTATTGGAAGTGAATACTGATAATGGTGCAAGTTTTTTTCTAATTTAGAAGTCAAATAAAAAATTTAAATAAAATATGAAAGATGCCGTTTGGAATGTTAAGCTATATGGTGGAAGAGGTTCTACCCCAGTATGTGAACCTGCCTTCCAACATTTCGGTGGAAATACTACGTGCATTTATGTGGATTTACTTATCAATGACCGTAGTAAGATGATAGTTGTTTTTGATGCAGGAACTGGTATACGTATGCTAGCGAATGACATTGAGACAGGTAAAATTCCCAAGGCAGATATCATTTTATTAGTCTTTACTCATTTACACTGGGATCATATACAAGGCTTCCCATTTTTCTCACCCGCATATAATCCTAACCAAAAAATTGGGATTTTTTATCCAAAGAAAGATTTAAAAGTGAATAAGTTAAAGCGTCTTTTTGAGGTTCAGATGCAAAAGGAATTCTTTCCCGTACAATTGGAAAATATGGGTTCTGAGTGTATTTTCTTTAATCATGAAGAAGCACTAGCCCTTTTACAGGCAAATAACACAGTCAAATTTAGCTATCAGGAACATCAGCATCCTGGTGGAGCTTTTAGCTATCGTCTAGAGGCCAATGAGCGGTCCATAGTTATCTGCACTGACCTAGAGCATGGTGAGCGGTTAGATTCTAAAGTAGTTAATTTTTGCAGAAATGCAGATTTGCTTTTCCACGATGCACAATATACGAATGAAGAATTGGAAAAACATCGTGGCTGGGGTCACAGTAGTTTTGACCAGGCCCTTACAGTTGCAGAACAGGGTAAGGTAAAACAATTGATAATGACCCATCACGACCCGACCCATAATGATGATTTTTTATCTAAAATTGAGAGTAAGTGTCAGAACATATTTCCTAATTGCACCCTGGCCAAAGAAGGAGCTGAATTTTTTGTTTGAAAATCAATTAGCCCTCCAAATTAATTGGTAAAATGTTGCAAACGTGATAACTCGAATGGCCGCTATTGGCCGAAAGCAGCCGTTCCTGTTAAGACTTAAATAATTAAATGTAAACTTTACAATCCCATTTTAGGTTGAAATAAATATAATGGTATCTTTCTTATAATGTCGTCAATGAGAGCAACCAAAACATATCAAAATGAATATACGTGA
>PVMK01138546.1_pt1 | contig 15366 bp, 15 predicted proteins | sample 1853481 | NCBI WGS metagenome assembly PVMK01 (sample SAMN08533507, study PRJNA380276) | Marine sediment metagenome, whole genome shotgun sequencing project.
TTATTATCTAGATAAGTTCCATTTTCATAAATTTCTGTCATTTGTTTCTCCATAATTTATTACGCATAACTTATATATTAGATAGACTCTTGTTTTTGTATATTATTGCTTATAGCTTTTTGAATAATTAGTGTCAATAAAATTATTAAAACAAGTTAAAATATTGGTTATTATAATAAAACTAATAATATTATTAGAAAAAGTTAGGAATATTATACGGATGAAGCATTACAGTATAAATTTAGCTGTATTGTGGCCGGGTAGGGGGATAAGGTGAGAAAGGATACCCCCATTGCAGTTACGAGCATAAGAGAAAAAAGATGCCTGGTTAAAATATGTATTTCAGTTTTCAAGACTTTATCCCTTTTATTCTTTTGTTCGTTTTATAAATTTATTATATTCGTCTTTGATGCGAGGATCATCAGAATCTTTCTGGTTTAGGATATTAAATGTTTCTCGAACGTTTTCAAACTGATTGCGCTTCATATAAATTCTAATTAAACCGAGGCAGGCATACTTGCTATACCCAAAGGTGATGGCTTTGTTATATGTTTCTTCTGCTTGCTCAAGCTTTTCTAAATTCACATAGGCATCACCCATACGCGTAAGGCCGTATTTAGGGTCCATTCCAAATTTGATAGCGCGCTGCCAGGCCTCGATTGCTGTCTGATAGTCTTTAAGGCCGCGATAACAGTCGCCTTTACCATTCCAGGCATGGGAATTTTCCGGTGACATTTCAATCACCTGCTCGTAGTATGTCAGGGCTTTTACAAATTCTTTTTTATTTCTGTAAATGTTTGCGATTGAAGTGAATGCCACCACCGACTTTTTGGTTAAATCAATCAGTTTTTTATAGTATTTCAAAGCTTTATCATCCTGCCCGGTTTTGGCGTATATATGACCTAAACCGATCAAGGCATAAAAATCATCCGGTTTTATGCCAAGCGCTTTATCGTAAAAGGTTTGCGCCGCCTTAAAATTACTCAGCCGCCGGTACCCGTCAGCAACACGGGTTATGACTTTATAGTCGTTTTCATTATTGGGACAGGTATTGTTCCCAAACTTTCAGGGCCTTTTCAATGTTTTGCATACCGCGGTAAGCGTCGCCTAAACCGGCAAGCGCAAATTTATTATCCGGTTCAATATCAATCGCTCTTTTATAAAAATGAACAGCGTCTGAAAAACGTTTTGTTTTTCGATTGAGATCCCCCAAGCCAACCAGGATATAAACATTATTATCATCCAGATTAAGGGCACGTTTGAATATATCCTCAGCAGCTTTGTAGCGGCCCTCTTTATTCAGTTTGTGGGCCTGTTTACTTAAATTGATAATATGTTTCATCGTGTTTTGTCTGTTTTCTTTTGTCATTGGGGTGTGACCTCTTTTATTTATTGTTTTAGCCGGTCTGTATTTGATTCCAATTTCAATTAAAAGTACCAAAGCACGCGATTAAACGCAATCAAAGATCCGTATAATACAGGCTTATCGATTATTTTGTTGTTTTCAAAATTAGCATATGTAAATATTAGATGCAAATACGAATTGATCAGGCATTATCCGGAGCACTTTATCCCAGCTGTTTTTAAAAGAGTGGCAGTTTATTAAAAATTAAACCGATCAAAAAAACAGCAGAATATATTAATCTTAACAGTCTGGAGGGCATATGATACTTACAAACATTGAGTCGGTTCCGGGGAAAAATATTGTGGAGCATTATGGTGTTGTTTCAGGGAGTACCGTGAGGGCGAAACATATTGGAAGAGATTTTATGGCATCACTGAAAAACATTGTCGGTGGTGAGCTTAAAGGGTATACAGAACTTCTTCAGGATTCCAGGAATCAGGCTGTTGAACGGATGACCGAACAGGCAAAGCAGCTTGGCGCCAATGCTGTGGTTAATATTCGTTTTGCAACTTCATCAGTTGCGCAGGGAGCATCAGAACTTTATGTCTATGGAACCGCAGTACGCGTAGAATAGAGAGGAAGAATTCATGGATCAGTTAATATTTTTAATTATTCTTTTGGGGGTGGGATATACTGCGGGAACGATCGCGGAGAAACGTCACTACAAGTCAATTGAAAAAAGAGAAAATAAATTTCTAAAGCTTCCTGTCGTTACAATGAAAGATGCTTTTGATAAGAACAGCCCTATTCTAAGGACGAGACTGGTGCAGGGAAGCGCGGTAATTTCTATTGATTATTTTAAACGGATGCTTGCGGCGCTTAGAAATATTGTCGGCGGCGAGGTAAAATCCTATGAGACCCTGGTTGACCGTGCAAGGCGGGAGGCGACTTTGAGGATGAAGGAGATGGCCTGGGATGCGGATATCATATTAAATTTAAGAATCGAGACTTCAGCTATTGGTAATTCAGCTAACAGAAGAAAGGCTATAGGAAGTATTGAGGCGATTGCGTATGGCACTGCAATAACATATAAGAAATAAAATGAAATATTCTCCAAGGAAATTAAAAACAAATGTAAATATTTCCCACACCTCTCCTGTGAAAGATTTTTTCCTTCTTCTGTCCGGTTTTTTCTGCGTAATTATCATTGGTTATTTTGCCCTGGGTTTGCTGGTAAATGTTGTTGTCGTCAGGCTGCCGGTCAAGGTTGAGGAAAGTCTTGGCATCGTCTTTAAACAGTTTTACAAGAACGCGAAAAGCGATGCAGAGTCAGGAAAACTGCAGGGGCTTCTGGACAAATTAGCTGCCGGGTTTCCGGAGAAAGACCGGATCTTCAGGGTTCATCTTGTTGAAAATGAAATGGTTAACGCTGTAGCGCTGCCCGGCGGAAATATTGTTGTTTTTACCGGTTTGATGAAAGAGGTTGAAGCTGAAGAAGAGATCTCATTTGTGCTTGCCCATGAACTGGGCCATTTTGCCAACCGTGATCATTTAAAAGGCCTTGGAAGAGGTCTGCTTTTATGGACCCTGGCAGCGGTTTTTCTTGGTAATGATAACAGTGTAACTGATTTAGCCGGGCAGTCATTAATTGGTGTGCAGATGAAATTTTCGCAGGCGCAGGAAACAAAGGCCGATCTTTTTGCTCTTGAGCTTATGAGTAAACAGTTTGGTCATGTGGCCGGTGCTGTTGCTTTTATGCAAAAGATAGCTTCAAAAGAAAGGGGAGGGCTGCTTGCATACTATTTTTCTACTCATCCCCATCCGCAAAAAAGGGTAAAAGTTATTCAGCATGAGATACGTTCAAGGGGATATGATACAGAAGGAACAGAGAATGGATATTAAAGAATTTAAAAAGCTTCCTGTAATGGGAATATTGAGAGGGATTGATTCTTCCATGATATCACCTCTTTGTGAGGCCATAATCAGATCAGGACTTAAGACCATAGAAATTACCATGAATACACACGGCGCTCCGGAGCTTATTAATCAGATGACAGATGCCGCACAGGGGCACTTAACTGTCGGTGCGGGGACGGTGCTGTCCATGGATGATCTCCACATGGCACTTGATGCGGGAGCAACTTTTATTGTGATGCCCACCCTGGTACGTGATGTTACTGAGTACTGCAGCAAAAATAATATTCCGGTTTTTCCCGGGGCATTTACGCCTCAGGAGATATATGATGCCTGGCGAGCCGGTGCGTCAATGGTAAAAGTTTTCCCAATTAAGTTTTTCGGCCCGTCATACCTTGGGGAGGTAAAAGGGCCGTTTCAGGATATTGATCTTCTTGCCTGCGGAGGGGTCAGCGCAGAAAACATTAAAACTTATTTTTCAGGAGGAGCTTCCGCTGTATCTTTCGGCGGGAGTATTTTTAAAAAAGAATGGCTTGAAAAAGGTGAGTTTGACAGGGTGCAACAGGCGATTTATGAGTTAATCCAGGCATGCTGAAACATTGTCTCCTTCGGGGTTTGAAATCCTCGCCTTCAGGCGAAGAATATGTACTCATCCGTTTGTTGCTGTTACTAAAGTGTGTTTATCCCCTCAGGAGAATTTTTTATGTTTTTGTTTTTTCTTTAGCCCACTTTAGTGGGGTACTGAATCAATCCCGAGGTGTCGGGGCGGTAGTTCAATTACGGCTTTACAGGACAGGATAATTATTTGTACCAGCTTGAATATTTAATATAGCTGTTTGCTATTCTTTCTATCTGGCCTTTAGACAGGTCCTCGCTGATTGTTTTTATTTTTTTTGCAGGTGCGCCCGCATAAACACTGTTTGGTTCCAGAATGGATTTTTGAAGAACCACAGAACCTGACGCGATAATCGTATTGCTTTCAATAACAGCATCATCCATTACAATGGATCCCATGCCGATAAGAACATTGTCCTTCACCGTACATCCATGCACAACAGCATTGTGTGCAATTGACACATTGTTTCCGATATTTGTGGGGGACTTCTCATAGGTGCCGTGTATGACCGCGTTATCCTGGATGTTTACCTTGTTTCCTATTTTGATGTAATGGACATCGCCTCTCACAACAGCGCTGAACCATACAGAGCAGTCATCCCCCATGATTACATCACCTATAATGGTGGCATTTTCCGCAAGAAAACAGTTTTTCCCGAATTGCGGTGTTTTATTATTTAAAGTTTTAATTAGCGCCATTTGGATTTTCCTTCCTGATGTTTAGTAAATTAAAAGTATAGATAAATGTCTTTTTTTCGTCAAGACTTTAGCTTATGCTGAATGTTTTTGTTGAAATAAATCATATTTTTTAATATTGTTCAAAAAAAGAACCATAACCTGTTTTTATAGGAGGATTTAATGGCTGAAGACAATGAAATAAATGAACTTGATGAGTATGCGGCAAATGTGCTTAAGGAAGAAAATCGGTACTATCAGGAGGTTACTGTTACCCGGGTAAAAGGGGATTGTCCCTATGGCCACAAAGAAGGAGATGTGTTTAAGGTGACCTGCATGAACAGTGATGCTATCTGCGGATCTTTGTTAAAAGGTATTTTCCATTCAATTATTGTTAAGCATTACGGCGGAAGTCTGCTTTGGGAAAATAAAAAAGGGATTATTAAAGGGGCCTGCTCTGAAGACGGAAGAGTAGAGGTGGAAATAAAAAGAGTGGAAAGAAATGAGAATGTTCTTTTAAAGATGCCGATTAAAACCGTTGATATGACAAATAAAGGTTATCCGGCTCTGGATAAATACAGGCTTTTTGTGGAGGTGCGTGATATTGCGGTAAACTGTTACTGGGGGCATAAAATCGGTGATATCTTTGAGCTGGATCCGTTTAATGTTGGCGGAGCCTGCAGCTTTCTTTATGCGCAGCTGTACCCGTATATGCATGTGCTTCTGTCCGGGGCCTCTCCGCCCTGGGCTTTTGAAGAAAAGACGGTTGTGGGGGAATGTCCGGATACATATGACCGGTTATGCTACAGGCTGTTTTTGAAGGAGAGGTAGTGTAAGGTGTGAAAGTCTGTAATTGGCCGGACCATTTTTCAGAGGGATGAAACTTTGTGAGATACTGATCATAAAGTAATGCTGATTTTGAAAACGTCGGGATTTCAACTATCAGCAAAAGCTATGTGGATTCTGACTATATTTATTTGTATGACATGAACTGCTGACTATAGGTTTTGTTAAGATTGCTAGCGGTTATATAACTCTGTGTTGAACTGTTTTTGTATAGTAAATTTTAATCCTTTCCGATACAGTAAGTATCCTGGTTTGATTCTCTTTTTACAATTTATTTAAAACCCTATACTAATTGTTAGTTAAAAACTACTATAGAACCTATGGCTTTTCCATTTTTACCAATTTATTTCAGATCGTCTATTAATGCCTCAAAAACCTGATTGGCCCCTTCAAAGGCCTGGTCAAACGGAATAAGCGGCTCCTGTAACTTTTGCTGAATATCCTTTGAAAGCATCCGATTTTGAACAATCTCTTCACCGCAATTCTGTAGCAGTTGCATGTATTGCTCAACTTTATTTTCTATGCCGGGGACAAACCCCTGAAGCACAAAACCCCCTCCAATAAAAATTTCTCCAATAATATTCATCCTGTAAACTATTTTCATAAAATCAAATATGGATCGGAAATATTCAAAATGAGCTTGGTCAGGATTCCCTCCATTTGATATTACAACTACATCAGGATAATGTTTATATCGAGGCAGATGATAAGAGCGCCCTTTATCATCTTTTTGAGTGCGTGGATCAAAAATAGGTAGCAGGCGATCAATAAAATTTTTCATGATTCCTGTGACTGATCCGACATATATTGGGCTTGCAAAAACAACAACATCAGATCCCAGATACTGGTCTAACAGTTTTTGCATATCGTCCTTGATTACACATTTTCCCCGGGGTTTTGAACCAGCATGAAAAGCAGCCTGTGCAGTGTTTAATTTTTTTTCTTTCAAGAAATATATAATCAGTTTCAGCACCAGCCTTTTTGGTCCCCGCCAAAAAGTTTTTAGCTATCAAATGGGTTACCCCACTTTCTTTTCTTGGACTGCCACTGAAAAATGTAATCTGCATTTTACAATCCCGTCTGTGTCATTTTGTTAAAGAGGACGGCCATGTTTAACATTACTCTTATTCTCTTAAAATTTATCAGTCATCAAAAGTCAATTGTAGCGATTGACTAACAAACGGTAAGCGTGTTTCTAGTAATTTATGTCCCAGCCGTATGCCATGTAAACATCGTACAAGCCCCTAATATAAAATATCATACAGGGTATTATAGCGAATATGGCTGTATGCCATACAAAGGGATGCCTGAGGGATGTTCATATGGCTTAAACCCGCACCGGTAAGACCAGTTACGCAGCTGACTGCAGAAAGAAAGAGGATTGTAAGTTTATTGCCTGCTGCCCATTTTGGGAAGGTATAATAATGTAGATATTTTTTAAAGTCTCTTTGGGCGTACTCTTTCATTTGGTGTGCAACAGATTAAAATTATAAAGTATGTTTAGTTCGCTTACGCAGGTTAACAAAAATAATCGCTTTTGTCAAAAAAGAGCATTCTCATTCATTTCATAAAAAGGATGCTCTTTTGGATTGTCTCTTGGATTTAATAAATTATTTTTTTGATACAATTGAATCAATTGCCTGATAAAAAGCTTCAATAACATGCTTTTTATACTTTCCTACGGGAACCCCGTTGTAGATTACATGAGTTTTACCCTGGACTATTTCCCTGCTATAGGGAACTGACCAGTCAGGGTAATCAATTGGTTCTGAAGAATCATAGTTGTCAAAATTTTCATAGCACTTTAAGGCATGGTGCATTAAGGTATCGGTGTTTTCAGCAAAGAATTCCAGAGGAAGTCCAATTGCGTAATCATAGCCGTCATTTATGGCTTTCCAGTAGGCGCGGTTGGTGCTCAAATATTTCTGCTTTGGATCCCAGATCGGGTCGGAAAATTCATCCTGGCACACGACCACATTTGTCCGGCCAAATTTATAGTTTTTCAGCAGATCTTTGCATTCCTCAAATAATTTATCTCTGAATGGCGGGGCAAGTTCGAGCCATGCCTCAAACTTAAACTTATCCCAGGGCATTCCGTGAACCGTCACTGCAACTGTAACATCTTTTCCTTCTGGAATAGTGTCCAACCGGTCTTTAAGCATCTCGAGAAATGCCTGGCGCAGAGGCTGAAAATCACCCATCTGGGGTGCTATGATAACTTTAATCTTTTTCCCGGAATGCTCCTTTTCCCATTCTTCTATGTCTTCGAAGCAATGACGAAACCCGGAATTAAACTCTTCAAAGTGTGAATAGATTGCCATGGGAGCGACAAGCACAATGGTTTCACAACCACCATCCAGCAGTTCATAAATCTTATTTCTGCAGCTATAGTGAAAAAGGCTGCTTTCAGTACGCACTCAAGTTCAGGGTAGTTTTGTTTCAGTCTTTCAAAAGTGCTGTTAATGATATCAAAAACACCTTGCCAATGGGGACACTTTTTCTGGACAATGCCCTTGCCATAATAAAAATGTCTTGAGTAGTTAGCCATTTTGCTGACAATGGTTGGGTCCTCCAAAGTGGTATTCATCGTAGAGAAAATATCCATTATCAAGATAGATAAACTTTGAAGGAGGTACCCATGTGAGTGTTCCTTCTTTGTATTTTTCTATATAGGGAAACCCGTCAGGGGTATGATCATTGCCATGTGCATCAACTAAACGGGTAGGAACAAACTCCTCGCGGGCATGCAGATGTGACGGGTCCATCAAAGCTACACCTTTGTCCTTAAATGCAAGCAGTCTGAATGGCCACGGTACAACCTGTTTAAATATTTTGTAAGCAATATTGTGCCAAAACGTGTGAATGTGCTCTTCAGGCATGATAAGGGCAGTTGCAAAAACGCCAACCTTTCCTACAGGAACCTTGTCCTGATTTTTATAGTACTCATAATAATCAGGAAGGGGTAAACGATTTTTATATTTAATTAAACCGAAGATAAATAATCCTGTAGCAACAAGTATGATGAGAAGACCTAATATATTGGCATTTGTATCCTCCTTAATTTTGCCGCCTGACTAGCGGATATAATTATTACCTTTTTTGGATTGAAGTTTTAGACTATTGTTCTGCAATACTAAAACAAATAACAACTAAATTCAATATATAAATATTATATAAATATTATATAAATATTGTAGGTCTTTAAAAGGTTTTGGACAAATCAGGGCAAAACCTTTCTCTTAGCTATTTCCTGAATCTGTCCACCTTCCTTTTGAGCAACAAAAATAACACTCTTAAAAACGTTTTTTCCCTGAGACTCTTATGAAGCAGACAATAAAACTGAAAATACTTCGTGTTCATAAAGTATTTTTACACCAATCAGAATAAGCACTATCCCGCCCGCTATTTCAGCATACTTGCTCACAGAAGAGAGCTCACCCAGTCCTTTTCCGATCTTAAGTCCCAATGATTGAAAAAAGGATTGATACAATCCCGATAATAACTGCAGGAATCCAGATAGAAACCTTGAGCAGGGAAAAACTAAAACCAACAGTTAATGCGTCAATACTGGTGGCCACGGAAAGAATGATCAGAACCATTCCCCTTGTGGGGTCTTTTTGTGCACTGATTTCATTCTCTTCCTTAAACGCTTCCCGAATCATGTGAAGCCCCACAAAGACAAGCAGCGCAAAAGCAGCCCAGTGATCATATTTTTCAATAAAAGAACGGACGGTCAGGCCGGCGCTCCAGCCGATTATCGGCATCACAGCTTGGAACAGACCGAAATGCCAAGCCATCCTGAAAGTCTGGCGGACATTAAGCTTTTTTAAAGCAACACCCGTTGCAATAGAAACAGCGAACACATCCATTGCCAAAGCAACAGCAATAATAAGGACTGTTAAGAACTGCACAACATGGTTTCCAAATAGAAGGTTCTGGCCTTATGAATAGAGAATAGCAACGTAGACCTTTATGCCTTCTCAACACAGGGGTCATCAAAAGTCAACATAAGCGATAAGAATTTGAACTTTCATTTATCCAGAGAAGTTTTACATTCTCTGTAGTAATAGTAAATACCGGAAATATAATAATTATCCTAACTAATTATTTTGTAAGAAAATATATTTTTAAAGTTGTTCCTGCATCAGAGTTTTTAATTGATCTTCAGTTAGCAGGTTTCCGGTGAAGGCGGCCGGGGCTTGTGCAGCCACAAAAGCAGTATATTTTCCCCATGTTTTCGGTTTTGCCCACTCTGACCTGTCCAGGTCTGGATTTAAATAGGCCCAGCCTTCTGTGTCCGTGTTATCAGGCATCAATGCATTTACAGCTATATGATATTCTTTCAATTCCTCTGAAAGTCCAATGGTAAGCCTGTTTACAGCGGCCTTGCTCACATCATAGGCCAGGCCGGTAAATGGTTTGTGACCTGTCTTGTCTGCCACTACTGATGAGATGTTGATAATGTGGCCATATTTCTGTTTTATCATCTGGGGCAGCACAGCCCTGGTGCAGAGTACTAAACCCCGCAAGTTAGTGTCCATTATTGTGTCCCAAAGGTTCTGAGCGATGTCTTTAAAGAGTGCGGGATGGTTTGTCGCGGCATTGTTCACAAGGATATCAATACGGTTAAAGTTCTCTATGGTTTGCTGAACCATCTTTTCAATCATTTCAGCATTTGTGACCTTTGTTTTAACAGCGACGGCATTACCTCTAAAGGACTTGATCTCTTCCACTGTCTGGTAAATGGTGCCCGCTATGTTTTTCGGCTGTTTCTGGGTTCTTGCTGCGACCACAACTGAAGCCCCATTTTTTGCCAGTTCAATTGCGATTGCTTTGCCGATTCCTCTGCTGGCGCCTGTGACGATAGCGACTTTTCCGTTTAGATTCATATTTAGTCCATTTAGCAGGTGAGGTGAAAAGCTCCCACGGTTTTTATGTTATTTTTTATATGTTCATTAAAAAGAGTACAGGCTTTTTTTGTGTCTTCTGCAATGAGTTTTATTTTTTTTTGCTTAAGGCCTCCCTTGTTGAGGAGGGGACGGTCATTGATCCGTATGCTCCGGTTCCGATGACTAATGTCTCGGGATGGTAGTCAATGATTTCTTTTATGTCTTCCGGTTCAAGTGAATGACCTTTTATTCTTATCCAGTTGGGACGTACTTTTTCAGGAAAGACGATAATGTCTTTTTGGTAAATTTTGTTGTCTATTGTTATGGTGCCGAAAGAGTAGCTGTTGATTTTCATTTTTAATTATAAATTATTCTTACTTTATCTCCCCTTTTTATGCTGGTGTTTTTTTGAGCATTACTGTTTTTAATGGAGATTTCAAGCATGTCGCTGCTTCCGATTATGCAAAACAGCTCATCATCCTCTGCTGCTGCGTAATAGGGCACTATCTTTGATATCGGTATATTGTTTACTTCAAGGTAAAAAGATTTAGTGCCGGCAACCTTTTCAATAAAAGAAGTGCTGATGTTTGTAAGGAGATTTCCAAAGCGGTCAATATGAATAACTTCACCTTCTGCCTCATTACTGTTTACAATACAGGGTTCGGGAAAGGGTGTGATTATTGGATTTTTCAAATCGGAGCCAAAGGTGTCCGGACTTTTACCTATTGATAAATGTGCTGTAACAGGGGCAAATATGTCTCTTCCGTGAAAAGTACGGCTTACTTTTTTCAGAAAATAGTTCTTGTTTGTGATCTCAATTATGTTTTCTATTTTTTCATTTGAAATAATACTGCTGAAAAGTCCGTTATCCGGACCGATAAAAAAGTATTTTTCTGTTTTGATAAGTATGGGAGATCTTTTGCCCCCAACTCCTGGATCAACAACCGCAAGGTGAATTGTTTTTTCAGGGAAAAATGAAAAGGAGTTTTTAATGGTAAATCCGGCGCTGATTATATTCTGAGGAGGTATGCTGTGGGTAATATCAATAATTTTAGCTTTAGGGTTGATCGAAAGGATGACTCCTTTCATTATCCCGACATATGAGTCATAAGTGCCAAAATCTGTTGTAAGTGTTATGATATTGGATTCAGACATGTTTTAAAAATATTTGAAAGATTGTGATTGGTCAAGAAAATAAAATGACTAAAATTTATAATAATTTAGCTTACCTTTGTGATGTTTTGTCCGATTTAATAAGCTGGACAGGATTATCTGTGAAAGAGAGCCGGATAATAGATGGTTCATACTTATTATTGTTCAGACTTTTTCCTTTGCTGAAATAGACTGTTTTTAAAATTTGGTATCTTTTGTTGACTGTGCTGGTGTTGGTTAAGACAGTTTTCTGATATGCTCTAACTGTTTGAATAAATATCATAAATTTAAGCATAATATGCTTTTGCGGTTTTTGAAAAGTATTTGACTTTCAAGATTTTGTATATTAGTCTTTCTTAAATTTAATATTCTTTATGTATTAATAATCTTTTATTAAAGATTGACAAAACCAGAGAGCAGAAAAGCTGGAACAGTGTCCAGATATTTGTCATATAATAGTGAGAATGCATAGTATATTAATGACATATAAAATAGCAGGGAGAGTTTTACTGTGCTGATTGAATGTAAGAACTGTCAAAAAAGATATAATATTCCCGATGAAAAAATTGCGGCACTCGGTAAAAGAGTTGTATTGCCGTGTCCTGCCTGTAAGGAGAAAATTGAAATAATTCCTGAAAATCCTGGGAACCAGGAAGCAGAAATCCCTGCTGAAGATCAAAGTTCCTCAGGACTGCCAACAGGTGAAAATCTTAGAAAAATAATTCTTTCCTCTATAGAGGACCTTCCTCCAATGCCCCAGGTGGCACAGAAAGCAAGAGAAGTTGTGTCTGATCCTGATTCTGATTTCAAGAATCTTGCCAAAGTGATAGAAACAGATCCGGCGATTGCTTCAATGATTCTTAGGATTGCAAACTCTGCCTATTACGGTTCGGTTGGGACGGTGGCATCTGTACAGCAGGCATCTGTTTTACTGGGAGTTAAGACTCTTCAGGAGCTTCTTACAATTGCATGCGCAGCAGGGCTTTTAAGCGGCGAGCTGGAAGGTTATGACCTTCCAGCCGGAGAAATGTGGAAACACTCCCTTGCTGTTGCAGCCGCATCAAGGATAATAGCTCTGAAGGACCATCCTGCTTTGGCAGAGGATGCGTTTTCAGCAGGGCTTATTCATGATGCAGGCAAACTTATTTTGGCTTCATATGTGAATGAAAGAAAAGATATTTTTTTAAAGTCAATGGAACCCGGAACTGTGTCTTTCCTTTCAGCTGAACGTGAGATTCTTGGGTTTGATCACTCAGAAATAGCCTCGGATGTCTGTGAAAAGTGGCATATACCAAAACATATAAGTACTGCCATCAGGTATCACCATAATCCTTCAGAGTCAAAGGGAAATGGCCTGGCATATATACTTCATGTGGCAGATTCGGTTGCAATGATGAGCGGTATTGGCGGGGGTGTTGATGGAATGCTCTATGAGATAGATGCAGCATCGCTTGATTTTTTAAATATTGATGTTGGTTATACTGAAGAAATTATGGGGCAGGTAGTTGATTATGTTGAGAAGACTACTTCCGAGGTTTAGTTTCTTTTAGCTTTGCCCGCTTTTATTTTGTGCTCCGTTCGTTTTTTTATGACCTATCCCTTATTTATTACTGTTTCTTCAAGGTGAAGTTTCAATTTATTAAATTCAGCATCGAGCTCAGTTATTAACTGAACTGCTTTTTCAGCATCACAAGCTTTTGCGGCTTCCTCAATTTTAAGTGAGATATTCTGCAGGGTCAGTGCTCCTATGGTTGAGGCTGACCCCTTTAGCGAATGTGCAATTCTTTTTATATCCTCAAGGGCTTCTGACCCGCAGGCGGTTTTTAACTCAGCTATTTTGTCTGGGACTGTTTTTATGAAGATGCTGACAAGTTCGATAAGCAGTTTTTCGTCGTTGCAAAGTCTGTTCAACAGGGTTTGTTTATCAAAGATCGTGTTCTTTGGCTTTTGTCTTGATGCTTTATTTATCTGCAGGGGCGCAGGATTGTGGAATATCTTTTCCATTGCTTCAATGAGAATTTGCGGTTCAATAGGTTTTGATATATAGCCATTCATACCAGATGCAATGCATTTATCTTTGAAGCTTTCCCCGGCATGGGCTGTCATGGCAATAATAGGTACGCTGTGGTTTCTTACAGATGAGGTGGTGTTTCGGATTATTTCAGTGGCTTCAAATCCGTCCATTTCAGGCATCTGAATATCCATCAGAACAAGATCATAATGATTATTTGAAAGTTCTTTTATTGCTTCAATCCCGGATTCAACTGTTTTTGCGTTATATCCTAATTTCTCAAGTATTCCAATTGCCACAGCACTGTTTATCTGGTTGTCTTCTGCCAGAAGTATCTTCTTCGTATGCTTTTGTTTTTCAGAAATGCTGTGGCGGGTGACAATGTGCTCATAGGAGGTATCTTTTGAAGATTGTTTGTCCATGATGAGCGTGAGTAAACAATCCTTAAGGTGGGGTTGTTTTAAAGGTTTGAAAAGGTAAGCGGAAGCGCCTAATTTTTCCAGTGTTGAAGCATTGCCTCTTTGTCCTATCGATACCATTATCACGATTAATGTATCTTTAAGTAATTTGTCTTCTTTAATTAATTTTGTCAGTTCTACTCCGTTCATTTCAGGCATTTCAGGATCAATGATTGCAAGATCAAAAGGAGTCCCCTTTTCTTTTGCGTTGAGGAGTTTTTTGAATGCGGATTCGCCGTCTGGTGCTTCGTCTGTCAGACAGTTCCATTTTTTGAGCTGCTCCCTTAGGACCAATCGGCTGGTTTTGCTGTTATCCGCAATTAAAATGCGTTTACCATTTAGACACTCTTCAGATACAATTGCTGTGTCCTGAGAAGTTTTGCGCTGTTTTTCAAAAAAAGAGGTAAACCAGAATGTTGAACCCTTGCCTTCTGCACTTTTAAAGCCTATTTCTCCGCCCATTGCTTCGCATAACTGTTTTGAAATTGTCAGGCCAAGCCCTGTGCCTCCGAACTTTCGTGTTGTTGTAGTGTCTGCCTGGGTAAACTCTTTAAAAACTTTACCCGTCTTATCTTCAGGGAGGCCTATCCCTGAATCAATAATGCTGAAATGAAGAAATGCAGAAAAAGTTGTTTCCTCTTCCAGCCGGACGTTGATTGTTATTTCACCGTCCGATGTAAATTTTATCGCATTACCTATGAGGTTGTTAAGGATTTGACGCAGACGGCCGGGGTCTCCCAAGAGGAGTGAAGGCACATCATTATTGACAAGGCAGTTATAAGCCAGGTTTTTTTCATGTGCTCTGATGGCAAAGGCATCATTTATATCATCCATAAGCGTTCGAAAATCAAATGCTATTATTTCGAGATCCATTTTGCCTGCTTCAAATTTTGAAAAATCCAGAATATCATTTATGATTGTTAAAAGGGAATCAGCGCTTTTTTTAATGATTTCAGAGTAACTCTGCTGTTTTGGGGTAAGTTCTGTGTCGAGCAAAAGACCAATCATTCCTGTGATACCATTCATAGGGGTGCGTATCTCATGGCTTATGTTGGCCAGGAACTGACTTTTTGCCCTGTTTGCTGTTTCAGCTTCTTCCTTTGCATTGATTATTTCAAGTTCAGTTTTTTTCTGCTCAGAGATGTCGTGGACGATGGTAAAAACCCCGATCATTTCTCCTTTTTCATTTCTGTAGACTACATTATTTTGTGTGGCCGGAATGATATAATTGTTTTTGTTTTTATAATATGAACCCCAGTTTGACAGGCTTCCCTTTTCAAAAAGTTCAGAAATTCTATCAGCTGCATCAGCGAAAAAACCATCATCAACAATGATTGTTTCGCCTGTTTTGGATTTATAGGTGCCCGCCTTTCTTACCGTAAAATCATGTATATATTTTCCCAGCAATTCAGGCTCATCACGGCCCAGCATGTTACGGAATGCTTTATTTATTTTCGTAAT
>PVMK01128159.1_pt1 | contig 15363 bp, 12 predicted proteins | sample 1853481 | NCBI WGS metagenome assembly PVMK01 (sample SAMN08533507, study PRJNA380276) | Marine sediment metagenome, whole genome shotgun sequencing project.
GTTCGAGTCCTCCCGGGGGCGCCAGGGAACTCTTCGATTCAATTAGGTTATTCATTCGCAAGGCCTACACCCGCTCGCGTTGGATCACCCAAATGACGGGGATATGACGGGGATTCGGTGGGGGTGCGGGCGAGAAGATCGGCCGGAAGCTCCCCGTTTCTGGGCGCCAGCGGGTCTCGGTAGTCGTCCCCGCCGCACCACTTCGCGTAGTGGTCAGCCGTCACCGTGGGCTTCGAGTGGCCGAGTTGGCGGCTCACATAACCGAAAGAGTTCCCCAATAATCTTTGTCGTTGAGCTTCTCAAAGCCGTCGGCTTGTTTTTGTTTTGCCCGCCTTGTCGTTTCCCGAACGAAATGTCGCTCTTCGCTAGATCCCCAAGAACTTATAGCGGCATCGATCCGCTTAGCGAGTGCTGGCGATACTGGCATCCAGATATCTTTTTCACGTAGGGCGGCGCTAACTCGCTCTGCGAACTCGGGTGAATCTTCCTCGATAGTAGTCAATAAACATCCGCTGCTATCTTCGGCCCACGTTAAGGCTGGCGCATATTTTCGCTCAGCGGCGTCGCCCGACTCTTTGAGTTCGTCTTGTTGTTTCGACATGCCGTTGCTTCCCACGGCGCTTCGAAGAGACGCGGGCCAGGCCGGGAAGCAACCGGCTTTTCGGGGATGACCCTAGGCCCGCGTATGTGACTACAAAACATAGTTTAAAAAAGAACTTGACATCTCCGCCGAATAGTGTGTCCATGGGAGAAATTCCAGGGCCGACGGGACGGCTGCGACATGGGGCGGTTCGTCCCATTCAAGCCTCGCACATGAGGAGTAGCACCGTGTCGAACGCAACGATCCGCCGTTCCGTCGTAGGGTCCCTCGTAATTGTCGCGCTTGCCGTCACAGTCTGGTCCGCTGTCGCCCAGGCTGGGCCAATGCCCACGCCGACCGCGACTCCGACAGCCACGCCGACTCCGACAGCCACGCCGATTCCGACGGCCACGCCGATTCCGACGGCCACGGCGATTCCGACGGCCACGGCGACGCCGACTCCCTTTTGTGGCGTCTATGATGACGGCGGTCTGGGTCGTCCCGCAGAAGACATCGACGGCGACGGCAATCTGGACGGCATTTTAATTCCGACTGCAGCACGCACACCGACACTGTCGGAAAGGGCGACCTTGTGTCACAAAGGCAAAAACTCGATCGGCGTGTCAGCGAATGCCGTGCCCGCTCACCTGGCGCACGGGGACACACTGGGAGCGTGTGAACCGCCCCGGGATGAACCGCCCCGGGATAAACCGCCCTGGGATGGTTGTCCCTGATCGCTGGTATTGGGCTCGGGTGACCCGCCAGCCAGAAGGTTGCTTCCATTGCTTCGCTCCGTGCCCCCTCCCTCACTCGTTCGATGCTCCCAAGTGACGGGGATTGAGTCCCGTCAATAGGGTCACAACGAGACAAAATAGGGTACAAATGGACCCGCTCAGGCCGAAAAACGGCACGAGAAGCACGATCAGCCCCCACAGCTTGGCTTCCTAAACCGCAGGCCGGAGGTTCGAGTCCTCCCGGGGGCGCCAGGGAGTTGCGGAAGGTGGGGGATTCTGGCTGGTGGCAAGGAATGTCAAAGCTGATCTCGTATCAGGGGTCCTGAAGGGACCGTGACTGAACTCAATACACTTGCAAACCTCGCGGAGGTCTTTGGCGCGTTCGTCGTTGTCGGTGGGCTGGCGTTCGGTGTGGTTCAGATGCTGCATTATCGCCAGCAGCGTCGCGAGACGGCCGCCATCGAGCTTTTGCGTTCATTCCAAAATCCCGAGTTTTCGCGCTCTCTGCGCGCGGTTCTCGCGCTACCCCAGGGCGTGGGCAAGAGCGATCTGGCAGAGCACAATCCAGGGGAAAAAGATGCCATCATGGTGGTCGTCCTGACCTTCGAGTCCATCGGGCGTCATGGTGTTTCGGGGCATTGTGCCCCTCCAGATGGTGGATGAACTTCTGGGCGGAGTGTGTGTCGAATCCTGGGCGCGACTCGAGCGGTACACGCAGGAATTGCGGGCGGAGAGCGGACGAAAAACGATGAGCGAGTGGTTTCAATGGCTAGCGGAGCGCCTCGAAGAACAGCACACTCGCAACGGGCGACCGCCGGCCTACGAGAAGTATCGGCACTGGCGTTCTTGAGGCGTGGGGATTTGTTGATCTGTATGTGGCCCTCTTCCTTTGTAGGCTCCGGGTATCGCGTTGGCTGAATCGAAGGCCTCCGGTCTCACGAAGAAATCCGCGTTCCGGCTCTTCAAGATCGGCATCTTCTGGGTCCTGATGGTCAACCTCGTCTACTACCTGTACGAGGACGTGAGCGCCTATCTCTATATTGCGTCCGGATCCACTCTGTTCGATACGTTGGAAGCCTTTGCGGTTTCCATCGATTACGTCGCGTGGATGGTTCTGATCGTCTTGTTCGAGATGGAGACGAGTGCGCAATCGAAAGATCTGTTAACGGGGGCGCGCAAGTGGATGATCGGCGGCCTCACGGGAATTTGCTACGTGGTTCTCGTCTACGCCGCATATGGTTACGCGGCGGCTCTGGTGGATACCTACAATTTGGAGCCCATCGAGGACAGATCAGCCTGTTACTTCGCGAACACCAATTTCGCTTATATGACCGAATCCGCCAGGCCCGTCGAGTTGACGGAGAAAAACTGTGGCGACCTGGAAGGGGAGGCGATCTTCAAGTTTCCCTCTGACAATGTGATCGCAACCGAGTCTGTTATTCCGGCACTTCTCAAACTCGGCTGGGTCGACATATTCAACTCGAACGCGTGGCTCCTCGTAGTCTTGATGTTCCAGATCGAACTTTCTTTCGAGCGGGCGAAGAAGCTCACGAAGCGCCGATTGAAGATAGTGATGGTATGGAAGGCCTTCGCCTATCTGGTGCTGCTGGCTTGTGCGATCTATTGGACGGTGTACAGCGCATTCATCGATTGGTGGGACGCCTGGCTGTGGTTGGCCGCCTTCATTCTGATCGATCTCAATATGCTCGGACTCAATGAGACCCAGAATCAACAAGCGGTTAACAGAGCAGCCGCAGCCTGAGCTGAGTTAGTCGGGTGCTTCGGCGAGCGCCGGGTATCGCTTTGCCGCTGATCGCGCCGCGTCGCCGCCCAGTTCGATCGCCTCGCCCAGAAGCTTTTGCGCGCTCTCTGGGTCATCCGAGGCCGCGTGCAACACTGCGAGGCCGAGCGGCGCGACCCAGTTGTTTGGATGGAGCCGTCTCACCAACAGGAAGGTCCGGTACGCGTCCTGGTTGCGACCCCGCTCAGATAAGCCATCGCGAGCGTCTCGTTTCCGGCCTCGTGGTTGGGCCGGAGTGCGATGGCCGCTTCGAGCATCGCAACTCCCCGATCCAACTCGCCCGCCTGCAGATACTGCACGCCCAGATTGAACCGCGACTCGAAGTGGCTCGGCGAGGCCGCGACGGCCTGCTCGAAACGCGAAACCGCAGCGTCGCGATCACCGCTCGCAAGGTAGAGATTGGCGAGATTGTTCAGCACCGAAACGGTCTGGGGGTGTTCGGGGCGGAGCGCTAATGCCGCTTCGTAGAATCGCATCGCCTCTTCCGTCCGCTGCTGTTGCCCGTAGGTAACGCCGAGGTTGTAGCGGGCCTCGAAGGAGTCGGGATCGAGTTCGAGTACGCGCACGAACGCAGCTTCAGCCTCTGGGTAACGGCCCGCGCGCTGCAGGCTGTCTCCCAGGCCGAGATAGAGCGCGGGGTTCGAATCGTGCAAGGCGAGCGCTTCGCGATACAAACGAATCGATTCCGGCAGCTCGTTTCGGTCGCGTTTGAGTTCGGCCAGTTCGGCGAGCGCGCCGATCGAATTCGGATTCACACGCAGGGCGCGCTCGACGTAGTGCTCGGCCTCGCCCGCGTTGCCCTTCAGGCGCGCGATCGAACCCAGATTCAACAGCGCATCCGCGTTGTTCGGATCGAGGGCGAGCGCCTTGCGGAATTCGGTTCGGGCCTGATCGATTTTCCCGCGGCGGAGGTGGGCATTTCCGAGATTGTTGTGGATCTCGGGAGAGGATTCTTCGGCATCGAGCTGCACGTAACCCAACGCGCGAAGCGCTTCGATGTTCTCCGCGAGTGCTTGCGGATCGTAGTCTTCGACGTACTCCGCCTCGGAGTCGTGGGCATCGCGGTCCTCGTAGGTCGCCACATAGCGGATCGGATGTTTTTCGAGAAAGGCGGGTTCGAAGATATCGAGCACCTTGCCGTCCATGTCTCGACCGACTGGAATCCCGAGGTAGTGGAGCAGCGTGGGCGTCACATCGAGCACTGAAGCGCCTTCGAGCGTCGCCCCTTTTTGGATCTGGGGTCCAGCGGCGAGAAAGATCCCCGCTGGCTCGTGATCGAGGTGAGCCGTGCGGATGTCGACGGACGCTTCGCTTCGAATGCGGCGCTCGCCACTCTTGAAGCCGTGGTCCGAAAGCACGAAAACCGCGGTGGTGTCGAGGTCGATCTGTGCAAGCACGCGCCCGAGAAGCTCGTCCTGGTAGATGTACCACTCCGCGACCGTGTCGCGGTAGCGCTCGAACTCGGCTTCGCCAACCCAGGGCAGCTTCGGCGGCGCGTATTTCATGAAGAGGTGGGAGAGGCTGTCGATCTGCTCGAAGTAGAGCATGAAGAGGTCGTAGGTGTGGCTGGCGAGCAGATTCTCCGCAATGGCCGTGTAGCCCTGCGCGGTAACCGCGTATTGTTGGAAGAGGTGAATCGGATTATTTGGGTTGCGCCGCGCGTAGCGGGCGGGATCGAACATCTCTTTGCGGTATGCCTCCGCTTCGAAGTGTACGAAGCGCCGGACGAATTTCGGGGAAAGCTGTTGCTCAGCGGGGACGAGGGCGTCGACTTCGGGGAAGAGTCCGCTCGGGTGCGTCTTTCGGGCATCGCGATCGCCGCGGGCGGTCGATCCGAATCCGTGGAAGCCGAGCGCGTCGGAGACGATCACTCCGTCGCCGACGTCTTCGGCGGGGTAGGTCGCCCACCAACCGATCACGATCGGCTTGCGGCCGCGCTCGGCCAGTAGATTCCAGATCGCCTTCGCCTTGCGGTTGTGGCTACGAACCGGAGCGCGGGTGCCGTCCGGCCGATCGACCAGGAACCAACTGATTCCGTGTTGATCCGCGGTCTTTCCGGTTGCAACACTGGTCCAGATCACCGGCGAGAGCGCGATGTCGCCCGCCGTCCGGATCGAACCGGTCACACCTCGTTCACGCAACGCAGTCAGGTTTGGCAGTTTGCCGTGGGCCGCGATGGCGTCGATCACCGCCCAATCGGCGCCGTCGATGCCGAGGACAACGGCTCGAGTGCCAATCCCCTTCGGAGAATCCGCATCGCCGCACGCGCCCATCCACACGACAGCCATCAGCGCCAACGCACCCAGGTGGAGCTTGCTGACTGATCGCGCCCACATCTCCATTAAATACGTCCTGCGTGCGGTCGAGAAGCATCCGCTTCGCGCGGAATGAGTCGGCAAGATCACTCTGGATGGATGCGATGCGTCGTGATGGATGGTGACACCGACAGGCTGTAGCCGGGTTGCGGTCGCAATCTCGCCACCGGTATTGGGATTCGGATCGAAATGTGGGGCGCGGCTGCTCGTGATCTGAAAGCGAATCCGATGGCCTTTCTTGAAGACGTTCGAAGTGAGCATGTCGCCGATCCGTACGGGATAGATGCGCCCCGGTTCCATCAGCACCTGGTGGTCGAATCCCTCTCGGTAACGCAGGCGTAGATAACCCGCCTCCGGACCATTGATCGCGTATGAGGTCCCGTCGGGATGGACATCCGTCACTCGAACGGCCAGATCCGTATCGGGCCGATCGATCGAGACGAAGAGTTCGGCAACCATCTCTCCCGTAATTTCGAGGTCGTGCTCGAGCGGTTCCGTGGTGTAGACGAGAACGTCCTCGACGTGATTCGAAGCTGGCCTGGTTCAGCGCGCCCGAGCTTTCGAATTGCGCGTCCCAGATCGGGTTGCTGGGGTCGAACACATAGCGGTCGGCCGGCTCCACCTTCGCGGGCGGCTCGGCAGAAAGCCGACCATCGCCTGCCACCGCTACCGCATGCCCCTGCCCACGCAGATACCACGTTCGCGGCTGCGCGCGCTCGGCGGCCACTCGTTTTCGAGTCGCCAGACGTTGTCGCCCATCACGAAAAGTCGCACGGGCGGTTCTGCATCGATGCCGTTGTCGTGGCCTTTGAGTCGAGCGTCGAACCAGCGAAGCAGGAGGGCTTCGAAATCGAGCCCTGCGTTGGGGCCGAAGTCGATCTCTCCGAAGCGGGTCTTCAACACGTGGATGCTGCTGTGTGTCCACGGGCCGATGATCAGCTTGGTGCGCTCCCGCGCTTCGGGCGTGGCTGCTTCTCGCCGCATGCCGTTGAATCCGCGCGTCGCACCGACAGGCCCATAATTGTTGTCGTACCAGCCGGTTACCAGATAAACCGGCGCCCGCATGCGGCCAAAGTCCTGCTCGACATCCGCGAAGCGCCACCACTCGCTGTCATCGGGATGTTTTACCCATTCGTAATAATAGGGCGCCCAGCGCCGCAGCAGGTTCGTTCCGATCAGCGGCCGCTTCATGTAGTAGTCGCGGCGCTGCGGCAGCCAGTCTTCGTAGGCGGCTTCGTAATCCCAGGGACCCGAGTCGTCGGCGGCGCGGCGCCGTAGATCGGGGACGATCAGCGGGATGAACCAATCGAACCAGGTCAGGTTGAACGCGCCACCCTGAAAGAAGAAGTGGTGGCTCGATGTCGGCGTCATGCTGGGCACGGCCGTCACGTAGTGCGGTGGATTCTGCGAGAGCGCCAACCACTGGACGAAGCCCGGGTAGGACTGACCGTACGACCCCACCCGACCGTCGCTTCGCGAATGGGCTGCCGCCCATTCGATGACATCGTATCCATCCGGTTTTTCATTGCGGTAGGCCTCGAACTCACCGTCGGAGGTGTATCGACCTCGAACGTCGACGAGAAAGACGAGATAGCCGCGATGCGCGGCCTTGATGGGGAACTCGGGTTCAGCGGCGTATTCCTCCTGGCCATAGGGGGTTCGATAGACGATCGCCGGGAATCGCCCGGGTGCGTCGGGGCGGAACAGCGTCGCTCGCAGCTTGACGCCATCGCGCAGCGGGATCTCGACCGCCGCTCTACGACGATATTCGGATACGACTCGAGTACAACCGCGCGCAGCGAATTTGTTTTTTGAGAAGATGCTCCCGCAGCCGAGCACGGAATCGAATGGAAAAAGAACGGGAGGAGAATTGCCGCGATCCGGAGCGCCCGCAGTGGATGCCGGATCATCTGTCCTGAAGAGTCGCCGCGAGAAATACCTACCAGTCGATTGGTGAGCAAGGAACCCTCAGTTGTAATCCCAGCCGATGATGCGCTCGGGCGATACCACGACGAGCGCGCTGGGACCCTCCGCCTCGCTCAATGCCTCCCATTCGTGTGCATCTTCATCGCTCTCGTGGTAGCGCCGCAGAATTCGCCACTCGAGGTCTGCGCGCTCGGGGCTCTCATCGGTGATGAGTTCGGCGGTACCGCTGATGGAGACAGCGCGCGCGTCTGGATGACCGGCGTCGATGCAGAGCGCAATTCGGGGGTCCCGGCGGAGCTGGCGGTATTTGGCGCTGCTCACCGACAGAGAAGTAGAGCCGCTCGCTCTCGTAGAGGAACCAGATGGGACTCAGTTGGGGCGCCCCATCCGCCCGAAGAACCGTTGCGATCGCGTGGCGCGGTACTTCGAGAAACGCTTGGATTTGGGCTGAATTCATTCGATTGGCTGTGTCTGACATGGGCTCACCTTCTCGCATCGAACCGGATCCGCATTTTGGACGATCGGACTCCGATCTCCCACGTGCCCGATCTGGCGCTCGTATTGGCAGCACAGCGTAGCGCGAGCCCGGATCGAACGGTTGGAGCCGCTGTTCTGGTGTGGGCTCACAGTTCTAGCTTTGAACTTGTGGCAGCAGCCGAGCTTCTCCATGATGGGATCGCCGAGCGGGGCCGCGACAGATAAGAACCGGAGGCGCCAGATGATACGCACGAGATCGCAGCGAGCTTCCAATCCATCGGAGCGTATGCCGCTCTTCTGATCCTCGCGGGATGTTTGCGCGCGCCGGATCCCAAGCCGCTTCCGCAAGAGGGCCAGGCCGCGGTCGCTCGGATCACGGCGGCGCGGTTGTCCGATCACATCCGGGCGCTTTCAGCTGATGAATACGAGGGCAGGGGACCGGCCACGGCTGGGGATCTGCGCACCCAACAATATCTGGCGGATCAACTCGACGCGATTGGGTTGGAGCCCGGTGGTCCCGAGGGAAGGTGGGTGCAGGAGTTCGATGTCGTGGGCATCACCTCTGAAGTACCGAAAAGCTGGTCTTTTCAGCACGGTGCACAGACGCTCACACTCGACTACTGGGAGCAGTTCATCGCAGCGAGCGGCGTGCAGCGCGCGACCTCCAAAATCGAGAATGCAGAGATTGTCTTCGTTGGATATGGAATCGATGCGCCCGAATATGCGTGGAACGATTTCAAGGGCCAGGACCTCAACGGCAAGGTCCTCTTGATCGTGAACAACGACCCGAATTGGGATCCCCGAGTTGTTCGAAGGCGATACCCGACTCTACTACGGCCGTTGGGATTACAAGTACGCGACGGCGGCTAGGCATGGCGCGGCCGGTGCGATCATCATCCACACGATTCCGTCCGCCGGCTATCCGTGGCAGGTCGTTCAGACTTCCTGGAGCGGCGAGCAATTCGAATTGCCCTCGACGGAGGAGGCGCGTCTCGAAATCGGAGGTTGGGTCACCGAGGCTGCGGCCGCTGACCTCGTAGGGCTTGCGGGAAAAGATCTGGCGGAGCTCGTCGAATCGGCGAAGAGTCGTGACTTTCAGCCGGTGGCTTTGGGCGTGACGACCTCGCTGACGTTCGAGAACAAATTGTCACAGGCGCGCACCGCCAACGTGATCGGCCGGTTACCGGGCAGCGATCCCGCGTTGAGCGATGAGGTCGTGATCTTCACCGCCCATCACGATCACCTCGGTATCGGCACCCCCGATGAGTCCGGTGACTCGATCTACAACGGCGCGCTCGACAATGCGACCGGGGTCGCGCAGGTTCTCGTGATCGCCGATGCGCTTCACGCGCTTCCCGTGGCGCCTCGGCGGTCGACTCCTCTTCTTGTTTGTCGCAGGCGAAGAGCAGGGATTGTTGGGCTCGAAATACTACGCCGCGCACCCCACCTATGCTCCCGGAAAGATCGCGGCGAACATCAATTACGACGGTGGAAACATCTGGGGCAGGGTCAGGGACATCACCTTCATCGGGCTCGGCAAGTCGTCGCTGGATGCGGTGGTCAAAGACATTGCCGCCAGCCAGGGACGCATCGTCAAGCCCGATCAATTTCCCGACCGAGGTTACTACTACCGATCCGATCAGTTCAGCTTCGCGAACATCGGCGTTCCCGCGACGTTCTTCGATACGGGAACCGATTTCATCGGGCGCCCGGCCGGCTGGGGCAAAGAGCAGATGGAGAAGTTCGAAGAGGTCCGTTACCACCAGCCGAGCGATGAATTCGACGACAGCTGGAACTTCGACGGGATGATCGAAGACGCGAGCATCGGTTTCTGGACCGGCCTCAGCGTCGCCAACACCGATGCGATGCCGAGCTGGAACCCGGGCGACGAATTCGAGGCAGTTCGAAAGGCCGCGCTCGAGGCCGTCAGCGATCAGTAGTCGGCTTGGCTACCAGCCGCAGCTTCGGCCCGTGTTCTGCTCGTCGAGCCAGGCCTGGAGCGGCGCGAAGTAGTCCCGAATCGCGGTGGCGTCGGCTTCGCGTTCACCGGTCAGCGCTTCGAGCGCATCGGGCCAGGGTCGGCTCATCCCCATCTCGAGCATTTCGTTGAGTCGGCGCCCCGCTTCTTTGCTGCCGTAGATCGTACAGCGGTTGAGCGGCCCCTCGTGGCCCGCGATCTCGCACATCGCCCGGTGAAACTGGAACTGCAGGATCGCGGCGAGGAAATAGCGGCTGTAGGGCGTGTTGCCGGGGATGTGGTACTTCGCGCCCGGATCGAAGAGATCTTCGTTGCGCTCGTTGGGCGGGCGAATCCCCTGGTATTTCGCGCGCAACGCCCACCAGCCGGCGTTGTATTCGTCGCTCGGGATCTCGCCCGAAAATACGCCCCAGCGCCACTGATCGACGAGAATCCCGAACGGCAAGAACGCGACCTTGCCGAGCGCGTCGCGCAGCAGCAGGCCGATGTCTTTTGACGGCGGAGGTTCGTGATCGAGCAGGCCCAGTTTGACGAGGTAGGCGGGTGTCACCGAGAGTGCGATCGCATCACCGATCGCCTCGTGGAACCCGTCGTTCGCACTGCTGCGGAAGAGGTAGGGCTGATCCTTGTAGGCACGCTGATAGTAGTTGTGACCCAGCTCGTGATGGATCGTCTGGAAATCTTCGGCGTTGACCTCGATGCACATCTTGATCCGAAGATCGTCGCCATCCTCAACATCCCAGGCACTCGCGTGACAGACCACCTCGCGATCCTGGGGCTTGGTGAACAGTGAGCGCTCCCAGAAGCTATCGGGCAGTGCTCGAAGCCGATCGAGCTGAAGAAATTCTCGCCGGACTAACCATTTTGAGCGGGTCGTAGCCCGCGTTTTGGACCAGGGCGGTCAGGTCGTAACCCGGATCGGCATCTTCTGGGGCCACCAGATCGTAGATGTTGGTCCAGTCCTGGGCCCACATGTTACCGAGCAGGTGTGCGGGGATCGGCCCGTCGAGGGGGACCTGATCTTCGCCGTAGAATTCGGCCAGTTTCGCGCGGACATAACAGTGGAGTGACTCGTAGAGGGGCAGCACCTGCTGCCAGAGCCGGTCGACCTCGGCCGCGAACGCATCGGGTGACATGTCGTAGTTCGAACGCCAGAGCGCCCCGGTGTCCGGGTAGCCGAGTTCTTGCGCGCCCTGGTTCGTCAACTCGACGAAGCGCTGGTAGTCGTCGCGAATGGCGGGTGAGGTGGTGCGCCAGCCGAGCCAGACGTCGAGCAAAGTGGCCGGGTCGCGGCTCTCGGTGTGGATCGCGCGAATCTCGATGATGTCGAGGCAGTCCTCCCCCTCGGCACCCTCGGGGCAATACTGCGCCTTGCCGTAATTGCTGTCCATTCCCGCTGACCACCTGGGTGAGTTCCTGGGTGAGCGCGCGATCGGCGGGAGCGGGCATCGTGATTGCGCGCTTGAGAAGTTCGAGTTGGCGGCGGATGTTCGCATCGAGTTGGAGGCCGTTGAATTGCGCGGCTTGCTTCGCGAGTTCGACGCTCGCCGCGATGTAGTTTTCGTAGGCTTCGGCAGCAAGAGCTTCCGTGTCGACCGTGATGAAGTTCGCTTTGACCCATTCCGCTCGCGCCGCGCGAACGCCGAGGACTTCGAGTTGGGCGTTTGCCGCTTCGACAAAGCTGCGCGCATCGTCAGCACTGGGTTCGGATTTTGGATCGTGTGCGCAGGCTGTCGAGAGCAGCAGCGAAATCGCGACTGCGGTCACGCGCGCGTGGGTGCCGTATCCAGAAAAAATTCGCATGGGAGTCCTCTGGCCGGGAAGATGGGTGGTTGGGTTCGAGCACTATAGCTCCATACCGAGCACCATCAGCGAGGTATTCGGCGCGCAAACCCGTTTTAAAGACTACAACCGCGTGATTCGAGTCTCCTTGATCGAGCTTGGGCGATCGGGCACGCTGGCGGGATGCGGGCTCTATCGATGGCGCTTTTCCTGATCTATCTCAGCGTAGGCGCCTCTCCATGTATCGGCGGGAGCGGCGAAAAGTCCGCCCACACGCCACACGCTGAAGCGATCGCCAGCTCGCACGCGGATTGTGAAGCCCGCGCCTTGATGGACTCGACCGCGCATCAGCGTGACGCTGCGGCGGAGAACGAACTTCAAGCCCGGTGTCCATGCGGTTGCGAAGACGGTCACGCGGCTGCGAATTCATTTGTCCGGCTCGGCAATGCTCTCCGGGTATGCGTGATCGACCCCGCATCCATCGGCTCTCACTGCAATGTCGCAGCCTCGATTGCCGAGTACACCCAGGCGCCACTGCAAGTTCTCGATCACGTTCCCATCTCCGCCTGATTTTTCCAAGCGCTCATCAACACATCAACACAGGGTTCAGGCCCGCACGATTCCACACCTGTGGAGTGCGCACGGGATCCGGTTGCGCGCATGTCCGCAGGATTTGGAAACAGGGAGAACATCGTGAATTCACTCGTTCCGACGAGTGCTCAAATCGCCGCTCGGGTTCGATCGGAGCGAGAGATTCCTTCGGACTTCACTCGAACGATCGTGCTGTTGCTCGGCTTGGCCGCGGTGATTGCCGGAAGTGCGGATAGGAGCCTGGCGACCGAGCTCGATCCATCGATCGAAGAGATTCTGATCAAGGGCCAAGATACTGGCGCGGCCGATTTGTTCGTCGTCACTCCGGATCGGGCAACGCCCAACGCACCCGATACCACCGAAATGATGCAGCTCGTCCCTGGTGGCGGCGTCGTGAACAACGGACCGCTCAGCGGCCAGGTTCAATATCGAGGCATGTTCGGTAGCCGTGTGGGCGTTCGGATCGATGGCATGTACATCTCTCCGGGCGGCCCCAATTGGATGGACGCTCCGCTCCACTATGCACCGCGCATGTTGCTCGAAAGTCTCACCGTCGCGCGCGGAGTCGCATCCGTGAGTGCGGGCGCGGAGATCATCGGAGGGAGCGTTCACGCAAAACTCAAGCGCAGCCAATTCACCGAAGATGAATTGTTTTCAGTTTCTGCGGATGCGCATGTCTCCGGGCGAACCGTCGATTCTTCTGTCGCTGGGGGAGGAATCCTTTCGCTGGCCAATGACCGACACCGGTTTCAATTGGTGGGAACCGCAGAAGTCGGCGACGACATGCACGCCGCAGCGGGCCGGATCGTGCCGACGGAGTTCGAGCGCTACACGTATGGTGGCGGTTACGGAGTGCGCCTGGGCGAAGAGCACGAGGTCGGCGTCAGTTATCGGCACAACGATACCGGGCGAACCGGAAACCCAGCGCTGCCGATGGACATCAAGCACATCAATACCGAAATTGCCAATTTCGAATACAGCGGCAGTTGGCTTGGCGCCGAACTCGCGGCGAGCGTCTACTACATGGACATAGATCACGGCATGGACAACTTCGGCCTTCGGACGCCACCTGCGTCGGCTGCCCGTTTTCGATCAACTCATGCGACTAGCGATGCGTTCGGCTACGAGGCGAAAGCCAGCCTGCCGTTCTACGAAGGCACCCTCGCATTCGGGACCGACGGACACCTGGTCGACCACGACATGGATGTCTCGAACCCCAACAATTCCGCATTCTTCGTCAGAAACTTCAATGATGTCGATCGCGATCGCTATTCGCTCTTCAGTGAATGGGAGCGAATCCTTGGCGAGCGCTGGAAATTCGAACTGGGTGTCCGCTACAGCCTGGTCCACATGGACGCGGGCAGCGTCGACGCACTTCCCGCCCGGATGCTTCCGCCGCCACAGCGATTGCGAGACGCCTTCAATGCCGCGGATCACGAGGAATTCGATCATCTCGTCGATGCAGTGGCCAAAGTATCCGTAGAACCTTGGAGCGGCTGGCTGATCGAGCTTTCGGGGGGCCGGAAGACGCGGGCTCCTTCGTACGTCGAACGCTACGCGTGGCTCCCGCTCCAGGCTACAGCTGGCCTTGCGGACGGGAACAACTATGTGGGCGACATCGGCCTCGATCCCGAGGAGTCCTATCTTGTTGATCTAGGCGTGGAGTGGCGGCGCGCGGATTTCTACATCGCTCCGCGCGCGTTCTATCACTGGGTCGACGACTACATCCAGGGGGTGCCGTCGACAAACCCCGACGTGATCGCTGTCAGTACCGTCGGCGGCGATCCCCACACCGCTGGTGTTCTCGAATGTCGAAGCCGAGCTTTGGGGAGTCGACGTTCCGTATGCAGTGCGGCTGCCGCTGAACGTGCAACTCGACGGCACGCTGAGTTGGGTGCGCGCAAAGCGGCGGGACATCAACGACGACCTCTATCGCATTGCGCCACTTCGGGGCCGCACGACCCTGAGCTATCTGGGAAATGGTTGGCAGGTGGCGGTGGAGGGCGTTTACGCGGCGCGCCAGAGCCACGTTTCAGCGACCAACGGCGAGTCTCCGACCAGCGGCTGGGGCGTGATGAATCTCTTCGCCACCTGGGAGGCCTACGAGGGCGTGGAACCCGAGAACGGGGGCGCCCACGTTTTGGCTAACAACTACGCGCCTCATCTGGCGCGCACCAGTCGGCTCGACAGCAGCGGGGTGTCGATGGGCGAACGCCTTCCCGGCCCGGGCTGGAGCGTCTACGGTCGATTGACAGCTCGGTTTTAGCCGTCGTCGGCCAACGCTCCCCTCGGGGCACCGATCCGACCGGAGCGATGGCGAAATCCAACCCTTCCGGGAATACTCCCCGCCACGTGAGAGGTCTCTTATGTCTGTTATTGGGCGCACTGGTGGCGACAGCCTGCGCGACGGTTCCCCGGGCCGTGTCGAACCGCACGCTGCGCATCGGGACGCCAGACGCGGAGGTCTCCGCATGCCATCCCGTCGCTCCGACCACGTCGTCAGCTCCGCTGAAGCCAGCCACGCCGAATTTCTGGACCCAGCGAAAATCAACCTACTGATCTGGAATACCCACAAGGGCCAGGACGACGGTTGGTTGGAGGAATTCGAGCAGCTGAGCGCCGGCCAGGATCTGCTCGTGCTTCAGGAGGCTTATCTGAAGGACGAGCTGCGCGATTCCCTGCTGAGGCAGACTCTTTCGTGGAACCTGGCGACGACCTTCATGCGATATCGAGTCGAAACCGGCGTGATGACGGCCTCGCAGGTCGCCCCGGCCTCGGCCTGCGTCCAGCGAACGATGGAGCCGCTGCTCTCGCTCCCCAAGTCTACGCTGATCTCTCGATACCCCATCAAGGGGAGCGACGAGACGCTTCTGGTGGGGAACATCCACGCCGTCAATTTCACCTTGGGTACGGCTGCGTTCCGTTCGCAGCTCGATCGCCTGGCTTCGGAGCTCGATGCACACGAGGGCCCATGATCGTCGCGGGTGATTTCAACAGCTGGAGCCAATCGCGATTGAGCGTTCTCGAAGAGGTTCTCGTCGAAAAGCGTTTGATGCGCCGAGTGGCATTCGACGACAAGAACCCACGCGCGATCTTCGGGCACACCGTCGATCATGTCTACTACCGCGGACTGACCGTCATCGATGGCCGGGTGTTGGAAGCCAATACCTCCGATCACG
>PVMK01126706.1_pt1 | contig 15361 bp, 26 predicted proteins | sample 1853481 | NCBI WGS metagenome assembly PVMK01 (sample SAMN08533507, study PRJNA380276) | Marine sediment metagenome, whole genome shotgun sequencing project.
GGCGGACGTGGATTTTCATCTGAGTACAATTACGGTATTATTGCAAAACTTGGCTTTCCCGTATTTCCTCTAACTCCTCGAGGGTTTGTATTAATTCATAATCTCAACGGCAGCGGCATACCACCATCCGAAACTGAAGAAGTTGAAATCTCACAATCCATAACTTCAGTAGGATTAGGTGTTCAATATGGATTTATACCAGTACCTGCAGGATTTGATCCATATATTTCTCTGGATGCTACTTTTAACAATTTTGGAGATTTTAAAATAAGTGATGTAGTATTGTCTGAAGGAGCTTCTAGAGTAGGATTACAACTTGGCTTAGGTACAGAAGTAACAATTATTCCGCTGATTAACCTTGATGTTTTTGCTGGATATAATTGGTTTAACCTTACAGGAAAAGAAGATGGTGAAAAAACTATAAGCGCTTTCGTTCTGGATGTGTTTTTAATGTTTAATTTCTTATAAGAAAAACTTACAGATTAAAATTTAGAGCTAAACTTAAATTTCGATTTCGACCTTCCCTAAAAAGGGAAAGTCGGAATTGATATTTTTTATCAATCTTAAATCAAACTTTTTTGTTGCAGATAAGTCTTCAAAATTTTCATTCCGAATTTGCTTAAATTTTTATCATCCAGAAAATCTAAATTATTAATCACTCTTTCAATTTGTTCTTTTGTGGCTTTTGTTCTAAACGCTCCGTTGATGTGGGAATAAAGCTGATCTTCAAATTTTAATGCAGTTAAAACAGAAACATTATTTAATTCTCTTTGCTTTAACGATAACCCTTTTCTTCCCATTACTTTGCCGTAACCTTCCAGCAATAGCCAATCAGATAATTCCGGAGAGAAACTTTTTACATTTGATATCAATTTATCAAACTTTCTTCCATATATCTTTTTGCAATTTTTAGTCCCCCGTTCTCTGTATTTATTTAAGTCCCAGCTTTCGTGCAAAACGCTTTCCAATTTCGGATAATATTCTTTTAATATTTTTAACGATATCATAGCGGAAGGATAACCTGTAAAAAGATAATTCTGCAAAAGAGATTCATACAGAGGTTTTTCTTTTATTCCATTTAGTCTAGATTTTTCAAGTAAAGATTTAAGATGTTCCACTTTTCTTAAAGCCGCAGCTGCACAGATGAGCGGAAGGAAATCTTCTTTTTCTAATTTTTCGAGATGAGTATTTATAATTTTTATTGATGACATAAATTCTAAAAAAAAGAACAAAAAAAACCCTCGTAATAACGAGGGTCTAATATAATACAAGTAAATTAAAAATTAATTTAAGAGACTCAGTTCATACTCTGCAGTCTTTTTATAAGTTGCATCGCCTTTTGCTTTATTAAACATTTCTATTGCTTTATCGTTTTCGCCTTTACCTTTGTAAGAAACTCCCATATAAAAATATGGTCCGCCTTTGCTAATCTTCGAACGATATTGTAATGCATCATAGGAAGCAGAAATTGATTTATCCCACTCTTCTATTTCTGAATAAACCTTAGCAAGTGAAAGATAAGCAGCATCATAATTATTATATTCTACAGCTTTGGTTAGGTAATCGATACCTTTATTTGCATTACCGTTGGTTAACGCCTGATTTCCTAACTTTGCATAAGCTAACGAAAGATTCTTCTTAACTTTTTTCTCGATGTTAGCTTTATCAGTTAGCTCTAAAACTTTTTCAAAATTATTAATTGCTTCAGTATAATCTCCCATCTGAAAATAAACACCACCAAGAGCATTATAACCACCATAAAAGTCTTTATTCAAATTTAGGCACTCTTCAAAAGAGTTTTTTGCATCTTCTAAATTCCTGGTTTTTTTCTGCGCCACACCTCTCTGATAGAACATTCTGTAATCTTTTTCAATTGCAATTGCGTTATTGTAATTTTCAATAGCGCCGTTATAATTGCCTTCTTTGAGCAGTTTGTTTCCCGCATTGTATAACTTTCCTGCTTCAGGGCTCATATCCTGAGCAAATCCATTGCTAATGAATAAAAATAAAAACACACTCAACATCAGCATTACGATTTTTTTCATAAGTATCATCCTTTTTTCTATTTATGAAATTTGAGATGTGCGGAAGACGGGACTTGAACCCGTACACCAATTAAGGCACTACCCCCTCAAGATAGCGTGTCTACCAAATTCCACCACTTCCGCAAAAATACAGGAGATTAAAATATTCAAGCATTACCTTAAAATCAATACTTCTTTTAAGTATTATTTACTTTAAATGGAATAAACTGTCTCAAATTAATCCCGATTTCTATATTTTCTCCCCTTAAACATAGCTCGTTTTAGCTCATCCTTAAATCGGCGTTCAAAAATAATAAGCTTTGCAATTTGCTCTGTCGTTAAAATATCATCTAATGAATTGACGAAATCTGATTTTGTTTGCACAATTTCTGTGTGAATAGTATTGGCTTCCTCAATAAGAGATTTTAATTCTGCTTCAGTATAAACTTTTGCGGCTTTAAAAATAACTTCCATGTGCGTAATAATTTCATCCGCACGTTCAGCTAATTTATCTATTTTTGTTTGATGTTCGTTCCGCCTTGAAAAAAATCTGAGCGTTGTTTCTTCATCCATATCAAGCACTTCAATTAATTTTATCTTTTCGAGCTGCATCAGTTTATCGCGCATATGTTGCGGCGGTTTATCATGCATCTGCGAAAAGGATTGCATTGAAGAAATTATTATAAGACTTACCGTTAAAAATAAAACTTTCATTTAAGTACCTCTTTAAAAAATCCGTTTTGTTAAAATTTCGTTGTAAGCTATTTCTAATTCTTTTTCATCAGCAAGTGAATATATATCATTTATCTGGTAATCGGATAAAATCATAACACCTTCTTCTACCGATAAATTTGCAATCAACTCCTTCTAAACTTAAATCAGTTTCTTCCAATATTAGAAGTTTTTCTTCACCGGAAATCGGATTCCAAAAATCATCTGAAATGTAATCTGCTAATTCATTCATCTCTTCTTCCGATAAATTATCTGTAATAGATTCAATTGAATAATTTGCTCCACTCTGATTAAAGAAATAATTCTGAAATAATAAGTACGATGAAATAATCAATAAAATTGTTGCAAAGGTAAAACCGATTTTCCTAATTGGGAAAACGTATGTTTCTTTATCCAACTTCTGTCTGAATCGTTGGACAATACCATTAAAATAATCCTGGTCAGAAAGCTGCTCATCTTTGGTTGAGAACTGTTCATTTACTTTTCTATATTTTTCAAAAGCATTCTTCAATTCTGTATTGATTTCCAATTCGTGTTCAAATTCTTTTATTTCATCAACAGATAGCTGCTCATCAAAATATTTTATAATTAGTTTCATCATATTTATTCATTTTCTCATCAGCTCCTTTAATTTGTTGAAGGCATGAAAATAATTTGCCTTGAGAGCACCAATGCTTTTTCCAGTTATCTCCGAAATCTCTTCATAAGAAAGTTCATCGAATTTTCTGAAGATGAAAACCTCTCTTTGCTTCGGTGAAATTCTCTGCAATAATCTTTCCACTCTTTCCAATCTTTCCTTAGTCTCTATATCTGTAATTATATCTTCTTTTGTTGTTACCCTATTTTCAATGATATTGTCAATTGAGATAAAAGATCTCAGTTTGTTTCGTTTTATCAGGTTTAAACTTCTTGTTGAAGTAATTTTAAAAATCCATGTGTATAAAGATGAATCAAAATTAAAAGTTTTTAATTTATTATACATTACTAATAATACCTGCTGAACAATTTCATCCGCATCTAGATGATTGCCTATCATCCGTCTTGCATGCCAGTAAATTTTTTCCTGATAACGTTTAGCCAAACGATTAAAGGCGCTTTCATTACCGGAAATAAATTCATTAACCAGTTCCTGATCATTTTTAATTTCAGTCATTCGATATTCGAACATGTATCAATTGGACAACAGAAATTCATTTTGGGTTTAAATATACTTTTAAACCTTTGAAAAAGCAGGACTGTCTAAAGGGCATAACTCATTAAAAAAACAAAGGAGAAAAAAATGAGAAAACTTAATTTAGCCGGAATCGCAGCAATTCTTTTTATTGCACTAATTTCCACACAATTTAGCTATGGTCAAATGGGAAGACGTGGATGGCATCAGGGTGATCATTACAAAATGATGAAGGAAAAACTAAACTTAACTGATACACAAAAAGAAGCAGTTGAAGAACTACATTTCAGCCATAAAAGAGAAATGATTGATCTTAAAGCTGCCCTCGAAAAGAAACAGCTTGATAAGCAAGAACTATTAAGCAAAGGAAATTACACCAGAGATAATTACCTGGGCAAAGTTAAAGCAATTAGTGATGCTAAAGATAAAATGGCATTAGCAAAAGCTAACCACAGAATGGATGTTTATGACTTATTGACTGAAGAGCAAAGAAAGACTTTTGATGAAATGAAAATGTCGTATGGGGAAATAGAATGAATATGAATAAGATGAAACACAGAAGAATGATGGATAAGTCATAAGAAAAGTTGTTGTTGAAATTAAGCCGGCTGTAGATGCCGGCTTTTTTTTATAATCACCTTGAGAGGACGAATAACAATTTCTTCCGCAACCAAATTATCTGATTGAAGAAAAGTAGAAACGATTAACCTTGCGATGCTTTCCGGGTTCATCATTCTTTCACTGTTTTCTTCCCTCATTTCTCTTGTCCATATCGGAGTTTCAGTAGCACCGGGGAGAACATTAATTACACGTATATTATTTTTTCTAACCTCTTCCCTTAAAACTCTTGCATAACCCAGTAATCCCATTTTAGAAGCTGTATAAACAGAACTATTTGTAAATGTCTTTTCAGTTACAATCGAAAGAACATTTATTATTGTTCCGCCGCCAATCTTTTTAAAATGAGGTAAGACAGCTTTGGTTGTATAAATGGAACCGAGAAGATTTGTATTGATCACCTCATCTATTTCTTTTATAGAATTTTCTTCGACAGATTTAAAAGAAGTTATTCCCGCATTATTAATTAAACAATTAATATTATTCTCAGCAGAAATTTTCTTAAATGTTTGATCAACATTCGCACGGGAAGCAACGTTACAAGGATAGATAGCCAATTTGAGATTCACTGTCATTTTCAGTTAATCTATTAAGTTCATTTACTCTTCGTGCAGATGCAAAAACATTACAGCCAACCGAAACAAATTCATTTAAAGTTGCTTTCCCAATTCCGGAGCTTGCACCGGTTATCCAAATTCCGGCTTTTTCTTTATCCATAATTAAAGATTTTTATGTGAGATTAAATCAAGAAATTCCATCCGGGTTCGTGCATCATCCTGGAATACACCATGCATTGCGCTTGTTGTAGCAGATGAGTTTTGTTTTTCAACTCCGCGCATCATCATACACATATGAAAAGCTTCGGCAACAACGGCAACACCAATTGGCTGCAAATATTTTTCAATCGTATCAGCAATCTGTTGTGTCATTCTTTCCTGCACCTGAAGTCGTCTGGAAAAAACTTCAACAATTCTTGGGATTTTACTTAAACCAACAATTTTACCGTTCGGAATGTAGGCTACGTGCACTTTACCGTAAAATGGAAGCAGGTGATGTTCACACATGCTGTAAAAATCTATGTTTTTAACCAAAACCATCTCATCGTATCTTTCATTAAAGATAGCCTTGTTCAGTACTTCACCTATATCCTGATGATATCCTCTTGTTAAAAACTCATACGCTTTTGCAACACGTATCGGAGTGTTTAATAGCCCTTCTCTTTCTGTGTCTTCGCCAATTTCAGTAAGTAAAGTTTTTACCAGGTCTTTAACTTTTTCCTGATCCACTTTTATTCTCCTTTGTATTCAAAATAATTATTTTCCGTTTCATAAAGTTTAACAGAAAATAATTTTCCTTTGGTTATTTTGTTTTCCAATTCATTCCATATAGCAATTACAATATTTTCAGAAGTAGGAATTTTACCTTTCATAAAATCAGTATCTAAATTCAGGTTTTTGTGATCAACTTTTGTAATTACATTCTTTCGCACTATTTCTTTTAAATTTTTTAGATCCATTACGAAACCGGTATCAGCATCAACTTCGCCAGCAACAATAACTTCCAAAGTATAATTATGCCCATGCCAATTCGGGTTACTGCATTTGCCAAAAATCTTTAGGTTCTGTTCATCGGATAATTCCGGTTTGAACAAGCGGTGTGCTGCCGCAAATGTTTCGCGGCGTGTGATGTAAACAACGCCTGCCATTTACTTTAGCTCCTTTAAAGCTTCCATCACTTCTTTGTTATGATCAGCAACTTTCACTTTTCTGAAAACTCTTCTCACTTTACCTGTTTTATCAATTATGAAAGTTGATCGTTCCACACCCATATATTTTCTGCCGTACATGCTTTTCTCTTTCCAAATTCCATATTTTTCAAGCACCAGTTTTTTCTCATCACTTAATAAACTGAAAGGCAGTTCAAACTTATCAGCGAACTTTTTATGTGACTCAATAGAATCAGGACTTATACCGAGAATTACAGCTTTTAACTTTTTGAAATCCGGGAAATCATCCCTGAAATTACAAGCTTCTTTTGTGCAGCCGGAAGTGTTATCCTTTGGATAGAAATAAAGAACGATGTTCTTTCCTTTAAAATCATTCAATGAAACTTTTTTTCCATCCTGATCTTTTAAACTTACAGCCGGTGCTTTTTTCCCTTCTTTTATCACAATTAATTCTCCTGAAAAATAATATAAATACAGACCAACGATTTAATAATGAGGTGGGAATTTACTAACTAATAGTTTTTTAACCAATCTGAAAAAATGATGTGTGAAAAAAATCACAAAATTATAAGCCAATAACCAAAGAGAAAATTTCGTAAGAGGCGCTGGTCACTTGATATTTCATTAATTCATATTCTGAGGAGTCGGGGCAAATTGAGGATGGTAAAAGGCAATACAAATAAGAATATCCTACAGCAATCCCAATTTCTTTGTCCAATCACAAAAACCGGATTCAAGATGTTCGAATGAATCAATTGCAAATAATATCGGTTGAAGATGCCAAACATCATATTGCTGGGCAACCACCCGTTCGGGATCAAAATCAATAACCTCTACCTGATCGGAAAGCGCATTGATGACTTCCTTATTGGATGACGCAACGCCTGCACCATAAAAACACATTCCTTCTGTACTTTTAATTAATCCAAACTCTACGGTAAACCAATGAAGAGTTTCAAGCTTAATTCTATCTTCCCCTTTTGCATTAAGTGCTGCTTCGCCAAACATCTGGTAGAACGATGCAAAGTTTTTATTGGTAAGTAATGGCATATGCCCGAAAATATCATGAAAAAGATCAGGAGCAGGTGTGTAATCCAATTCATCTTTACCGCGTATATAATCGGTTGAGGGAAACATTTTTCTTTGCAGCAATCCGAAGAAATTCTGTTCGTGAATTAACCCCGGAATCCTTGCAATTCTCCAACCGGTAAATTCATCAAAAACATAACTAAGTTCTTTTAAATATGGAATCCTATCAGAAGAAAGATTTAATCTTCGTGCACCTTCGAGGTATTCATCGCAAGCTCTTCCGGGTAATAATTCCATTTGCCGGTTATATAAAAATTTCCATGTCTTCTGATCGGATTCCGGATAATCAGGATACGTAATATCATCATGTTCGGGAACAGGCCCCTCTAATCTTTGTGGAATACACCTTGGGTCCACTCCTTCTGATGCTGCTTTTTCATACGCAGATAAATTTTTATTTTCATCATTATCATTCTTCATTTTGCTCCTGCTTTCTTTTATTGTGAAGAATCTTGCTTGAAGTTAATTATTATGGATTATAAATTCAACGAACTAAAGAATATTCACTTCATTTTCCAATGTGATATCGAAGGTTGTTTTAACAACATTTTTTATCATGATAGATATTTTATAAATCTCTTTTCCGGAAGCATTTCCATAATTAACAATTACCAGCGGCTGCATTTTGTGTGTACCTGTTTCTCCAATTCTTTTCCCTTTCCATCCACATTTTTCTATTAACCATGCAGCAGGAATTTTTACATTATCATCATCTACCAAAAAGTGATTTAAATCCGGAAATTCTTCCTTAAATACTTTAAATCTTTCCTTTGTAATTACAGGATTTTTAAAGAAACTTCCCGCGTTACCTATCTCAACCGGGTCAGGCAATTTACTTTTGCGAATATCTATCACAATATCTCTAACATTCTTAATTGTTGGATGTTTGATATTTCTCTTTTCAACTTCTTCTTTTACAGGATTGTACAAAAGGTTTACATTATGATTTTTATTTAATTTTAGTCTGACTGAAGTGATGATAAATTTATTTTTTAATTCGTTCTTAAAAATGCTGTTACGGTAGGAAAAACTACACTCTGATTTATTAAATTTTTTAGTTTTGCAACTATCAATATAGATCCCATTCAATTCGTAGAATGTTTCTTCTAATTCCTGCCCATATGCACCCAGGTTCTGAATTGGTGCAGCCCCAACAGTTCCCGGAATGTATGAAAGATTTTCTATTCCGCCAAAATTATTATCTACGCAATATTTCACAAGTTCATCCCAAATAACTCCGGCGCCTACTTCCACGATTACCGTTTTATTGTCCTCATCCAATATTTCTATCCCGGAAATTGAATTCTTAATTACTAGTCCATCAAAATCTTTAGTGAAGAGTATATTACTTCCGCCGCCTAAAATTAATTTCTGTTGATTAGAATATTCCTCTGAATTTAGAATTTGTTTAAGTTCTTCTTTCGAATGAATTTCTACAAAGTATTTCGATTTAACATCAACACCGAATGTGTTGAGATTTTTTAGTGAAATATTTTTTGCTACCTTCATCAATAATTATGATTATATTAAATACCGAGGTTGAATATAATTTAACAAACAATAATGTTCATAAATTTACAAAATAATTTATCATTACATATTAATTCACTCTGACAAAAGGTAAACAAAATGAATAAAACAGCATTAATAACAGGCGCATCTGCAGGAATAGGATTAGAGTTTGCAAAAATATTTGCCAAAGAAAAATATGATCTCATTATTACTGCACGCAATGGAACAAAATTAAATGAGCTTGCAACTGAAATAAAAAATAAGCATAATGTAAATGTTAAAGTAGTGGTTAAAGACTTATCAAAACAAAATGCCGGTGAAGAAATTTTTGATGAATTAAAAAATGAGAATATTGTTACTGATGTTCTAATTAACAATGCCGGATTCGGAGTGTTTGACAATTACTGGGATGTTAAACTGCAGGATGAAAAAAATATGCTGCAGGTTAATATTATGGCACTTACAGAACTCACAAATCTTTTTGCGAAGGATATGGCTAATCGCGGCGGCGGAAAAATTTTGAATGTTGCATCAACCGCTGCTTTCCAGCCGGGACCAACTATGGCAGGTTATTACGCATCCAAAGCATTTGTTCTAAGCTATTCTCAGGCAATTGATTTTGAACTGAGAAAGAAAGGCGTTCAGGTTTCAACTCTTTGCCCGGGTCCCACAATAACAGAGTTTCAGATTCGTGCTAATATGGAAGATTTAAATTTATTCAAAAAAGGATTTACGATGAGCGCTGAAAAAGTTGCACAGATTGGTTATTATGGATTGATGAAAGGTAAGCCCGTTATTATTGCGGGAGCAATGAACAAAATAAGTGCGATGAGTTCTAAAATAACTCCGAGTAAAGTTTCGATGAAGATTGTTAACTGGCTTCAATCTAAGAAGTAATTTTTAAATACCGATAATTTTATTAATATTAAAACATAAAATAAAATATTTTAATCTATAACAGAGTAATAAATTTTGGCTGAAGAATTTGATTTTACACAATCCGCAATCATCCCTTACAGTATTAAGGATGGTGAATTACAAATTTTATTGATCACTTCAATCAGAAAAAAGAAATGGATAATTCCTAAAGGATTTATAGAGTTTAACCTTTCCGCTTTTGAATCTGCAAAGAAGGAAGCATTTGAAGAAGCAGGTGTTATCGGGACTAATGAAACAATTGAGTTGGGGATCTTTCACAATTAAGAAATACGGGCGGGCAGAACAAATATTGTTGTTTACTCAATGGAAGTTGAGAAGTTTAAAGATGACTACCCTGAAAAGAATTTAAGAAAAAGAAAATGGTATACAGTTGAAGAGGCAATTGAAACGATTAGCATTCCGGAGGTTATCAAGATGATCGAAACATTGGCAGTAGAAATTAAAGCTAGTCAATCATAATTATCGTCTTCAATAATCAACTCATCACAAACTTCTTTTATCACATCGTAGTTATATCCGCGGGAATTTAGAAATGTAATAAGCTTTCTTTTAATAACATCCTTATCCACGTTTCTGTTTCTTAAAGTGTTCGTATTTTTTTGATGCCAATATCATTGCATTATTTAGTTTATCTTCATCGGAAATTATATTCCGAAGAACATCGGAAATGATTTCGGATTTGATCCCTCTTTTAATTAATTCACTTCTTAATTTTTGTTCGCCCCAAAGTTTTAGTTTTATTTTCTCCTCAACAAACATTTCTGCAAACTTTGTATCATCCAGATAGTTTTTTTGTTCAGATCATCTAAGACTTGATTAATTAATTCTGTTTCATATCCTTTTTGTTTTAACTTTATGCGTAGTTCGGAAATAGAGTGCTGCCTTCTGCCTAGGTATCGGAAAGCTCTTTGCCTGATGTAGAATAATTGGTTTTCTTTTATTAAAGAAGAAAAGCGGTCATCGGAAATTTCATCATTTTTCTTAAGACCGCTTTTATAAAATATATCTACTGAGAGGAATAAAACTTCATCGTCATCAAAATGTATTATAACATTTTTTGCATCCTTTTTAACAATTCTGTTTACTTTCATTAATCAACAATCTTATTTCGATGCTTTTTTCTCTTTCGGTTTTTCGTTCTTTTCATTTGATGATGATTTAGTTTCAACTTTCTTATTCATTCCTAACTTTTCCATTACTTCCTGTTGTAGTTTCTTTCGGACATCATCCATCTCTCCTAATTTTTGGCGAAATCCTTCCCTTCCCTGGAAACGGTCTTCGCCGTAAGTAAACCATGCTCCGCTCTTCTTAATTATTCCATGATTAACTCCAAGGTCAATCAGGTCGCCTGTTTTACTTATTCCCTCATCATAAAGAATATCAAACTCAACCTGCTTAAATGGCGGTGCGACTTTGCTTTTTACAATTTTAACTTTTGTTCGATTTCCAATTACCTGGTCACCATCTTTAATTGCCCCAATTCTTCTGATATCAATTCTTACCGAAGCATAAAACTTGAGAGCATTACCGCCGGTTGTAGTTTCAGGATTACCGAACATAACACCAATCTTACTCCTTAATTGATTAATGAAAACAACGGCAGTTTTTGATTTTGAGATTGCACCAGTTAATTTTCTTAATGCCTGCGACATCAATCTTGCTTGCATAGCCATTGGAGCATCTCCCATTTCACCCTCAATTTCAGAACGCGGAACAAGAGCGGCAACAGAATCGATAACAATTATATCTAATGCATTACTTCTCACCAAAGTATCTGTTATCTCTAAGGCCTGCTCTCCAAAATCCGGCTGCGAAATTAAAAGGTTTGGCGTATCAACACCTAATTTTTTAGCATAGTTAACATCCAACGCATGCTCAGCATCAATAAAAGCAGCAAGTCCGCCAAGTTTTTGTGCTTCAGCAATTATATGTAAACATAGTGTGGTTTTTCCACTTGATTCAGGACCATAGACTTCGGTAACTCTTCCTCTTGGTATTCCGCCTATTCCCAGGGCATGATCTAACGATAGTGCACCGGTTGGTATCGATTCAATATCGTGAACCACACCATCGCCAAGTTTCATAATAGAACCTTTGCCGTAGGTTTTCTCTATGCTTAAAATTGCATCATCAATTATTTTAATTTTTTGTTCTCTCTCAGTAGGCATAAACCCTCCGTTACTTTAAATTATATTTTTTAATATCTGTATAGCGTGCCCCTGTTGGAAAAAGTTCGCTTTTAATAAAAGATATCTCACTCGAATTAAAATTCCAATTATCAAATGAATGTTCTTTAAATTTGGAAATAAATTCTTTACCCGGATTCTTTTTAATTCTAAGCATTGTTAAATGCGGTTTAAATTTTCTTCTTTCAACGGGGATGGAAAATATACTTAATCTCTCATTAAGTTCCTCAACCATCCTATGAATACTTTCCATCTGTTTGCAATCCCGGCCCAAAGAATGCTCGGTACGTCGTTTCGAAAAAAGAATCCAAACTTAATAACATTAAAATTGAAGGAATTATATTCTTCAACAAAAGAAATTTCCTTTGCAATCGAACTTACTAATTCTTCTTCAACCTCACCAATAAATTTTAGGGTAAGATGAATTTTTTCAGGTTTTTCCCATTTGAATAACTCAGATGATTCACTTAACTCGTGGCAAACATCGAGAAGTTTAGCTTTTACCTCATCAGGAATTTTTAATGCAATAAAGAGCCTAATCATCCAGAGGAAATTCCAAGGAGATGCTTTCGAACCATATTGAGTGCGGCTTGCATTGTTCTTTGCTTATTCAGCAAACGCTCATTTCCGAAGATAAACTTTTTTGCTGTACAAACTTTTTCATCACAGTAACCAATATAAACCAACCCTACCGGCTTATCAGTAGATGCGCCTGTGGGTCCCATTATTCCTGTAACGGCAATTCCTATTTCCGAACCGCTCGTCGATTTAACACCATCAGCCATTTGCATTGCAACTTCCATACTAACTGCTCCATGCTCGGCAATTGTATCTTCATCAACTCTAAGTATTTCAACCTTTGAAGCATTACTGTAACAAACAATGCCTCTTTCAAAGTAAGCACTGCTTCCGCTTATGTTTGTAAGAGTGCTGGCAATTAATCCACCCGTGCAGGATTCCGCTGTTGATATTTTCATATCTCGTTCTATTAGAAGTCTGCCAACTACTTCTTCTAATGTTTCTTCATCCTTACCGTAGATGAACCTTCCTACTTTGGTTCTGATCTTTTGCTCAACCTCCACTAACCTGTTTTTCGTTGTTTCTTCATCTTCTGCTTCAACTGTAATTCTTAATTTTACACCTACAATTGATGGTAGAAACGCAAGCTTAGCTCCATCTAACATTTTCATCAAGGTCGCCTAATCTTTCGGATAAAGTCGATTCGGCTATTCCTGTTGTTTGAAGAATGCTTCGCTTAATTACAATGCCGCTTTCTTTAAGCAGCCCGGAAAGTTTTGGGAGGATAAAATTATTCATCATTGCTTTCATCTCGTAAGGAACACCAGGCATTATGATAAATATTTATTATTTTTCTCAATCCACATTCCCGGGTGCAGTGCCGTGATCATTTTTAATTGGTTCTGAAATCTTAGGCACTAATGCCTGAGCACGGTTTACTTCCGTGAGTTCTCTGTTTTCTTTTGGAAAACAACGTTTTTATGTTTTCGAGAACTTCTTCATTTTCTACCAATTCTGTATCGAAAAAATTAACCACACAAGCGCGTGTTATATCGTCATGCGTGGGACCCAAACCGCCTGTTACGATTACAAGATCACTTTTTCAATGCCGAGTTTAAATTCATCCATTATTGATTCTTCATTATCTGCAACCGCAACAATTTTAATTACATTTATATTAATTTCAGAAAGTTTATCTCCAATAAATACAGCATTTGTGTTAGTTGTCTGCCCAATTAAAAGTTCATCACCAATTGATATTATATACGCATTCATTTTTTGTGTTCCGTAAAAAGAGATTAAAATTTACCAAAGAAATATACCACAAGATGCATTATGATAAGAGTATAAAATCCTGAAACTACATCATCTATCATTATTCCCTAAAGCCGCCATTTAAATTTTCAAGTTTTCCGCGCCGGATACGGCTTAAATATGTCCAATGCTCTCCAAAGGAAAAAATGTTATGATGATAATTCCCAACTGTTTTTGGGCAGTAACAAATACGATATCCATGTACCAACTACCTCATCTATTGTACATTCTGATGGATCTTTTCCATAAACATTTTCGAACTTGCTTTCCCACATATAGGCCGTAGATAAAAAATACAATGATTGCTGGAATTATAACATAAGGATTTTCAAATCCGGGTATCAGATAAATAAATAAAGCAGCTAATGTCCCAAAAGTGCCCGAAGCAATCGGGATATACCCTGTATAAAATCCCGAACCTAATAACTTTTCTATGAAACTTAATTTTATCACGAAAAGATCTTTCTTATAACTTCCTTTGTTCTTATTAATATAATATAAACCGGAATGAATTGTGATAATGGTTATTAGACAGCATGATAAAATAGAGTAATTCAGGATCCAAAAGAGTTTGAAATACTTTACTAAACTCTGAGTTCAATTCAGGGGTTACACTACCAACGTAAATTATTAATAAATAATATAGGAAGACCATTTGAAAAAAAGTCTTCCACTTTGCGTAAAAACTTGTTGTAAACACTAACCTTTTCTATCTGCATAAATTCGAAGAAATGTAATTATGAAATCTCTGATTAATATAACGGCTACCATCCACCACTCAAGCAATCCAACCAAAACAAATCCGACGAATGCCGCAGATGTTAAAATCTTATCAGCTAGTGGATCCATAAATTTTCCCCATTCGGTTATGTAGTTGAACTTTACGCGCAAGCCATCCATCATACCAATCTGATAGAGCAGCTACTAAAAAAAACAGCAAGTGATATTTGTTTCATAAGCAAATCATCAGAAATGAAAAAATAAAGGAAGACTGGTGTAAGTACGATCCGTAAAATTGTTAACTGGTTTGGTAAAATCATGTGCTTTAAGCTTGAATTGATATCGGCTGCAAGATTCTTCAAAAAAGGATATTCGTAAATTCCAGTATTGTGTCCATCCTGCCAGATTTATTTGAATTGCATAACTTCCTACGGCTTCAATACCGGAGACAGTTATTTGGCTGCTTAATAATAATGGGATATAGTTCTTGCTTTGATTATCTCTTTCTGCAAGACATGTAGCACACGGACACAATTCTCTCATCTTTTGAAGACTTATTTTTGATTCCGTGTCATCGCTCCATTTAATCCACAAATATTTGTTTTCTAATATTTTAATCTTTTCGGGCTGCATTTATTCTATCTTTTTCCCCGGTTAATTTTTCGTAAATATCTAAATATTTTTCACTCGTTTTTTTAATTATTTCATCAGGCAATTCCGGCGGGAGGCGGCTGCTTATTAAAGTTGATCGATAAAAGGTAATCGCGGACAAATTGTTTATCGTAGCTTTCCTGCCCCCTGCCTTTTTCAT
>PVMK01127768.1_pt1 | contig 15360 bp, 10 predicted proteins | sample 1853481 | NCBI WGS metagenome assembly PVMK01 (sample SAMN08533507, study PRJNA380276) | Marine sediment metagenome, whole genome shotgun sequencing project.
CGGGCACGTTGATCATGCAGACTTTTGGCCAGGCAACCTACCTGGGTTTTCTGCAACTGACACTGGACGGCGATAGTGGCGAGATCAAGAACTATGACGGCAAACTTATTCCCGTGAATACGATGTCGCTTGCACCGGATCCGGAAATTGTGCGCAAGAATAATGACTATCAGCTGGCGTTTCCGGAAATCATGGAAGTTATTGGCCGCAATGAGGAGCGCCTGAATCGCAAGTACTTCGATGAGTCCGACATTGGCAATCTTACTGCCGACATTATGGTCGAGGCCACTGGTGCGGAGATCGGACTGATGCACCCCGGCGGGATTCGTAAGGACCTGCCAGCCGGTGATGTAAGAATCATGGACATCCTCGACACAAACCCGTTCGTCGACAACGTTATCGTCATGAGAGTGACGGGAGCACAACTGAAGCAGATTCTCGAGCAATCATTCACGCAACTGCGGGGTTTGATGTCAGTGTCAGGCATCGAAACTGTTTACGACACATCCAAACCCGACTACCAGCGCCTGATCTCGGTTAAGAGAAACGGTACACAAGTCCTGGATGAGGATGAATTCGATGTTGCAGTGTCCGGCATCATCGCGCGAGGCGGCGATCATTTTGAGATGTTTCTCGATACCGAATTTGTCCGCGAGCTCACGCCACTTGCCGATCTCATGATTGCCTACTACCGCAGGCACGGCAACGTGCCAGTTCCAGCGAATGGTCGACAGACAGACATCGCTATGAGCGACTCAACTCGATAGAACGAGTAAGTATTCCCCGGCAAAGCCGGGGGCTTTATTTTTGTGAGCCGCTCAAAACGGCATGACGGGATCGCTGCGCGCTCCCTTGCGTCCCCTGAACGGAACCAGATTGACATCAGATTCAGCCGATCGACTCATTGATATTCATCGTCCTGGTGCTGAATAAATTCGCGGCAATGCTGCTGCGTGAAGTTCCGTCCTTACCGCATATCGCCCGCTGGGCGGGCTCCTGCAATTCTTATTAGAAACTGTAGGAGCCCGCCGTACGATAGTTAAGATCGATTAAACGTCGCTTCGATCCGTCTATCGGCACGGGCGATTGTTCGTCTCGCAGTTTCTCCCTGGTGCAATATCTTGCGGCTACGCTTTGAACTTACTTTGCGATTTCCGAAATTGTCCAACTTAGGCTGCCTCCCCGGCACAGCCGGGAGGCTCCCGCTTTTACTAGTTCGGTCGCAAGGGCTCGCTGGCGATATCGGCAAGAATTGCCGCGACTTCTTTGCCAAGTTGTTGCGCCTTGTCTTGTTCTTCACTGATCAGGTTGAAAAACTCAAGCGGGTCCTCAGCAAGATTGTAAAGTTCGCGCGGCTTCTGCTCTCCGTCGAGCAACAGCTTCCACGATCCCTTGCGTATCGCAAATTTTAGTTCCGAAACCGAATCCAGCGCCCAGAACAGGCTGCGCTGTGGCAATTCGCCGCCGCTGAATATCGGTCGCACGTCAATTCCGTCAATTGCACGGTCGTCAGGCACCTTTCCGCCGCCGATATTGGCAAGCGTGACAAACAGATCCATACCAATGACGGTCGCGTTCGATTCAGAGCCGGGCTCAATAACATTCGGGTAACGAATGATTGTCGGCACCCGCAGGCCGCCTTCGTAGAGAAAATGTTTGCGACCCCGGTAGCCGCCAGTACTACCGTACGCATTTACCTCCCACCAGTTGATCCATTGCGAGGTGACCGGGCCGTTGTCGCTGGAAAATACGACGACCGTGTTTTCCTCAAGATCGTGTTCCTGCAGCCAATCGAATACACGCCCTAACTGCGCGTCCATGTAGGTGATGTTGGCGTAGTACTCACCGGGTCCCCGCGGCACCAGCAATTCCTTAGGCGGCACTGGTGATCCATTGGGGATGGGCACAATCTCGCCGTCGGTGTACTGCGCATACTTGTCATTGTATGCCGGCGGATTCTCAATGGTTGTGTGCGGCTCGGCCATGCTCAAATACAGAAAGAATGGTTTGTTTTCATCACGCTTTGCCAGCCACGTTATCGCCTCAGAGGCATACAGTTCGGCCGTATAGCCTTCCTGCATCGGCAATGCCGTCTTATTACGAAAAATGTTTACAGGATTGTGATTAGTCGGCATCTGGAACGCGTTGTGCCCGTAGAAATAATCGAAACCCTGATCGGTTGGCTGTGGTTCCCGCGTACTGCCGAGATCTGAATTCAAATGCCACTTACCTATATGCGCGGTGCCATAACCTGCGTCCTTAAGTACTTCGGCGAGCGTGACTTCTGCGTCCCTCAGGTAAATACCGCTGTCTTCGGGAATCCAGCTTTTGATCCCGGTCCGGTACGGGAGCCGACCGGTGAGAAGCGCTGCCCGCGACGGTGAGCAAATTGCCGACGGCGCATAGTAGCTGGTCAGCCTGAGGCCGTTGGCTGCGAGGGCATCAATGTTTGGCGTCTGCAGGACCGGGTGGCCATAGCTGCCAAGATCGCCAAAGCCCAGGTCATCGACGTAAATCAGGAGGATGTTCGGTTGCGTCGCAGCTTGTACAGCACTGCCAAGCAACTGTAGACACAAGAAGGTGAGCTGGATTTTCAATACAGTGAAACCCGCCGGCGCCCGGACATTGCTGCGATAACGCAGGATGCTGGACGGGTTTCCGTGGCCTTGTTGCCGGTGCGCATGATCCGGTCGTGGTCTGGACTGAAGATTGAGCGTATTCATGACGTGAAACCTCTTCTACGTCGGCGACGGTGTTTCTGCAACAAACACCCGCCTCGTGTTCCTGATATTCCTATATATTGCTGCAGTTTTGCACCTCTTCCCTGCTGGCGAGCGCCGCCTGATTTTTGGTTCGCCTCTATAATTCCGCATAATAAGGGCCTGGACGAATGATCACTGAAGCGTCCGGCAAAACGCTATTTCTTTCGTAAAAACACCCTTACACCGTGTTTTCAGAGGACAACGGTAACGATTGGCCGGTATGCCAGAAACGAATACTCGGTATGCCAGAAATGAATACATTTAGATCGTCTGTGGGAGTATGATGCACCGATGCAGTACGAATTGAGTTCGTTGTAGAATAACAACAAATTGGCGAAACTACGCCTGCGAGGCCATTTTATTAGTTGCCGCACATGTCCTTCTTCAACTGAACAAGATCCGCAGAATCAAAAAAACCAAGACAACTTCATTACGCTAGAGAACGCCATTCAGGGGGCTCGAATGAAAAACGCAAAAATTAATTTCGGCATCGCACGCAGCATATTACTGCTGGCAACTGCCATAACAATGAGCGTGTTTGCCACAAATGTAACTGCGCAGGAAATCACGGCATCCGTTCAAGGCACCGTTTTGGGGCCGGACGGCCAGGCAATCGCCGGCGCTACGGCGACGATTACTGACTCCCGTGATGGTCGTAGCCAATCGACTGCATCTGACAGTCGCGGCGTGATCAATTTCAGGTCGGTCAGCGCTGGTGGTCCTTACACGGTGCGTATTATTGCAGAAGGCTATGAATCAACATTGGTCACGGAATTATACACCGCCGTTGCGGGCACATCGTCATTCACGGTGAGTCTGCAAACGGCCAGTGCCGCAATCGAAGAGATTGTCGTTACGGCGACTCAACTCCGGACGGTCGTAACGGCATCCGGGCCAAGCTCAACGTTCACGAGACAGCAGCTCACGGACATGCCGTCAACAACGCGCCAGATTCGCGACATTATCCGGCTCGATCCGAGAATCAGTATCGGCGAGACGGGCGACGGCGGCGACCAGTCGGGTGCCATCAGCTGTCTCGGCGGGTCCAGCCGTACCAACTCGTTTACAGTTGATGGAGTGCGCGCTACCGACGCCTTTGGCCTGAATCTTTCGGGCAACCTTTCCCGCTTCACGTTCCCGATTCCCTTTGACACCGTCGAGGCGGCAGCGGTTGAGTTTGCACCGATATCGGTGGAATACGGTCAGTTCAGCGGTTGTAACATCAATGTCGTGACCAAGTCGGGTGGGAACGAATTCCACGGCAGCGCGTTTTGGCTTTTCAATGACGACGGTATGACCGGCGATACAATCGACGGCAACACATTTGATCAAGGTGAGTTCGAGCGCGAAAACTACGGCTTCGAAGTCGGCGGGCCGATCATAAAGGACAAGCTGTTTTTCTACGGTTCCTACGAGAATTTTGATACAGCGACCGTGAACCAGTTCGGTTCGGCGGACGACACAAGTTTCCCGCGCACCACAACTGTTTTCACGACCGCCGAGTTGGATCAGATCAAGAATATATTAACAACCAAGTACGATCGTGACCCGGGAGAAGGCATCAGAAACCTGCCGGTTACTTCGGAGCGCTTTTTCGCTCGCATTGACTGGAACGTCAACGAAGATCACCGCGTTGAAGCTACCTGGTCGAGCGTGGAAGAAGCCTCGTTGATCGGGGACGATATCGGCACCAGTCGTGGCAACTACACGTTTTCCGATAATTTTCACGCGCGTGGTTCGGAATCGGAGACCATTGGTTTGCGACTGTACTCAAACTGGACCGATCGCTTATCGACCGAGCTTCGCTACTCCTACCAGGACGTCCAGGATCTGCAGAATCCAGTTGGTGGCGGTGAGCAGCAAGATGAAGTGCCGAAGCCGCGTATTGCGATCGGCGACGGAGGCGTTGTCTTCGGTGAGTTTGGTGGCCAGGAATTCGTCAGCGGACCGGGTACGTTCCGGTCCTCCAACGAACTGAATACCCAAAAGTCTCAGTTCAAGATCAAGGCCGACTATCAGATGGGCGATCACCTGATCACGGCGGGTTACGAGTACGAGACGCTGGACATATTCAACCTGTTCATCATCAACGCGACCGGCACCGTTTTCTTCGACAGCATTGCCGGCCTGGATTCCGGAATCGCTTCCGGCATTCGCCAGACTGTTTCATTCACGCGGGATCCGACCGACGCAGCGGCAGCTTATACGCGCGACATCCATTCATTTTTCCTCCAGGACAAGTGGAATATCAGCGATCGTTCAGAGCTGATCTTTGGTTTGCGTTACGACAAGTACGCATCGGATGACCTGCCGCAACTGAACAGCAATTACGTGGCTCGTTATGGCATGACCAACCAGGTGGGCTTCGACGGGCTGGATGCTGTTCAGCCGAGAATTGGCTTCAACTACATCATGCCCGACAGTTGGGGTGATACGCGCATGTCGCTCGGCTTCGGCGTCTTCTCTGGCAATGATCCGACGGTCTGGTTCTCTAATGCTTATCAAAACTTCGGCGGTGCGCTAGGCTCAGGACGGGCAGTGGATTCATTTATCGGACCGGTAACGTGTACGGCCGCGGACTTGAACGTGCTGTCAACCGGTAGCTTCACGGGCATCCCTGAATGTGTGATTCAGCTAGGTCAGGATGAGGCTCTTGCAACATTGGCCGCGGTCAACGCGACTGATCCGAATCTGAAACTGCCGACCGCGACTCGATACAGCTTCGGCATCGAGCACAACACCAATATCGGCGACGGTTTTTTCACTGACTGGAACCTGAGGTTGGATTTAATCTATTCCGATCTGAACGACCAGGTTGACTTCATTGACTTGTCGATGACACAAACGGGCACGCTACCGGATGGCCGCCCGTCCTATACGGCCGTCGATCCGCTTAATGCGGGGTGTAACGCGACCTTCAACGGTATTCGCCAGGGCTTCAGTAACGTGACTCCGGAGTGTGAGGGTGCTAACCAGGATATCTTTTTCACCAACAGGCCGGGTGACGGTGGCAATACGTTCACAACGTCGATTCAGGCGAGCAAACTATTCCAGTGGGGCAATGCCTGGCAAATGAACGTTACGACCGGATATGCGTACAACGAGTCCGAAATAGGTAATCCCGGTAATTCATTCACGGCATCCGGAAACCACCGGTCCGTCGTGTACAGGGAGCTTGAGAATGCGCCGATTGGTCCTTCGTACCGGAATACGCCGCACAACTTTGTGCTAGCCGGGACGATTTCGAACATGTTCTTCGGGGACAACACAACCAGTCTCTCGTTTTTCTTCAGTCGTAAGAAAGGCGGTCCCATGAGCGTCGTGAACTTTGGTGGGCCATATGATGGCGTTGTTGGCGACCAAAGCGACGAGGCACGTTACCTGCTCTACGTCCCGACAGGTCCCGCCGATCCGCTCGTGAGATGGGCCGATGGGTCCGCTGACGAATTCTTTGCCTGGACAGATTCGGTAGGACTGGCGCGTGGAGCCATTGCGGGTAAGGGCGCGATCGACGAGCCCTGGCAGAGCGATCTGGATCTTCGTTTCCAGCAGGAATTTCCGTTCTTCGGCGACTCGAAAGGCAAGCTCTACTTCGACATCGAGAATGTCCTCAATTTGATAGATGATTCCAGCGGCACGAAGAGTTACATCGATTCAACCGATATAGCTTCGGCTGTTGGCATTATCGCGGTAGATTTGGACCCGGTTACTAACCAGTACATCTATTCGGCCGAGCTCGATGCCGACGACGTGCCGACGACCTTCCAGGCGCCGCAAACCACGCCGGATTCGTGGGATTCTCTGTGGCGCATCCAGGTGGGCATCAGGGTCGACTTCTAAAAGAAGTCAGTGTGATGAAGAAGGCCGTATGAAGGCCAACAAGGGCGCCCCTTACCGGGGGCGCCTTTTTTGTACCGCCCAACGCAAGATGTCGCCGCGACATGGAAGCGGATGAACACGACGATCGGTTCAGTTCTTCGGAGTTGAGATACGCCATGGCTGCAACTGCAGAAACTTTTTCGAAAGCGATAGACCAGGACGCGCTGGATCGTTTTAACGCAGACGGATTCCTGCTGGTGGAAAACTTCTTTTCAGATGAAGAGCTGGATCGGTTCGGCGCTCACGTAGACGCTGCGGTGAAATACCGTACCGCAGACGATCATCGAAGCCATGCCGAGAAAAATCTGTATGAGCAGACCTTCGTGCAATGCAAGGGTTTATGGGAGGACCATGCCTCAGTAAGACCGCTGACATTTCATCCGAAACTCTGCGCCGCAGCGGCTAATTTGTTGCAGGCTGACTGTGTACGACTCTGGCACGACCAGGCTTTATATAAGGAAGCCGGTGGCCGCAAGACCGACGCACATCTGGACCACCCTTTTTGGCCCGTTGATAAACCTGAACTGGTCTCCGCATGGGTTCCTTTCGACGATGTTCAACATGGCGGCGGCATCATGGGATATGTGCAGGGTTCACACAGGATGGAAATCGATCAGTTCGTCGACATAGGACAATTGAGAGGCGGTGATCCTTACGATCTCTTGCGGGATCCGCAAGTGGCGAGCAAACCATTCGTCTGGGTGGAGGTACCAAAAGGCGGCGTCGTATTCCACCATGCGCTCACCATACACGCGGCGGAGCCCAACGAGACCAACTCGACAAGGCGTGTATTCACCACGGTTTACATGGCTGACGGCGGCCGTCGTGCCGGTGACGGATCTGCATTCTCCCTGGATCGCGACGAGATCAAAGCAGGCGATCTGATTGCGGGCCCGGGATTCCCGGTAGCCTGGCCTCGTGTCGGGGATGATCTGCCAACGCCTCCCAGGGTACTCGGTCCAAAGACCGGATTTGGTTTTAAGCAGTAAGGCTGCGGGCAGTCAATCGACTATTCTTACTGTTAGTCGTCGAAACAGTGTTTCCGGTTATCCGGCAGAATGGCGAAGCGTGCATTGTCAGGGTCCACTGCAGATCCCACTGTTTCCCCCAGTGACTGCGAGCGAATAATTCCGTCCAGAACCAGGTATTTTAGTTCTGAGCCCGGACGGGATACATCACGCGCCTTGCTGAAATCATAACCATCTCCGCCACGATAGATGTAGTCTGGCGCAACGACTAAATAATCCTTTTCCTGTTTGATCTCCTGCCAGCCACCGCCGTCCACGGGAACCAACATTTGCACAATGCGCTGGCCGTCCGGCCGGCTCCGATCTATACATACGCGAAAACCTGACACTTGCGGAAAATAACCTTTACTTGGGTCGATGCCACGATACCCGGCCTCAAGAAGCGTGCGGAAATCACCACCACTCATCGTCATGTAGCGTAAGTACGACGAGAAGCCGAAGGTACGGCCGACATCCTCGAAGGTAATGTCTTCAGCGATATAATCATCAATGCGCAAAGTGCCACTGTTAACGAATGCAAGATCGGCTGGCGGATTCCGAAATGCTGTTCTCATCTGGTCGGCGATAAAATTCCCCCAGTTACTCTCGCCATTCCTGATAGCGACCTCCCGGGCATCAAGCGGCAATGTGGCTTCACCAATCTTGCTCGGCAGAAATGGAATTAAGGCCAGCAATCTTCCACGCCATTTGTCGGCGATCTTTTGATAATCCTCATCAAAGGCGATTGACTCGTCGACCGCAACTTTGCTGCCGGAAAGCTGCAATTCGTCGCCTGAGAAGTCGACATCGATTCGCCAGATCGTTCTGGCATTGGATGCGCCCTTCATGATGGCAGCGTTGTCGTCATCGCCAGGCTCAAACTGCACTTCATGTTCGTGACCGCCAACGATAAACATAAATTTAGGATGCCCCGTCTTTAATCCGGCAATCCTTTTGTCGTCTTGCAGATGCAGGTGCGTCAGACCAAGGATAAGGTCAACCCCTTCAGCTTCAAGTTGCTGGATGACGCTCTCTGCCCGCTCAACGTAACCGGAAACAAATGGTATGTGGTCACGCAGGTTGCCACCGTGATCAGGATGGACTGTCAATGCAAAGATGCCAATCTTCTTGTCGCCGGATGTAAAGGTAAATGCTGTCTGCATACTACTGTCGACATCAGCTGCACCGGTCGCGAGTCGAATATTGTCACCCAGCCAGTCGAAGTTCGACTCGCGAACTCTGTCGATCAGCGGCTGCGGAGAGCGCGGATCGAATTCGTGATTGCCCGGAACGACATACATCGGTGCCAGGGCATCGAGGAAATTCATCGCCTCGACCATCTGCTCGCCATGCCAAAGCTGGCTCTCCAGGGACGGGTACAAAAAATCACCGCCGTGCAAGATGTGCACATCGCGCCCTTCACTCTGCAGCTGCTGCACGATCGTCGCAACCCGGCCAAAGCCACCGCGACGCCCCTCCTCAACCGCGTCAACCCGGTAGGTGTCATTCAGGTGGATGAACGTTAACGTATTACTTTGGCTGACGTCTGCAGGAGGACTCGCTACGCTCGCGCACGCAGCAAGAATGGCGATTGAAATTATAAAGTAACGACGTTTTGCAAGCATATTCAGACTCGTTAATGATGGCTCAATCAGGTGGCCCGATTCTGCCTGCTTGCGATGCAATATGCGATTGTGGATGCCCCCTATGCAGTCGGTCGGTTGGTGGCTAGGGAGCCAGATCACGTGCTAGTCTGCCTGACGATCCAATATTTTGTAGCGAGATAATGAGAATAAGAATCACTGCGTTACTGGTTTGCCTGACTGGTGTGACTACTGCCTGTTCCACACAACCTGAGGTGGCGGATGAGCCTGATATGGCGATCGTCTGGGTGCGCGATGCGGCTGAGTATAGAGCAGTCTCGCGCCAGGCCTACCGGGCGGCAACGCTCGCCCTGCCCGGAATGATTGCGGACACTGACTGGAGCGCCCTGCCCGATCAAAAGATCGCACGCGACCTGCCTCCTGCAGTAATTTTTGATATCGATGAAACGGTACTGACCAATCCGTATTTCCAACAGTCATTCGAGCCACCGTTTACAGACAAGAAGCTCAATGACTGGAGCATGCAACACGACGCCACTCCGGTTCCGGGCGTGACAGATTTCGTAGCCCTGGCGAGCCAGTCCGGTGTCGAAATATTTTTTGCGACTAACCGACCGTGTGTAGCAAATGACGGTACAGACAATCCGTGCCCGCAAAAAGCAGTCGTAATTCAGGACCTCATTGAAGCCGGACTTCCCGCCACAGAAAGTAATGTCTCACTATCAGGCGAAAGAGAAAACTGGGGCAAGGAAAAGAAAATTAGACGCGACTGGATCGGAGAAAAATACCGCGTGATCATGCTTTTCGGTGACGATCTGAGTGATTTCATTCCGTGCGTACGACGGCGTAACGTCGCACCATGCAGCGAAGAACCAGCCACCAAATCCAGCCGGGAAGCATTGCTGGAACAATATGATGCTTACTGGGGAGCCGGCTGGTATGTCCTGCCGAACCCGATGCACGGTTCGTGGACATCCTTTAGATAGCCTCGCCCGTGCCGATAGATCGACCATCACGAGTATCCGCTAATCACATCTATCGTACGGCGGGCTCCTACAATACTAATTAGCAACTTGTAGGAGCCCGCCCGGCGGGCGAGCGCGATTCGCCTGACACTCAGGCTATGACAACAGATTTCTGTCCTCGAAGATCAGGCTCAAAGCGTCAACCGAAACCGAATACCCCAAACCCAGATCACATCGTCAACAGGTTTCAACGCCGAATCCTTCAACAACCGCACGCTCGGAGTTATCGCAATCCCTTTTCAATGCCCCCTCTACAGTGTGCCAACCCGGAATGTTATGCTTTCGGCATCGCAAGTCATGAGGGTCGCAAGCCGGCCAGGCAAAAGTCAGATGTCCAAGAGTATCGTCACAGTCTACATAGCCGTCCTGTTTCTTGTTGCTGGCAACCTGTCCGCTGACAGCCGCCGGGATTACCTGATGATCGTCGGCTCCACCACGATCCACCCGATGTCTCAGCTCGTGATCAAGCGCATTATGGGGAATTCCGATTTGCGCGCGCCGATGGTGCAGCCAACCGGATCCGGCGGTGGACTGAGCCTGTTCTGTAACGGCAATGACGAGTTGGATCCGGATATCACGTTATCCTCCAGGCCTATCCGGCAGTCTGAACTGGAAAAGTGCAAGTTGAACGGGGTCAACGAGATTGTGGAGGTCAAGATCGGTTACGACGGCGTTATCTTCGCTCAATCCCGAGATGCCACTCCGATCAAGCTTACGCGTTACGACCTCTACCGCGCATTGGCCAACGACCTTTTCAACCCCCCCTCTACAGTGTGGTAACCCGCAATGTTATGCTTTCGTCACTGCAAGTCATGAGGGTCGCAAGCCGGCCAAGCAAACCTCAGATGTCTAAAAGTGTCGTCACAGTCTCCATAGCCGTTCTGCTTCTCGTCGCCAGCAACCTGTCCGCTGACAGCCGCCGGGATTACCTGATGATCGTCGGCTCCACCACGATCCACCCGATGTCTCAGCTCGTCATCAAGCGAATTATGGAGAATTCCGATTTGCGCGCGCCGATGGTGCAGCCAACCGGATCCGGCGGTGGGCTGAGCCTGTTCTGTAACGGCAATGACGAGTTGGATCCGGATATCACGTTAGCCTCCAGGCCTATCCGGCAGTCTGAACTGGAAAAGTGCAAGTTGAACGGGGTCAACGAGATTGTGGAGGTCAAGATCGGTTACGACGGCGTTATCTTCGCTCAATCCCGAGATGCCACTCCGATCAAGCTTACGCGCTACGACATCTACCGCGCATTAGCGAAGTGGTTTCCCAATCCGGATGAAGGCGAACCGCTCATCGCAAATCCTCACAGCACCTGGAAGGACGTGAATGGGGACTTTCCCGATACGCCGATCTCAGTCCGGGGTCCGTCCAAAGGGTCTGGTACTCGATATATCCTGGAGCGGCTTGCCATGGAAGAAGGCTGCCGAATTGCCGAGGGTATGGTCGAACTGGAAGAAGAGGATCCATGGCAGTATCGATTGATTTGCCGGACGATCCGCGACGATGATGCCTATGTGGAAGTGGGCGAAAACGATGAACTGAACGTAGATGCCCTGACGGAGAACGCCAACGCCCTGGCAATCGTGAGTTATGGCGTATTGGAAGCGCACGAGGATCTCATCCGCCCCCTGACAATCGATGGCATCGCACCCGATTTCGAGGCTATCCGCAATGGGAGTTATCTGATCTCTCGTCCCCTGTACCTGTATGCGAGAAAATCCAGTGCCAATCTGTATCCGGGATTCAGGGAGTACCTCGCAGAGTTCACCAGCGAAGAGGCCTGGTCCAAATCCGGATATCTCCGTTCCATCGGCCTTGTGCCAATGCTGGCGGAAGAGAGAAAAAAGTATGCGGCGGTGGCGAATACGCTTACGCCGATGGATTTTTAGGCGCCCTTAGCTAACGCCGTTCCCGGAGTACCGATTGTTCATGTTCAGGGCAGGATTTCTATCGGCGTGCCAGGATCTATGGCGTTCCAGACCTCGTCCATATTCGCATTGGTCAGCGCGATGCAACCGTCAGTCCAGTTCACTAACTGGGTGAAGAAACCCGCCCACTGCCAACCATTGGCCTGACCGTGGATCATGATGTCCCCGCCCGGATCCACGCCCATCGCCCGCGCATTCTCCTGATCCAGCGCATTGGGATAGGAAATGTGGATGGACCTGTAAAAATCGCTGTTAGCATTCTTGTAGGTTAGAAAGTAGCGGCCCTCGGGAGTTCGCTCGTCGCCCTGCTGCTCCTTATGCCCCTTTGGGTCGGCACCAAACTTCACCCGGTAGGAAGCGATTACCTCGTCCTCCTTCAGCAGATACAGGCGATTCTCGCTTTTGATGACGCGAACCATGTCAGCCTTTTCGGCCGCACTGAGCCCCGCCGCTGCAAACAGAAACATCAACGCCAGAAGCGTGCCTGTTCTCCAGGCAGTACCAGCCAAATTTTGCGGACCAACCAAATTCATCAGATGCCCCTTGGAGCGCCTTCTTCGTCCTGTTCCTCTTCGACAACCACGATTCGGGTGCCCATCGGTGCCCAACGGAACATTGTTTCGGCATTTTCCCGGGTCAGACCAACGCAACCCATGGATCCTACCTCTTCGGAAATATACTCATGCACGAAGGAACGGACCGTAGCCCAGGTGGTTCCGTGAATGGCCTTTCCGTCCAGGGTGAAGAACATTGTAAATGGCATTTCCGACCCATAGGCTTTGCTGGTGTAGTCTTCATATTTGCGATTAATGGAAAACACACCGGCCTCCGTCTCCTTTCCGGGACGGCCGGTCACCACGTCAAATTCGTGCACCAGCTGATTGCCCTCCCAGGCATAGAGCTTCTGGTCATCGGTCACGACATAAATAACTTTCGGCCCACCGCCGGACGAGGCCGCGTCTCCGTCTGCAGCATCGCTCTGGCCCGCTGCTGACAGCGGCGTAGAACAAATCAGCGCCAGGGCTGGTAATAGATGAAATATCGGTCTCATGGGTTTTGTAGAACCTCGTCAGGAGTCAAAGCCACATCGCTTGATTCTAATCGATGTAGATTCCGCGGGCGACCCGTCACGAAGATGGCTTCGCGGTCTGGGCGCCGGCTGGTATGTCCTGCGTATTTCCGATGCATACGGTTCGTGGACGTCCTTTAGATAGCCACACTCGCCCGCTGGGCGGGCTCCTACAACAATGTCACGGGTGTTCAGTTAATCGAAAAATCTGGCTACGAATCGTAAAAACCATCGAAAAACCACTGCCTTACGGCTAAACTGTAACTACATCATTGCAGCGGCGCCGCTGACCGTAATCCGGCGCCGATAACAACTCAAAAAGCGAGGCCCATGATGGCGAAAGTAAAGTGCGGACTGATCCAGATGGCGTTCAAAGCGGATATCAACTCGTCTCCTGACGAGATCCGGGATGTCATGCTCGAGGCGCATGCGCCGTTTATCGACGATGCCGGCAAACAAGGTGTGCAGGTTCTGTGCTTTCAGGAAGTATTTACCCAGGCCTATTTCTGCCCGAGCCAGGACCGCAAATGGTACGGCGCGGCCGAGAGTATTCCAGATGGGCACACCACCAGGCTCATGCAGGAATATGCGAAGAAGTACAACATGGTCATTGTTGTACCGATTTATGAAGAAGACATGCCCGGTGTCTATTACAACACTGCCGCGGTCATTGATGCGGATGGCAGTTACTTGGGCAAGTATCGCAAGACGCATATACCGCAGGTTGATCCCGGTTTTTACGAAAAGTTTTTCTTCAAACCAGGTGACCTCGGCTACCCGGTTTTTGACACTGCTTACCTGAAACTTGGTGTCTACATTTGCTACGACCGGCACTTTCCTGAAGGCTGGCGCGCACTCGCACTTAACGGTGCTGAATATATCGTTAATCCGTCCGCAACCGTTGCAGGCTTAAGCAAATACCTGTGGGAACTCGAACAACCCGCGTCGGCCGCAGCGAATGGTGTGTTCATCGGTGCAATTAACCGCATCGGCAAAGAAGAACCCTGGGCCGATGAGATGGGAGAGTTTTACGGTTCGAGTTATATCGTCAACCCGCGCGGCCAGATTGAAGCGCAGGCAAGTTACGGGGAAGATGAATTGCTCGTACATGAGATCGATCTCGACATGATCAGGGAAGTTCGCAATACCTGGCAGTTCTTCCGCGACCGACGGCCGGAACTCTACGACACACTGGTTGACTATTAATATTATGGAGGCGCACAGCACTCTGCGAACTGTCGGTGAGCACATCGAGCTTGTCGTCGGCGAAGATATCGCGAATAGTCCCCGCTATAACGAAGACATCGCACCAACCAGGGCGGAGCAAAGAACCTGGTCGCGCTGGAATGTTGCGTCACTCTGGGTTGGCATGGCGATCTGCGTGCCCACGTACATGTTGGGTGGTGTACTGACTGCCTATTTTGGTCTGTCAGTTACCGAAGCGTTGTGGACGATTTTCGCCGCCAACATCGTTGTGCTTATCCCGCTCACATTGAACGCTTTTCCAGGTACCCGTTACGGCATACCGTGCCCTGTCGTATTGCGTTCGTCGTTCGGCATCATCGGTTCCAATGTGCCGGCACTGGTTCGTGCGATCGTCGCTTGTGGCTGGTTTGGTGTGCAAACCCTGTTTGGCGGTATCGCAATTCATCTTTTGTTTTCGGCGATGTTCGATGGCTGGGCGGCATTGGGTGGCACCGGCGAAGTCATCGGCTTCTTCATTTTCTGGATTCTCAACATAACCGTCGTGATCCGCGGCTCCGAATCGATCAAACATCTTGAGGCCCTGGCTGCACCATTATTGCTCGCTGTCGCCGTGGGGCTTGTCTTTTGGGCGCTGCCGAAAGTTTCGATCAGCGAAGTTCTTGCGATACCTGCAACGCGACCCGAGGGCGCACCAGTTTTCCATTACTTCATGGCTGCACTGACGGCGATGGTCGGGTTCTGGGCGACGCTGTCTCTTAATATTCCCGACTTCAGCCGCTTCGCGAGATCGCAGCGCAGCCAGATTGCTGGCCAGATAATAGGACTTCCGCTGACAATGTTCCTGTTTTCAGGGCTTGGCGTCTTGCTGACAGCGGCC
>PVMK01188046.1_pt1 | contig 15355 bp, 15 predicted proteins | sample 1853481 | NCBI WGS metagenome assembly PVMK01 (sample SAMN08533507, study PRJNA380276) | Marine sediment metagenome, whole genome shotgun sequencing project.
ATTGTGGTTGACAAAAGTAAGGAGATTGTCTGTATATTCGGAAATAGTGGCTTTTCGCCGGCGTCATTCACCTGGCAAAATGCTGGAGCTGGATCAGCAGGCTGGAATGCCTCTACCAGTGGTCGTGAAGCCCCCACTCTCAAGATTTTTTATCTCAAGAGTAGGAGCCTCAGACATATTTGAGAGAAAACTATCAATAATGTTGCCGGGGTATCACTATCATATAATGATAGTTTACTCCAGGATATTTACACCTTCGACATCGAAGTTAAAGAGAGAAAGCAACCATTCAGCAGTCGGCACTTCCCCGGCCGGTTTAACCTCTTCTCCGGCATCAGGAATCGGCGTGCCGTCTAAGGCCAATCCGGTCCCGTTGCTGATGAAGGCGTGTTCGGTGAAGGGGTCCCATTCGCCGGCGATCATTTCTGCCCTTCTCTGCTCAACCAGGGCGACGATCTCATCGGGTATGGAGGGCAGCGCGGCCGGGCTGATGGCCTCAATGCCCACTTTGTTATCATTCATGATATCAACCGTGGGGACATCGGTTCCATCGGCAAGTACCATGGAGTCATCCATGCCTAAATAAAGCACGGTATCAGGATTTTGTTCACCGGCCATCCACTGATGCAACATATGCTCGTAGAGAACTTCCCAGCGCGTATCGAAAGATACGGCGACCGTATCCGTGTCTGACCAGCCGTAATGGCCGACAATGTCCATATCCTTGCCTACAAACCAGATGCCTTGCTCTACGGCCACGTCAAGTGGCGATCCAGAATCAGTTTGCTGGGTCAAGATATCGACGTCGTATTGGGTAACAAGCGTCTCGGCGATATCCCTCTCTTCAGGGGGCAGGTACCAATCGCCGACATACTTGACATAGACATTAACCTCTTTATCCAGCATTTCGGCCGCATCCTGTACGCCAAGAATAAAGCCGTTCTGACGCCTGATAACCTGGACCGAAGGGAAGGCGGAGACTATGCCGATATTGCCAGTATCGGTCAAAGCGCCGGCGATAAGCCCTTCAAGATAGAGGGCCTGGTATTGCCTGGGGAACAAACGGATGAAGTTCCTCTGGGTACTCAAATCACTGGCGATAATAGAGCCGAAGTAGACATCAGGATACTTCTCGGCGATTTCACCCAACGGTAAGCCCATGAACTCGGCGTTGCCGATAACGATGGTGGCTCCGTCAGAGATTAACTCTTCGGCGTAAGGGACGGTGAGATCGGGGCCGACTTCTTCCCGGTAAACATATTCAAGTTCAGGATATTTTTCGGCGAGTCGCTTACCTGCGCGATCGTGGGCGCCAGACCAGGTCGTGCCCTCAATCACGCTAAAATGCTCGATGGCCAGGGTTGCGGCCATCATCTCATCTTCCATCTCCTCTTCCACCGGTTCTTCTTCGACAACCTCCGCGGGGGCTTCCGTGGGAGCCTCCGCAGGTTCTTCGGTTGCGGATTCCGTTGAGCACATGGTGGTTCCCAGAACCACAAGGGCCAATAGAAGTGCGACTACCACTCCTCGGAATAAGGCACGCTTCTTAAGAAATAGATTACCAATCATGTACGTTCTCCTCCTATTTTATTGGATGTGGTGGGGTACTGGCTCAAACTCCCACTCATGTGCGAATTGAGTAGTTCGATAACCACATCGACGTCCTGCACACTGCTCAAGTAAATTCAATTCTAGAGTAGGGAACGATGATCGTCAATGTTTTGCTAGTTGCAGGCACGTAATCGGTGAGATCTGCTTCATATTGTTTGAAGGGGTCCGAGAGGTTTGCTATTGTGATTCGCTTCCTTTCGATCTTATATGTTTGCATAGGGAAGGAGGTGTGGGATGCGTCGTGTATTTTTAGTTCTCTCTACTGTGCTCTTGGCGATCCTGTTGCTGGTATCCGGTAGCCTGCTGGTTCGTAATGCCTGGTAAGAGGCGCCTACAGGATTGGATGGTGACTCTACCATGAGTACGGCCTTTACCTACCAGGGGTCGCTCACTGATGATGGCCGGCCGAAGGCGAATATGATTTTGTATTCGTGCTGTATACGTCCTTGGAAGGCGGCAGTCCGGCCGGATTTGGCGACAATATTGATGACGATATGCTGGCCGGGCTAGAGTGTTCGGATGGTCAGATACCCCGATCTAATGGCTCCATCTGGAGTTGTAGCAGTGAAGAGGGAGATATCAGCGGAGTGAGCTCCGGTGCAAGTCTTGCCGGTGGGGGAGATTTCGGCCAACTTTCTCTTGAGCTGCTGGCAGGATATCGCCTGCCTCAGAATTGCGAGAACGGTGAGATCCCCGAATGGACCGGCAGCATCTGGCGCTGTAGCATCGATGATGTCGGCGGGCTTCCCGGTCAGGAGAAGCGATGGACTGTCTATCTTCCTTTGGTAGGACGGAGGTGAGGACAGGACGTCCCTGGTTATCTGCTCGCGCTCGCTATAATGTATGGTTCTGAATTATTGTGAATAAATTCCTAATGTTGACATGGTGATTTCCATCAACTATATTGCTAAATAACCCTTGCACAAACGAACCGGAGTGTTTCGCCAAACTTCTTTTAACGGAAAATGAATCCGTGGCGAAACACTTGAAGAAAAGCAAATTGTCTATTGGGATACCCATCGAACCCTGTTTGCTTCTCTACCAGTCAGGCAAATCGATGGTCGCTGCTTGACAGAACCGATTCAAATTATTATTGCAGGGCAATTGGTCAAGAGTTGATTTCTCCTGTTCTTTCGGGACGCCTGCCACCGTTGGCAAGCGCACCTGGGGAACAGAATTGGGTTTTCTTGTCGCGACATAATAGCCATGTAAGAAAGAAAAAGTTAATGAAGGAGCGTGAGATTATGGGTGCATTTACGATTAGTGAAACAGTGGAGATAAATAGCTCCAAGGAAGCATTATTTGAGTACGTCATGAACATAGAGAGTTTGCCAGAATGGTCAAATGCTATTGTGGCCATCCGCGACTTCTCCGGAGCGCCCATAGGCGTTGGGTCTACCTGGGTCGATGTCAGCACGTTTATGGGGCGGGAATTTAGTTCGAATAACGAAGTTGTCGAGTTTGACGAAGGCAACAATTGTGTCTACAAAATTGATGGTTCAGCATTTGAAGGGTTGAATACCTTTGCAGTCGGTCCTACTGAGAATGGCAAAGCAACGTTCACTCTGAGCGCTGAGGGTGAAATGAAGGGTTTCCTGGCTTCTCTGGCCGCGCCTATTCTTCGAGGGCAGGCTCAATCCCAGATGAGAAAGGATTTGGCGAATCTTAAGTCAATAATAGAAGCCCAAAACGCGTAACGTTGGCTAGTGACGCAGGTAATCAACTATTCCGCTCATCCAGGATTTGTAGAAATTGGAAGGGAGGTACAATTTCAGCCCCCCCGAATTGGGTCAAATTTAGTAAATAACTGTCGCCGGTCACCAGATAATGGGCATTGCCTAATAAAACGCAGCGTAAAAACATCTCGTCGAAAGGATCGGAAACTGCCCCATCCACATTAACATACCCTACAACAAGCTTACCAAAAACAGATACTAACTCCAGGAAATCGGGGATCCGGTTAGGCGTTTTAGCCAACCTAGCCTTAAGCCATGTCTTGCTCAGAACATCTTCTAGTTCATCCAACATGGCGGGCATATAGAGCAATGTGAAATCGCCAGCCAGCCAAAGGGTGATAATCTGGGCAGGTGGGCCATGAGGTGAGATCAAGCCGCTCACCAAAACGTTCGTATCGAGAACAACCCTCATCTACTTAGCCCGCGCTTGACGGGATTCGGTGATTGCGGATTCAATAATTTGGTCCATTTCATCGGCAGGGATAGCCGCCGTGACTGCATAGATTTCTTCCTGTGCGGCCAAAAACCGTTCCCGAATCCGGGCCTGGGCTGCATCAATCAGCTGCTGATAGCGTTCCCGGCTGAGAATTACCGCATATTCCTCGCCGTAACGTTCAATAATCACATCTTGCCGCTCGAGTACGACTTTACTCAGAATTTTACCAGTGCGCTGCTTTAACTCGGAAATGGGAACAGTTAGTGACATCTTTTATCCTTTTTAGGCAATTCGAACTAATAAGACGAATTAGACTAATCAGACTAATTATAGCCAATGTTTACAGACGGAGTCAAGGATGGTTAATGGCGATCGGCGGGAAGAAAGTGACTAACCAAGAAGCTCTGAGCGACGTCTGGAGAAACGTGCGGGGATGCAGCAGAGTAGAAGGGAACCTCCTACCTGATAGTACGACATGGGGAAATCGACCATTGGGCGGGGTCAGGGCTAATAATTGTTCGTGCCAATGGCGTTATCAAGTAGCAATTTGAGTTTGTTTCTTAAAACTGTATAAGAGAAATAACGCTTGGCCAACTCATAATTATGCTGGCACATTTGGAGTTGGAAATCTTTATCGGCCAGGACTTTGCGGGTCATCTCAACTGTCTCTTCTGTAATATAATCGTCAAATTCAATCACCGTGAAGCCCTTCGGGTGGATGTCCGTGGCGTAGATGGTGTAGTTGTTAACCACGATCGGCCGTTTGTAATAGAGAGCCTCCAGAAAGGCATTGCCAAAGCCTTCGACGGTTGAAGGATAAGTTACCAGATCGGCCTGGGGGTATGCGTCCCACAGGCTGTAGATTTTGCGGCCGTCATCAGTCAGACCTCGATATTCATCAAAGATATCGTCGGCAAAAAGAAGATTCACCCCCAGCAGTTGGGCATACTCTGTGATCCGCTGTGGGTACTCATAGCCATCGTCGCCGGAAGCGTGGGTGATAACCAGGCGGGCCTTCTCATTTAGACGGCTAACCAATTCGATGGCTTGCTCAATCCCTTTGCGCTGCACTACTCGAGTAGGCTGGATGATAAACAGTTCGTCGTCATCCAAACCAAGGGCCTGGCGAACGTCGGCCGCGTATGGGTCGGTATTAGAAGGCGGGTTGTCGAAGTCCATGACGTTGGGAACGATGGTTGCGCTGACGCCCTTGCGCCGGGCGAGTTGGTGCCTGGCCTCAGAATTGATAACCACATGTTGAACAGAGGGCAGGGGAGGCGGAAAAGCCATGGAAATATAATCACCGACGGTGTTCACAATTAGCGGTTTGCGTTCCCAGGTAAAATCGTGGTGGTGCGCGATAGTTGGGATAGCCGTCTCGGCAATTATTTCGGTAAGCGCTAGAGTGAGAGGGACATTCAAGGGGAAGGAAAGTAAATTCTGGGGGATCAACAGATCAAGGTTGAACTCCCCAATAAATTGGGAAAGGTGTTTGCGGAAAAACTCGCGCCGGGCATGAATCCAGGCAGTGTCTTCTTCGGTGCGAACAACATCTCTAAAAAAGCGATAATAGTACTCGCGAATTTCGGGGTGGCGGAAGTGGGCTTCCGGCACGACCATACTTCGTTGTTCAGGGCGATCGGATAGGCCGGAGAAATAATAACAAGTATGACCCATCTCTTCGAGTACTTGAGCCCACTTGGCTGTTTCCAGTGAAACGCCATCCGTCCCTTCAAAGCGGAATGAGATGAAGCCAACGTTTAGCGACCTACTGATCATAATCTTCTCCTATGATGCTACTGAAGTAGTTGAGGAATTGCTCAAACTGATTCTCTTTGTCGAATCGTTCTGTGATCACCTTTCGCGCCTGGACGCACATTTTCCGATAAACATCTTGATTTGTCCAGAGATTCAGAATAGCCTCAGCCAGCAACTCGCTATTTCCGGGTTCAACCATGTAACCGGTCTGGCCATCAAAAACAACCTCCGGCACCCCGCCAATATTTGTTGAGACCACGGGGACGTTCATGGCCATCGATTCCTGCAATACGTTGGGCAGTCCTTCCTTGTGAAGGCTCGGCAGAACAGTGACATCGACGCGCTCGTACACAAAGTCGGGTTCCGCTGTGAATGGAAAGAAGCTGACGTGGTTGCTCAATTTCAATTTCTGGGCCAACTTTCTGAGCAGGGCTTCGTCGGGTCCATCGCCAACCAACATCAGGTGGATGTCAGGCAAAGGTCCGGCCGCGAGCTGTCTTATCGCCTCAAACAACACGGGGTGGCCCTTGCGCTGTTCAAAGGATCCCACGGAACAGAGCACCGGGGCGGCGCCTTCCGGCAACGGGTAGCGTTTCCTGGCCTCTTTTTTGCCGCCGGCCGTGGATCTGAAGCGCCGAGTGTCCACCCCTTGATAGATAAGGGCCGTGAATTCTTCGGGGATCTCGTAGGTCTCGATGAGATATTGGCGGGTGAAATCGGCGATAGCGATCACGGAGGAATTGATCGGCTCGTCGGGACGGTAGAAACGGCGTTCATAGGCCGGCACGATAGTGCCTGTCTTGGGGATAAGATGAGTCTGCAATCCGGCGGCCGCGATGCAGCGGGCCGCAAATACCGAGCAGTGGAAGCCCCCCCTGGGCGGGTGGACTGTGCAAACAGCTACATCGCACTGGCGCAACGCCTCCGTCCAAACCTGAACGTCTTCGTCACGTTCCTGAACGACCTCATCCCAGTCATAAGTGAAAATCTGCGCCCCACTATCGGCACATTGGTTCACAATCCAGCTCCCTGCGGGCGCGAGCAGGGTAACATCTTGACCATGAGCCAAAAAGGCGCGTAAGGCCTCAGTTACCCATATCTGCGTGCCGCCATGGAGCGGTGTATCTTCAATAAATCCTATGTTCATTGTTAGCCTTATTCTAAAATCTCATACGAACCATCGAGCAGCCGCCGGAAGGAATCGCTCAACGCCTCGACGCTGTAACGAGAGCGAATCGCCAGGCGATTGTGCTCGCGCCATGTCGTCCAGGCCTCGGGATCCGTAAACAGTTCGGCGACTTCATCGAGGAACTCCTCGGAAAAGGCTTCTTCAGGGAATAACAGATAGTGGATTTGTAGCTCTTCGGGTAAATCCTCGCCTATCACGTCGGCGAACACCTCTTCCGGATGGTAGCGACTGCAGATAATGGGTATGCCCACGGCTCCCGATTCAATGATGGGCAGACCACGGCCCTCAATCTCGCTGGGAAAGAGAACTGCCGTGGCCAAGCGATAGATATCGACGATAGTCATATCGGTGAGGAGCTGTTCCTCAAAGGAGGGATGCGTTTCGTGGCCGCTGGAGAAGGCCAAAAAAACGCGCTCGGCAATGGCGGCCGGCAAGTTGTCGATCAGCCGGCCATAGGCAACCAGAATTGTCTCTAGATCGTCCTGGTGCTCCAACGGCGTGGGTCCGGTGACATGTAGAACTAACTGCTTAGCGGGGTTTTGCTCATAAGTGGCCCGCAGCGGTCCTTGAAGCAAGGCCTGGATCAATTCCACATCCTTTTCAATGCGCTTGCGAGCAATCACGCGTGTGGGCTGCAACAAGTAAATGATATCGCCGGCCACAAGATCCAGGCTGAGGCCGTCGCGAGCACCGATTACCTGGGGAACCTGGTCAGCCATCCATTCATGAAGCAGCCTCTTATGGTCACTGAGCGAGCGCGGCCGGATCACGATATCTCCACCCGAGAGGATGTTGGCCATGCGCAGGCGGGCATGTTTAACATCTTCATCCGTGTAATCATCAAACAGCTTATTGCCGACACAAGTCGGGATCTCGAAGACGCGCTGCTGTGAAAATCCAAATTCCCCTGTAAGTCTTTCCGATTGCCAATTGTTGATGTTCACCTGCAGCCATCTCCGGCCGGACCAGGGGTACAGCATCTGGAACAAAGAGAAGAAAGGCCGGTTATCGACATTGCGGAAAAAGTGGTCTCTTTCACCCGGTTCTTCTCCCGTCTTTCTTTCAGCGGCCGGTTTGCCGCCGTCCCAGTAATAATCATGGTTGGAGTTGATCACTACTATACCCAGGGCCTCGGTGATGAGGACCAGGGCCAGCGTCAGGGCCAGGTTGCCGGGATTAGAGGCGACATTCACCGTAATTAATAAGTTGATCTTGTTGGCTACCAGGTATTCGCCGAGCCGGCTGGCGATCAGCCGGGCTTGCCGGTAAATCTCCGTTGCCAATTCTGACGAGCGTCGACTACCGGCCGGCATCTCCTCATAATACAATGCGGCGAACCATTTTTCTTCATCCCACTTCGACCAGCCATTGATTCCCTCAATTTTGAAGCGCGACCAGTGTGGTTTAAGGATCGCACCGGCTCGGGGGGAAAAGTCCCCGGCGATGAAATGAAGCCTGGGATCGCCATACGGCCGGTAGATGACTTCTAAAGCACGAGCATACTTCGCGATGTCTATCGAGACGCCGTCAATGCCAAAGGCAAAGGTCAAAAATGCCGTGCCCTGGCTCACAGATTGCAGATACGCTTCCTTTGAAGCCGGTAAAGGATCATGCGGAGATGATCTAATTCGCTGCACCTCCCTCGATATTTCTTCCCAGGAAGATGCCGGCGCATCGTTAATCAATTGTGCCATTTAGTTCGTATGCGGTTGCTGGAAGAAAAACGATAGTGGGAACATGGTTCAATTTGGTGCACGAATAGCCGACCGTCATGCAAAGGATTCAAACAACAGCAGGCGCCAACAAGGTGCAAAGTTTGGCCGAGCGAATCATCAACAACATATTGGATTCTGACGAATCCAAACAGGTTGTAATTGGGTAAAAAAGCTCGTCACCACCACTGTACTTGATGCAATTATAGACCGAAGACCCAGAGCTGACCAATGTGAGCAAAGAGTGAAGGTCATCGTTACCGGCGACCTGGACACCGCATTCCGCCAGCCGAAAATTGACTTTACCATCCCTGACCGCTAACCCAGGGCCGTTATCTATTTCCCGGATGGCGGTGGAGAATATGCCGGTAGCGGCGTGCTCACATTGCGTGGCGCGATTTACGATCCTGAAGTAAATAGATGGAGGCGGCCACGAGCAAGCCAAATAAAGTTGGCGGCCGATATGCTTTTTAAGCTTCGTGTAGCTCAGTAGCTTTGTCTGATTTTCCCACCCCCTGGAGCGGGTTCTTGCCTTCAATGCCGGTAAAAATAGCTCGGATTTTAGCTATGTCGGCCTTTATGTCCCCCGTCGGCTCAACAGTCGGTCCAATACCCAACACTTTACGGCCATAGTCAAAACGCACCATCACCATGGGCACGTTTGCTCCCTGGGCGATATGGTAAAAGCCTGTTTTCCACCTGCCCGTCTTTGAACGCGTCCCTTCAGGCATGATGGCGATGATAAACTTGTCCCGCCGGTTAATTTCCTTGACGATCTGGTCTACAACCCCATCACTCTTGTTCGTGCGGTCTATGGGGACGCCACCGAGCCACTCCAAAATCCCTATATAAGGCCAGCGGAAAAAAGTGTGTTTTGCCATCCAGGATATTTTGACACTCAGTGCAAATTGGGTAAGTAGTGTCAGGACGAAGTCCCAGTTTGAGGTATGTGGCGCGCCAACCAGAACAGCCTTGGACAAGTTGGGTATGTCGGCTTCAATACGCCAGCCAAAAATTGACATTAAGGATCGGGCTATCCACTGGGAAAGGCGGTTTCCTCGTCTGGGAAGGGCATCTCCGATGATGATTCCGCTCATTAATTCCTTAGGTGTCGGGTAGACACTAAAAGCCTGGAATATGCGGCTGCAGCCAGCGGCCTACATATTGATGTGTGAAATTTCGAGGTGGTTAATAATTCGAGCCCAAACGAGGGCACACCCGCCAACTTAGTTAAGATTTTCACTAATACTGGCTAATGTTATGCCCGTAACTGTTAATGCGCAATATGATTCGCTCTGAACAGTCTGCATCGGATAGCGGATATTGAACGATGTAAATTCTTAAACCTGCCGGCCATTGGCAGCTAATTCATATAAGTTTCATCTGATATTCGGTCAATCCTGTTTGTTGATTCACTTTCCCCCATGCCGGCTGTTCAAGGGATAACAGCGCTTCTTTTAAGTGCAAACCGCCGCCATAGCCCGTCAGCCGGCCGTCGCTCCCGATAACGCGGTGACAGGGGATCACAATGGGTAGTGGATTTTTGCCATTGGCGGCGCCAACGGCCCGAGCAGCGCGCGGCCGGCCAATTTTATTGGCCAACAACCCGTATGAAATCGTTTCACCATAAGGGATCGTCTGCAAAGCTGCCCACACCTGCAACTGGAAAGGTGTGCCTTCTGGGGCCAGGGACAGGTCAAAGTGGCGCAATTCGCCATTAAAGTAGGCCCGAAGTTGATCTAGGGCTTCATCAAACCCTTCCTCTGTGTTATGCCAGCCGGCCCCCGGGATTAATCGCTCTTCCCCGTCTTGAAAATTAATATGGTGAAGACCAATTGAACTCCTGGCCAGGAGAATTGTGCCCAATGGACTATCCATCTCGGTGTAACTTATTGAATCAGGGAACATTCTAACCTCCGAATTAGAGAGTGGCATAATGTCGCCACAAATACATGGCCGCGTAGGCCCGCCATGGGCGCCAGACCTCTGCTCGCTGCCGAAGCTGGGATTCTGTAAGCATCGTCGTCTTTGAATTGGCGGCCGCCCGGCGGAGAGCCAGGTCACCGGCCGGAAAAGCATCTGGTTCATTCAATGCTCGCATGGCAATATAATGGGCCGTCCAGGGACCTATGCCGGGCAAAGCGGTTAGTTGCTCGACAGAGTTCTCCAGTCCGATAGCCGTATCGAAGAATAACTGGCCATCGCTAACCGCTCGGGCCAGGGTCCGAATCGCTTCAGCCCGTCTGGGCATCAAACCGATATCTGAAAGGGCCGCACCAGCCAATCGTTCTGGTCGAGGAAACAAGGTGGCCAGATCGTCATTTGTTGCCCCCATCAGGGGTGCTCCATACGCCTTGACCAGCCGGCCGGCCAGGGTATTGGCGGCCTTGATACTAATCTGCTGGCCCAGAATGGCCCGAATCGCAAGTTCAAAGCCATCCCAGGCGCCGGGAACGCGCAAACCGGGGTAGCGTTGAATCAGCATTGCCATCTTATCATCTTGCTCGAGGTGGCCTGTAATGATCGCGGGGTCAGCCCTCAGATCGAATAAGGTGCGAATACGCTCCGAAATCCGCATCAGACCCTTCGATAATGCCGGTGGCACACTCAAAAGCAGCTGCTGGCTACTCTCAATATAACGGACATCAATAATGCCCACCATGTCTTCGATTTGTACCACCCGGCGATAGCGCCCATCACTGACCGATTCGACCCCTGGAATAGCCCGAGCTTCAAGATATTGCGTAAGGAATAACCAATCAAATGGCGGCCGGTAAGAGAGCTTCAATTGAATGTTATCAGCGCCATTGGCATACTCGCGTTTTTTTTCTCTGCGCAATTCGGTTGGCGACCGATCATAGACACCCCGGATAGCATCATTAAAGCGACGAATACTTGAGAATCCGGCGCCGAAAGCGATATCTGACATGGGCAATTTCGTTTCGTCTATGAGTTTCTTGGCGAAATGTAACCGGCGAGTTTGGGCGACAGCAATGGGTGGGGCGCCTAGATGGGCAACAAACAGACGACGCAATTGGCGGGGTCCAACGTGCAATCGCTGGGCCAATGTTTCAACGCCACCGTCGTCTAAGACGCCTTCGGAAATAAGCCTGAGCGCGCGAGACACAATAGAAGATGGTCCCTGCCAATCAGGTGTGCCCGGCGATGACTCAGGTCGACAACGCAGGCAGGGGCGAAAACCAGCTTCGGCTGCGGCCGTAGCTGAGATATAGAATCGGACATTTTCCGGCCGCGGGGTTTGCGCTGGACAGACCGGGCGGCAATAGATGCCGGTGGTTTGTACTGCGGTGAAGAATCGGCCGTCAAAGCGCCTGTCGCGGCTCTTGATCGCAGCGTAACAAATTTGGGGATCGAGTTCCATTTCTTAATTATGACAGAAAACGTTAGATATGCTGGCTGTTTTCGGACTTTGCATCCGGCCATATATGTTTTCTCTACAAGAAGACCTGGCCAGGAATACGCAGATCCATTGCCTGGAAGTTAATTTGAGAGATTTTGTCCTTGAATTGATGCATCTTAATGGTGTAGGCCTATATTACTACACTCTAATCCAGCTTCCACCTCGAACCAATGGTATATATAATTAGGACGAAATGGCTCGTTAACCAGGGGCCAGCGGATTTGACGACTTATTAAATAGGCGTTCTTGTCTCGGAGTCGATTTCAGATACTTTCCAAATCAATCACCAGGATGCAAATGATCCACGAACTTGCTTCTAGAGCCGCTTACAAAAACAAAGAGAGCGATGCCATCCGGCAATTCAAGAATCTTCTCGACCATGGTCAAAACATTTCTATCAAAAAGAATACCAGGCACATTTTCAAAGATAGGGAGCAAAAACCAAATCTCGACCTCCGTCACTTCAATCATGTGCTTAGCATTGATTCACAAGACAAGATTGCCACGGTTGAGGGGATGACGACTTTTTATGATCTGGTCGAGGCCACGTTGGCCCATAATTTGATGCCCCAGGTCGTGCCTGAGCTAAGGTCCATCACAGTCGGGGGTGTCATTGCCGGCTTGGGCGGGCAATCCTCCAGCTTCAAATTTGGTCTCGTTCACGAAATCGTGACCGACTTTGACCTTCTCACCGGGGAGGGAAAAGTCATTCATTGCTCGCCCGACTCCAACGCCGACATCTTCTATATGTTGCCCAACTCATACGGCTCCTTAGGGTATGTCTTAAAATGCAACATCAAACTTAACAATGTTGCAACTCATGTGAAATTGTCATGCCATCACTACTCAAAAACCGACGACTTTTTTAAGGCGATGCTCGACGAGGTGACATCAGGGGAAGCTGATTTTATTGAAGGAGTCAGTTTCTCCCCTGGCCAATACATACTGCTTCTTGGCGCCTTCAACGACCAGGTACCGCGATCAGAAGAGTGTTTAGTCCCCCTTCACGAACCTTTTTTCAGGAGCATCCAGGATCCAGCCATCAATACCAAGTTCCTTTCTATTTATGACTACATCTGGCGTTGGGACCCGGATGCTTTTTGGGCGACTGACCAAAAAAACGTGCTGGGCAAGGTTCTACTAAACCCCACATTTAGAAAAACTCTCGGTAAATTTATATTGAGATCAGATCGGCTCGTAAAAATCGGTCAATTTCGAAACAGGCTCCGCAAAAAGGGGTCAGCCAAAACCCTTTTTCTCGAGGCAAAACGGTTGGAAGCGTTGATTCAAGATGTGGCCATTCCCATTAATTCAGCCCCGGAATTTGACACCTGGTTGGCAAAAGAGCTTCAAATATTTCCCCTTTGGTACTGTCCTGTTAAAAGCACCGTGCCCTTTGGCACCTATCCTCTCTATAAACCTGAATCTGAAATTGAGGTTGATTTTGGCTTTTACGCTTCCATGGAACTTGAAGATCACATGGAACCGTACTTCTACAATAAAAAAATCGAGAAGAAGCTGGTGGAATATGATGGGCTAAAGTGCCTTTATTCGGACACCTTTTATGACTGGGATCAATTTTGGTCAATCTACGACAAACAAGCCTACGATCAAGTAAAAACGAAATATGATCCAGACGGTATCTACCTTGACCTGTACCAAAAAGTAGTCAACAAACTGGACTAAGGCCAATCCAGAACCAGGTTCAAACCATTATTTCGTGTCATTCGAAAACGAACATAAAACAGCCGGGCCTTTTCGAGCCCGGCCGTTTGATCCGACAATGTTAGTTCCGCTTATCTATTCAAGAGTGCGGTTCTATGTTTGTGAAGATTAAACTTCAACTCCCTAGAGTGAACTGAGGCAGCTTGATAGTTGTACCACCTTGCATGGCTGATTCGTGAGCCAGAATACCAACAGCCGTCCAGTTCGCTGACTGCTGTGCATTGGGAAATGGATCTCGATCTTCCTTGATGCTGGCTATAAACTCGTGGGTCATGTGGGGATGAGAACCACCATGCCCCGCGCCCTGGATAAACGAGAGGTGTTGCTCTTCTTCGCCATAGACCCCTTTGGTCGTAAAGCGTTGGATCTCTTCAGGCAATAGGTGGGCGTAATCCAGCACATTCACCAAATGTGGCGTTTCACCAATATGAACAACCGGCGGCTCATGTTCAATCAACGGCCACTCAAAAGCCATTTTGCTGCCATAAACGTCAAAACTCTCGCGATATTGGCGCGCTGTGTTGAACAGATGGCGCATCACCTCGGCAACTATATCCGAATTGTGCATCTTTATGTGCGCACTCTCGATGGCAAAGGGAGAGTTATATATGGGGATAAGGTGCTCTTGAATACGGCCGGAACCAAAGCAGGTCACGGACTCAGCATCTAATCGAGGCAGGGCCAAACAGGGGCTGACAACATGGGTCGCATAGTGCATCGGCGGCAGCCCTTCCCAGTAGCCCGGCCAACCAATCATATCTTGTTGGTGAGTAGCCCGCAGATATTGGATGCGGCCGAGCTTGCCTGTTTCGTAGAGCTCTTTGGCATATAGGTATTCTCGCGAATAGATGACGGTTTCCATCATCATGTACTTTTTGCCCGACTCCTTCTGCGCCGTCACAATCCCTTCTAATTCCTCGATAGTCGTCGCGGCCGGAACCGTACAGGCAACATGCTTTCCAGCTTTCAACCCGGCGATACTCATCGCGGCATGTTCGTGAATCGGTGTGTTGATGTGTACTGCATCAATATCTGGATCTTTTAGCAATTCATAGTAATCGGTATAACGTTTCTCTATATTGAACGCATCACCAATTTCATTTAGCTTTCTTTCTGAACGCTGGTAGATCGCATAAATGTTGGCATCAGGATGATACTGATAGATGGGGATGAACTCCGCCCCAAACCCCAATCCGATAATGGCGACATTTAACTTTTTTTCACTCATTTTTTGATACCCCTTTGGCAGATAATGTTGAACTGCGTTGATAAGAATTAGGCGAGAGATGAGCAGGCATTTTTACTTAATAAGTACACTTGCCTCTTCTGGCCAGCAATATTATTTTATATTCTCTAAAATGATCAGGCAATAGTGATTGTGCTTTTCTTCACCATTGAACCAGGATGGTATCAGTGAAAAAAACTAAAACGGCCAGACCCTGTTCGGATCCGGCTGTATAAAAGGCGGTATCGCCGTGAAAATCGAATTTATATGGACAGCGACTATCTGTGGTCTAAATTTATCGCCGTAAATTTGATCGCAAAATAATCCTGGTCCTGATTTGATGAGACTTTGGCTAAGGAAGGGGCATTCCAAAACGTATTGGCTTGTGTTTGGCTAATTGTGAACAGCGCCTAAATCGATGCAGACGAGGCATAGGGTTTAATGGCCTGTATTGCCTCCGTTCAAACTGTTGGGCATGGTAAAGATCCCACCTGAGTTGTAGATTCATCCAAAAGCCGGCCGACGTCCCAAAATATTTTGCT
>PVMK01141693.1_pt1 | contig 15352 bp, 14 predicted proteins | sample 1853481 | NCBI WGS metagenome assembly PVMK01 (sample SAMN08533507, study PRJNA380276) | Marine sediment metagenome, whole genome shotgun sequencing project.
TTCCGAACTTATATACCCTTTTAATAGAAATGGATTCATTTACGTGTTTTAAGTAAAAGTAGGTAAATAAATATCTTTACGCAAATAACGTAATAAGCGTTACGTAAAAAAAATTACGAAATGTGCGTAATTGACAATGCAAGGAATCAGTTTTGTAATTTTTACTTATCCTCCAGGATTCTAAGTAGATCAACATTCAAATAGTATACTTCTTTACCGTCCTTTTTTGGACTAAGTATACCATGATCTGTTAGTTCAGTCATATATTTGGTAAGGGTGGTCCGACTGGCTCGTTTAAGGACCTGGTTCAATTTGCTCGGTTTGATATATGGTTGTTTAAACAAAGCCTCATTCACTTCTTTATTATACCACTTTAACTTAGCCTTCCCATAATCGAGAGTTGCCTCCATCTGATTAACAATATCATCAATAAGGTTGTTTGTGTATGTTGCGGTGAATTTAACGGCATTCATCATATAAATTAGCCATCCTTTCCAATCACCTCGTTGGGTAACGGCTCCCAGTCTATCGTAATAATCATCCTTATTCTCAATAATATATTTACTTAGATATAATACAGGCAGGACTAATAAACCCTGATTCACCATGTAGAGCAAATTAAGAATTCTACCTGTTCGTCCGTTGCCATCGGAGAATGGATGGATGGCTTCAAACTGATAATGAGAGATTGCCATTTTGATCAAGGGATCAGTCTTAAATGGATCTTCATTTTCAAGGTATTCGAAGAGATTATCCAGTAGTTCTTCAATGATTTCAACCCCTCTGGGTGGAGTATATGCTATTTCCCCAGATCTAAATTCACTTTCCCCTCTTCGAATGATAATTTGTGTTTGCGGAGACCGCAAAGTAAGGGGAGTATCTTTCACCTGCTGAAATACTTCAATCAAGGTATCTATGGAAATTCTTCCTGCATTATCAATATTCCGATAGCCTGCCCACAATGCTTCCCTGTACCGAATTACTTCCTTAATTGCAGAAGATGCAGATTCTTCCTTTATCGAGTCTGATATGGCTTTGTAAAGCTCATCATCTGTGGTGAAGATGTTCTCTATCTCTGATGAGCTTTTGGCTTCCCGTATAGAAATCGTATTAACCAACATCAATGGATCCGGTAATCGGAGAAGATTTCTATTTAATTCTGCCAGGTTCCTGCTAGCATAACCCCATTGTAACAAAACGTCTTTGTCAATGATCTCCTCTGGAGGAGGTAAATGAGGTAAGTGATTAAATGGCTTTGTTCGGTCAAAAACTTGCTTCATGTTCATTTATTTAGTCTTTATTGAACATATTGCAAATATATGTTCATTTATTGACAATTAACTCATTACATGTTCATTATTTTACCATAATATGAACACGAGGAAGTTTGTTGTCCAAATTTATATTTCTCAACGCATATGATTCTCCTCCAGCCAATGCGTGATCCATTCTCGCCCTGCCTGGTATTTGACTTCATCTTCCTGAACGTTCTGTAGGAATCTCTACTATATTTGCCAGCAGAAGTTTAAACATAGCAATTCCAAGAGATATGTCTAACACCTGGTTCCGTTTCAAGCAGTTCACCATTCAACAGGAGCGTGCAGCCATGAAAGTGGGGACCGATGGTGTTCTTCTTGGAGCATGGGCATCGGTTCCCGGACCTGGTAGCAGGGTTCTGGATGTTGGAACCGGTACCGGGCTAATTGCCCTTATGATTGCCCAACGAACCAGGGATGTATGGGTGGATGCCCTGGAAATAGACCCTTCCTCTGCAGAGCAGGCTAAAGAGAATTTTCAGAACTCACCCTGGAAGGATCGATTAATCTGTATGGATGCTTCTTTCCAGGATTATGCATCCCAATGCAATGATCCCTATGACCAGATTATTTGTAATCCGCCTTTTTTCTCTGCTTCCTCGAAAACACAATCAAAAGAAAAGAATCTTGCCAGGCACGATGACAGCCTGAGCCTGAGGGATATTTTCAGAGGCTGCGTTTCACTGATGAAAGAATCTGCCATAGTCAGCCTGATCCTGCCTGTTCATAGGGAGGTACAAGCCTTAGAATTGATTGGTGAGCATCAGATGCACTGCAAGCGGCTTACACGGGTAATGCCGGCACCAGGTAAGCCGACTAAGCGGGTATTACTTGAGTTTTCTTTTGCTCCGGGGAAATGCTTTGAAGAAAACTTGACCATCGAGACCGAAACGAGACATCTGTATACGGAGAAGTATAAAAGCCTTGTTGATGCTTTCTATTTATGATCTAAAACCCATAGCAAGGGACCATCCGGGGTACTACTCCCCACAATGATAATTTCACCTTTTTCATTGGTATTTATTTCCTCAGCAATACTATTAACGGTCAGACTTTTATAGTTGGAAGTATCTAATCCCTGCACGATGATTTTCCACTCACCTGGTTTTTTAGGATTGTATTTGCCGCTTATAGCATTGCCTTCTCTCTTCAGGCTGATCAAAGGGCTGTCAAAATTATAATCCATGGGGAAAGTGGGATTGATCCGGAAACCATCAGTGGTGAATTCTAAGCCGAATAATTTTGGGATGTCATAGAGAGGCCATGCGTGTGGATGCATATTCATTACAGGGAAATCAGTCCAGTTTATGCCGCTTAATACCTCCTTATCCTTATTATCTGCTGAGATATAGGTATGTCCCGGGTGTTTTGACAAGACTGAATTATAGGAATCGGGACCGCTCCATATTCCATACCAGATATCGGGATAAGCTTCGGCATGATAGGCCAGGGAATTCTTTTTCCATTCGTTCCACCCCAACTCTTTATCCACATTGGCCAATGCCCAGATCAAAGTGCCATTGATGGAGGGCCATACGCCTCCATTTGTCAGGGTACCCCCGGTACCGGCATGGCTTCAATGTTTTCGCTATGAAGCATGGCTCCAATAGGAGAGGGGTCTCTCATCAGTTCATTCATGGAATTCACAAGCACGCCGGTTTGCTCCTCTGTACTTGCGCCTCCGATGATGGCCCATGGTTGCGGCTCTAACCACATCACATCTTCTCCAATCCAGCCCAGGCTGTCGTTGAGCCATTGCCTCCTAAACCAATGGCCTGCCCACTGATCGCGAACGGCCATTTTTTGTTCTTCTGCAAGGATTTTAGAGGCTGCGGCCTGTTCTTCTTCTCCCATATAGGATAAAAATGTACCATACAGATCCAGTACATAGGAGGTAAATGAAGCATTAAGTACACTTTCTCCATTTAGTCGCACCGATTCTACCTGGTCATTTGGGACAAATCCCATTACAGCTCCATCATTCCAATCCCCATTAGATAATCTCATTAAGCCATGTTTGCCGGTTCCTGTAGTATTTACAAGATGATCGTAACAGACATTCAAAATTTCTTTAATGGACCTGAGGGGCAGTCCCTCCTTATATATGGGATAAGTAGTTATTTGTTCATCCAGAAATTCAGCATCCCTTGTGGCCAGTACATATTCGCTTGCCAACCATAACAACCACAACTCGGTATCGCTTGGCAAAAAGGCGGCAGGCATGATTACGCCACTTCCAACAATGCCGTAAGGTATGGAGCCATCTTCCATCACTTCCTTGCAGGAGTAGCGAATAATCTCCTTTACAATTTCCGGCTCTGAGTATATGAAGGGCAGGGCGTGCTGCATGGGATCACGGGCAGCTCCCTGAAATCCAATCACATACTGATATACGTGACCCTGGGACAATATTTTATTCTTAAAAAAATCATCGTAGGTAAGATTGCTTCTTAAATAGTAATTATGCCAGAGCAGTTCCCGGTCGACCCAGGGTTCGTTGTCAACCGTAAAAGATATCCTTTTTTTCTGCCAGGCATTTACTGTGATTGATAGTTGCTGCTCTATTCCACTTTTATATTTTGAAAGGATTTTATCAAGGTCCACACCCTCCTCCTGGTATCCATAGGCAAAATAGAGTGTCTTTTCTTCTCCGGGATCAAGGCTTACTGTTCTTTCAATCATCAATGCATCACCACTTTCCTGATCATTTCCCTGAGCTTTCAAATTTACAGTCAGACCATCCGGAGATTCAATTCCGCCTTCGCCAAAAAATGTATCAGAATTGGAGGACCATGCCACAGCCTTATCATCCAGGGAGATCAGGAAGGTTGCAGGTAAATCCTCATCTTCTAATTTTGCTTCTTCAACGGGCAGTTCAATTTTACCACCGAGCGCTTCTTTAGCCACAGTATTTAATATGTACTGAATTCTTTCCCATGCTTTTTCTTCATCCTCTGAGAATCCCTCAAATGTGGTGCGATCTATGATTCCATTGCTGTTATCAAGTTCTTTTACATCATGACTGAATTTATTGGCAAATGCTCTTCTTATCTCCGGGGTGCTACCCATCCCTGGTGTAATTAATGACTGGAGGAAGGAACGATTTGAAAATTGATGTGTATGATTGTCCCAGTATTCGATCCATTTGATATTGGCCGGACTCGAATTATGATTTGTCAGAGTTACCTGGGAAATGACAATTGGGTCGTCACCGAAAGGTGCAAAAATCACCTGGTTGGCCGTGTAACCGTGCCCACTGACTTCCTTCCGAAAATATCCGGTACCGAAGTAACGATCATAGGTATCTGCATTTCCCGGAAACATCGTTGAAAAAGAGTTCTTCCCATCCGTTAGAAAACCAATACCCCCCCCATACATACCATTTTCGGGGTCGAAATCATTCAAAAATTTCGGACTTCCTTCATCCTGTCTTACCTGCACGTACCCGTAGTTTGAAACCACACCTACCAGGCGGTCGTTCCCTATCTGGTGCATGTGATTGGTGGGTGAGATCCAATCCGGATTTACCCGGGTGACAGCTATGGGATCTGTTAACTGATTGCATGTATAGCGATATACCGGAGCTCCATATTCATCTGTTTCCCATGTGCCAAAGTTTCCCGATCCATAGGTAGTATCGGCAGAAGGTGTTTTAGCTGGCCTGTCTGTGGATTGAAATGGAAAAAAGTCATCCTTGGCCATGGTTCTTATTGGTTGATGGTCTGCAAATCCTGCCAGGATAAAAAAAACTATGCTTCCTAAAATTGAAATTCCGGTCATCTGAAAGAACTTTTTCATTCTATAATTTTTTGGCTTATAAAGAGTTACTTATGGCAATGACTACTACAGCAATACAAAGAATCAAAATTCCTTTGTTTAATAGGGAGCGAGCTTTGGGAGGTGCATTTTTCCATTCACCTCGCCATATCCCCCAAAGATTTCCTACAACAATTGATAGAGAAATAAACAAGGGCCATCCTACGACCACTCCCCATTTCCCTAATTTGGCAGCCCCCATACCATATAAATAAAAGCTTCCTATCCACAAAATGGCCATCACTGCACCAAGACCCACATTTTTGATCGATGCCGGATTAAAATAGTTCCTCAGGGTATTCTTCTTAATCATCAAGTACAAACAGTATCCAAAGTTTACTACAAAACCGACGGTAAAGAAAAGAGCCCACGAAGCATTCCCAGCAAAGGTTTCCGGAGTTCCAAAAGCTTTTGCTGTTTCAATCAAATTTTCTCCAAAGGCGATGCCTACGTTGGGTAAGCAGGATAAGATGCCAGCAAAAATAGCAATGGATAATCCAACACCTATTGCTCCGGACTTTGCTTTCCCATTATTTATGCCTTTCGGCTGTTTTAGGGAACCAGATCGGGCACATATAATAATTCCCACTATCACCAGGGCCATCCCGGATAACAATACAATGCCCCTGGTCATAAACAAGGATTCGGGATGGATTATCAAGAGTGGGATTAATGCTCCAAGGCTGGCTATAAGGCCCATGATTATTGGATAGCCCAGTGCCATGCCCAGTTTATCCATTCCAAGACCAAATAATATGGCCCCAACGCCCCATCCAGCACCAAAAAGGACCAGGATCAGGATGTCCTGGGATGGTATGGAACTGTATATGGCGAGTATATCGGGGATAAATATGAGTGTAAGAATCCAGTTAAATACCAACATGCCCAAAAGTGAAAAGGTGGCCCAGGTATGCTCCCATTCCCATCTTTTGGTCATGGTCATTGGGAGTACAAATGTTCCCTGAAAAATACCGGCAATAAGGACCAGTGAAAAAGCCAAAACTATCATAATCGAAACCTCCTGAATTAAGATTGTAAAATTTCATTCATCCTCTTGTTTACCTCCCCCCGACGGGGGTAGGAATCTATGGTCTCCCTTTTCTGAGTGGACAGTGAAGCCGTGGTAATCCCCAGGGCAATTGCTTCAATAACCGGTCTGTTCTCACTTAGCCCAACGGCCAGTCCAGCATTAAAAGCATCTCCGGCACCCACACTATCCACCACATTCACTTCCAGAGCTGGAATCAGTTTCACACCCGCATCAGAGGCCCATAGAACCCCTTTGGGACCCAGGGTTAACATTACATTTTCGGTTCCCAGATTCAGTAAGGAAGTTGCCAGATCTTCATCGGAAATAGGATCTTCGGGCAGCAGTCCCAGGCAAACCCGTCCCTCTGTTTCATTGGGAGTAATGGCAAATACATTGCTCAGATCTGCATTTCTCAAATCCTGGGCAGGAGCAGGGTTAACAATGGATTTTATGCCTTTCGCTTTGGCTCCCTTTGCAGCGGCCAGGGCAGTTTCAAGTGGAATCTCCAGGGGAGAGAGTATCACATCTGAGGATTCGATAATATGCATATTCGACTCAATGTCCTCTGGAGAAAAATCCCCATTAGCCCCTGCATCTATCACTATAATATTTGTTCCCTTTTTACTGGAAACAATGAATCCAACTCCGGTGGACAAATGTTCAGAAAAAAGGACGCCCTGACGGCTTACACCCTCCTGTTTTATCAGGTCAATAAAATCTTCAGCATAGGAATCTTTGCCCACTTTGCCCAAAAAAGTTGAATCGGCTTGAAGGCGCGCCGCACAACAGGCCATGTTTGATCCCTTACCGCCATAGGTCGAATGAAAGTTACAGCCCGTAATAGTCTCACCTTCAAGGGGTATGCGGTTAGTGTCTATGACCAGTGCAACAATATAGCTTCCGACAACTGTTACTTTTCCCACGGTTTATCTTTCTTAGTGTTTTTCCAAATATTGTATCATATTACATCATACATGGCCAATATATTCTCCAGAGAAGTATCGGCCTGAAGGTGATGTGAACCCGATAGAATATAGCCGCCCTGTTTTCCCAGAGTATCGCTTGTATACCGGACCTTTTCTTTCACCTCTTCAGGGTTAGCAAATGGTAGAAATTGCTGCACATCAATGCCCCCATGGAATGCAATTTGTCCGCCGAACTCTTCGATTAATTTTTCCGGATTCATATTGGCGGCTGAGGGTTGTATGGGATTGAGGATTTCCAGTCCCATTTCTATAAGAGTTTCTATCAGAGGGTATACGGAACCACAACAATGCATCATGGTTGGTTTGCCGTATGAGGCAGCAAGATCAATGATTTTTTTATGATGGGGTTGAATGAATTCTTCATATAATTCTGGGCTGATCAAAAGATTATTCTGGGTAGCCACATCATCATAAAAATATACTATGTCGATCTGGTCACCAGCCAGTTCGAGTACAGTTTTTAAGTTCTCAATATGTACTTCCGAAATGCGCTCCATTACGTACCTGGGCATCTGCGGATTCAGTAACATGTCCAACTGAAATTTCTCGAAATTGTACAGGGACCAGGCGGTCTCAAAAAATGATCCAAGCCTGTAGCGAATGTTGTAATTAGCTGTATCGTTGAGATTATCTATGATGGTCCTCAAATCACTGAAGTCCCACCAATCTGGTTTGGGCCATCTGTAGTTGCTCAAGTCCTTTATACCACGTGCCGATTCAAGAGGGAATGATGCAAATTGCTCCAGTTCGCCCGAAGGATTTTTAACTCTCTTTCTATGTGCTCCCCAGATATCAAGATTGCTTCCATCTGGTAGAGAATTTCTCCACATCCCACCCAGTGATGAGCGTTCCTGAGAAGCATTCATGTTTACATTTTCGGGATCAATATTGGGCGGACTGCAAAAACTATCGTAGGAGACAATTCGGCAATCCACATCCAGACATTTCAGAATTTCGCCTCTATCTTCGGTTTCAAAATAAGCACCTAATTTCGCCCAGATTTCAGGAACGGCAGCAAAATCTCTTGGAATCCTGTCGGGTTTTTGGAATGTGATTGCCTGATTTACTCTATCCTTAGGTGAAGTCTCCAATGCAATGAGTTTACTGTTCCCCATTGTTTTTTTCTATGGCACTTCCGGTGCTGCTAAGAATCAGATTCTCCATCAACCCTGCCAGGGAATCCGGCGCCATGGATTCTATGAGGTAGGATTGATTCATATCAGGTGCAGACATCCATGTGGTTGACCCTGTGGTATCATTCACATATACGCTTCCCTGGGATTGCTTTTTCCAATATTCTTCGCCTTCAAAGGACAAGCCCCTAACTGCATATATTACGGAGGTCTCGTCCCAGCTGGGTCTGCCCTTACTCAGGGCATCCCAGGCGCTTTCTAATCCAGTTCGAAGGGGGCATTCGGGGAGCTCATCTTTGTAAACTTTTCCCGATCTGATTTTCACACCGATCTCAAAGCCACTAATCGTTATCGGGACATTTTCGGGCCAGTTTTCCATCACGTATTTTGTGGCCCGTCCCACTCCGGCATAGGCAAAGTTATATTCCCATCCCAGACGATTATCTCCGCCGGGAAAAATTCCGCCCATGGCTGAAAGTTCTTTCACTTTCAGACTTACCAGTTCTTTCCCACTCAGCTCACTGTGTCTGTCAGGTCTTGATTCCAACAGGTCCTGGAGATTCACAAGCCAGCCAGTGGTCACAATCACCACACTGTTATCGGGTTGTTTTGATAATGTTTCCCGGTAGACGGAAACAGCACTTGGACATTTATTGTCGTTTGGAATATCGTGAGGGTGCTTATCACGAACAGCAGTGGTCCACGAACTTGGAGCCACTGGTATAGCATGTCGCTGAAAAATGTAATTTATTTTCATGGTTCCGATCGGAATATCGGGCCGGCTGTAAAAGGTGTTGATTGCATCAATTGTGGCTCCAGATGCCCTGTTCGTTTCATAACCGCAAGCTACGGTGGCAATTATTTCCGCCTCACCTCTATCTGCAAAGGCATGAAGCAGGCAAAGGGCGTTCATGTCTTCACTATCCAGGGCCATATCAGAATCGAAAATAACTTTAACGGGTTTATTCTGCCCGTAACAGGTCAATAAAAACAAAAATAATACCAATGTTGAAAAGGAACTTTTTTTCATAATTATGAGGGTTTTAATAACAGGGTACCAAGGGCAATTAACAAGAATATTATCTGTTAAAATACAAAATTATCCTTATCTGTGCCAATACCCCCATAAAAACTAAAGGCCCACTTATAGTTTAACAGTGAATCGTAGCGAGCAATGTAATAGTCAATAGAAGCTCCTCCATTTGAACTTGTAAGCAGGGCTGTTTCTTCACTAAAATCAAAATCAAAACTTCCCCATAAGTCCCCTTTAATAATAATGTCTTTTTCATGGTTCAATCCAGCATTTTTTTGCCTACAATCACACAATACTGACGCCTGGTCCTCAGCAAGTATATGTTCAACCTGACATGTACGGTATAGTACAACTTCAAGAACAGGTCCTCCGCAAAATGCCGTTTCTCCATATCCCTGAGCCATCTTTTGTAGCAGTTAAACCCCTGGATAACTTCCTGGGTAATATCTGAATATCGGAGGGCTTGAAAATTGGCCTCCGGTAGCGCTCTCTTGTAGGATTCTAAGGGCCAGTGATGATAGGACATCTTTCTCTTCCAGGAATTCTTCAGGCGGTTTTCTTTCGTATTTGTGGTTAAAATATCTGCGATGACAATGGATCCTCCAGGTTTCAGAACGCGATAGGCCTGTTTGAAAAAGTCGGCCTTCTCCGGATAGTGGAATATGCTTTCAATATTGATCAGAAAATCAACCGAATTATCTTCCACGGAAGCGAGCGTAAGTGCATCATCCACACAAAACTCCACGCCTTCCAGGCCTTTCTTTTTTGCCTCCTCTTTTGCAATTTCAATGTTGTCGGCGTTCAGGTCTATGGCTTTAAAATGTGCCGGAGTATATTTCTCAAAAATATAATTGGTCTGGACCCCATTTCCGCAACCTACTTCAAGCAACACCTTCCCTTTTACAGAAGGCAAAAGGGACATACAATAGTCGGTCAGGTTTGTTTGTGCATCCAGAAAGCTATCCCGTTCCGACCCATATAAAGGATAGTGCAGCATGGTATACACGTTGTTAATTCTCAAGAGGGCATTGTTCATGGAGCTATAGTAATTTCCGCTTGAGCTACCTGAGCCAACGTGAGAAAAAATCCTGCTGAAAAAACTCATATCCTTTGATAATCGTTTAGCAAAAATGCACTTTGCAAGCTAAGAAATAATACATATCAGCCTATACATATTTGCATATTGCCTTATGAACCTTTTCATATTGAATTAGTTAATTCATAAGTATTGCTTATCTTTTATGCAATGAAATATCTAAAAGTTCATCTCTTTATTGTTTTCTCAGTCTTTTTAATCTCTTCATGCAGTGATCCCCAAGAGAAAAGGCCAGACATGGAAAAGGGATTTCTGGATTTAAGTTCCTGGGACTTTGAAGAGGATGGTCTGGTAAACCTGAACGGGCCATGGGAATTCTATTGGGAACAGTTACTGGAATCAGGAGATCCTGAATTAAATGACTCCATAAGGGCTGAATACATTAGCGTTCCCGGGGGGTGGGCTACAAAAGGTTCTGAGGGAACAGAATATCCCGAGTTTGGTTATGCTACATACAGGTTGAGAATAAAAGTCCCGGATAAGCATAGCGATTACAGTTTCATTTTCATGTCCATATTTACGAGTGCCAGGTTATGGGTAAACGGTTCTTTTAGTTTTGAAAACGGAAAAGTTGGAAGCACAGAAGCACATACGAAACCCAAATTCACTACCAATTTTTATTCCCCGGTCAATTACAACAAGGACACTGACACCCTGGACATCATTGTCCAGGTGGCTGATTACTCCTATGGAGGACCTGCTGCCGGCTTAAGAAGGAAGGTTACTTTTGGTCCTGTTGAGCAGATTCATAAGCAAAGGATCAGGACGAATTCAATCAATTCATTTCTAATTGGCATCCTGTTATTAATCACCCTATATCACTTCTTTCTTTTTATTTACCGAACAAATGCACTTTCTTATCTGATATTCGCCTTGTTAAGTCTGGTTATTGTTTCCTGGACTATATACAGTTCAGGAATGTTTATTGATCATTTTACATACGAGGGTTATTTAGCATTTGGCCATCTTGCGCCTGCCTTATTTCCACCCTTACTTGTTCTGTTTTTCTACTTTCTGTACAGAGATGAAGTTCACAAAAAAGTTTTATATGCTTTTCTGGTTATTGCACTGATTTTCCTCCTGATTATTTTTACTTCTTCGGCCAACACCATATCTAATATTTTTCTGATTTTTTCAATGAATATAATGATTCCGCTTGCTTATCTTCTGGGATATTCTTTGTTGAAAGCAGTCATCAGAAAGCGACAGGGTTCACTCTTGATGTATATAAGTGTACTCATCATGCTGGCCTCACAAATGCACGATGCCTTGCTTTCAAATAGTTTTATCAAGGGTTTTGGATTTTATATATCATCCTATGGGTTTGTACTGTTAATTATTTTGCAGTCTTTAGTTTTAGCACAAATGTTCTCTCTTACATTTAGAAAAAACATCAACCTGACCGTAAATCTTGAAAATATTGTAAAGGATAGAACCAAGACTATTGATGAACAAAAAACTGTTCTGGAGAAGCAAAATCTGGATGTACTGTCACAGAAAGAAGAAATCGAGGCTCAACGAGATTTTGCACACCAACAAAACGAAGAAATTACAGACAGTATAAACTATGCAAAGAGGATACAGTCTGCCATGTTACCTCCTGAAACCTATATTTCAGAGCTTCTGAACGATAACTTTATCCTTAATAAGCCCAGAGATATCGTAAGTGGAGATTTTTACTGGATTAAACAGGTTAACCAATTCGTGGTGATCGCGGCAGCTGATTGCACGGGCCATGGAATACCCGGTGCCTTTATGAGTATACTAGGCATTGGCTTTCTAAATGAAATCGTGCAGAGAAGGGAGATCACTCAGGCAAACCAGGTTTTAAATGAACTAAGAAAGCAGATAAAGAATGCCCTCAGGCAACATGGAGCACGCGACGAATCAAAGGATGGAATTGATATGGCTTTGTGTGTGATGGACCTGAAAAACAACATGATGCAATATTCAGGAGCAAATAACCCTCTGTATCTGGTCAGAGGGGCAGACAAAGAAGCCCAATTGATCGAATATAAGGCAGACCGTATGCCGCTGGGGTATTATTATGGCAAAGATGTAACATTTACCAATCACGATATAAAGCTGGAACCTGGCGATACTTTCTATCTGTTTTCTGATGGATTTATTGACCAGAAAGGGGGAGAGGAGAATAAGAAATATCTGAGCAGACGGTTCAGAGAGTTGCTTTTAGAAATTCAGGACCAACCCATGCTGGATCAGAAAGACTTACTGTATAACACGCTTTGTGAGTGGATGGGGACCAATTCTCAAACAGATGATATTCTAGTTGTTGGGGTAAGGGTGTGATATGGAGAGAAAAAAACTACGGATTAGCATCATAGATCTTATCCACAACAGACCTTCTCAATCTTTGTACCGACGCTTTATGTTTCCCAATTATGCAAGCATTATGCCACAGGTTATTGGGGTTTGGTGCAGGGAAGAAGGTCATGAGGTGCATTATTCCATCTATACCGGAACACAAAAAATCAGGAAGCTGTTAATGGATAATACAGACATCGTTATTATCAGTTCCTTTTCTTTTACAGCCCAGTTAGCCTATGCGCTAAGCGCCTACTACCGGTCCTTGGGTATGGCCACCGTGCTTGGAGGGCCTCATGCCAGAAGCTACCCGGAAGATGCCTGCCTTTATTTTGATTATGTGCTCGGATTAACCGATAAGGAATTGTTAAAGGATCTGCTGCATAATTATGAATTAAATAATCCACAGGGGACCTACCTTTCAGCTTTGTCACAGCCCTCCTCAATTCCTGGTGTTCGCGAACGATGGGGATTTATTGAACAGTTGCATAAGTCAACCAGTATTTTCAAGGGGGTATCCATGATTGGAAGTTTTGGTTGCCCCTATGTGTGTGATTTTTGTATCGATGCCGAAATTCCCTACCAGGCCCTGGATATGGGTATGATCAAAGAAGACCTTCAGTTTGTGATGAAAAAAATCAAACATCCACTGGTTGGCTGGTATGATCCAAATTTTGGTATCCGATTTAATGCCATTATGGAAACCATCGAATCGGTTGTTCCTCCGGGACGCATCAAGTTTATCGCCGAATGCAGTTTGGCTTCCTTAACTGAACCGAATGTGAAGAGATTGAAGAGGAATGGTTTTAAAATGGTGATGCTGGGGATAGAATCGTGGTTTGATTATGGGAATAAGGCGAAAATGGAATTGAGTACGGGCATGGATAAGGTCCAAAGGGTATCAGAACAGATCAATATGATACAAAAGTATATTCCACAGGTTCATGCCAATCTAATGTTTGGATTTGACAGTGAATCCGGGCCAGATCCGTTTACACTGACCAAACGTTTCCTTGACCTGTCTCCCGGTATCTATCCTGCCTACGCCATCCTAACTGTTTTTGGGAAAAGTACCAGGGGCAATTTGAAGTATGAAACTGAAGACAGGGTTATACCTTTTCCCTTTCATATGATGCATGGCTTAAACAACTTGAATGTTTTACCGAAAAATTATAGCTGGGAAGAGTTTTATACACATCTTATTGATCTGATGAAATACAGTTTTTCAGCCAGGGCCATGTACCGTCGTTTTAAGAATAATCCGATGACAGCCGCCAAGTGGATTACGCTTTTCCTTTCATTCAGCGTAGGTGCTTCAGGGAAGATAGGTCATGTTTCTGCCCTGCTTGAGAATCTTAGCAATAAGCCGGACTTTCGATCTTTTATGAATAAGGAAACCGATCGTGTACCCGACTTCATGATTGAAAAGGTCAAAAAAGACCTGGGACCCATGTGGGAGTGGCTACCTGATAAAACCCTGTCTAATCTTCCATCAGTTTCAGAGCCATATCTATAATCCTCTGGGTTCCCGGAAGTATCTGTTTTTCAAGGGAGTGGGAGTAGGGGATGCTCTGTTCGGTACATACCCTTCCATACTTAAAATGCAAGGAGTGCTCAAGGGCCAGGGCCGCCAATTCGCCCGACAGGCCAAATTGTTTATAGTCCTCATCTACCACCAACAGGCGGCCGGTCCTGGAAACAGAGTTTATAATGGTGGTGGTGTCAAGAGGTACCACGGTTCTTAAATCTATTACTTCGGTGGAGATTTTTTTTCGTTCAAGCTCTTGCGCTGCTTCCAGGGCCCGATGAACTCCCACACCCAGGCTGACTATGCTTATATCGCTACCTTCTCTTTTAGTCAGGGCCTTGCCAAAAGGGATGGGGGCCCAGGTATCAGGAACAGGCCCTTTTTCACCCTCCGCCGGTACATCGTAATCCTGGTTGTCCCGTCCGCCGCTACCCAGGTAGTCACGCCAGTAGTCGGCCAGCAATTTGTGTTCCAGGTAGACTACCGGGCCATCATGTTGAATGGCAGATGAGCATTAATCCGCCTGCATCGGCAGGATTGGACGGAACCACTATGTTCAGCCCCGGAATATGGGCAAGCCATCCCCACAGGCTCTGCATGTGCTGTCCACCATCTCCATACCCTCCCCCGCAGGATGCCCGAACCACCATGGGAACCTTCCACCGGTTCCCGGAAAAGAATTCTGTTTTTGCTGCATGGTTTATCAGTCCATCCACCGCTACGCCAATAAAATCAATAAGCATGATTTCAACGATGGGTCTGAGTCCCGCCATTGCTGCAGTGACTCCTGCGCCCAGGAATGCACTCTCGCTGATCGCGGTATTGATGACCCTTTTCTCACCGAACCTGGAGAAGAGATTCACACGCAACAGGCGGACATCCTCTCCCAGGATGATGACCTCTGATCCTGGCTCATGGCCAGCGCAATGGTCTCTTCGATGGCATTTGCAAAACTTAGCTTCTCATGATTGGATGTTTTCCTGAAAGATATCCAGGACCTCGTTACCACGCTTCCATTTCTGTACTGACCTCTTCTCCAGGGCTTCCATCTCGGGCAGATGGTCTTCCAGCGTATCTTGTAAGGGCCAG
>PVMK01163098.1_pt1 | contig 15350 bp, 11 predicted proteins | sample 1853481 | NCBI WGS metagenome assembly PVMK01 (sample SAMN08533507, study PRJNA380276) | Marine sediment metagenome, whole genome shotgun sequencing project.
GTCAGTGTTCTCCGTTTATTGATCGGGTGAAGAGCTTTGCAATGGCTCAGGAGCTCAAATCGAACCGCAGGGAGGCGTAAATCATTTATTCTCCATAAGACACATTCACGGTCAAACGCTATGATCGTAGCCAGGCTTATTGTTTATCGGTAACAGCTACCCATTTCTCACAGCAATGTCGGAATTGGTAGTTGTCTGTATTGCTGATTAGTGGCCCAAAAAACAGATGACCATGATGTCTATCAATGTCTATATATTTCATAGTATTATTACTTTATCGGGAATACTTCTTATAAGTAAACGTCCCATCTATATTGTGATAGTATTCCCGAACATGAAGCCGTTTCCACCCATGTCCACCCGAGAGCAAGGATGCCCCTATGAGTAAGTTCCCGAATACCCCTCAGCACAAAGCTGAGACTGATGCCGCGGTCTCGATCCAGACTGAACGTGCAACCCTGGCAGATGTTCTGACCCAACTGGAAAATGATAAAACCCTATCAGATACCCGTCGCCGTGATCTTCGATCAGCGGTGAGCAGTGTTGCTCGGCTCGTTGATAGGTCTCCTGACGCTATGAATGCAGACTGGCCCGCGTTACGCCGACGGCTGGATCAGCTCAGCCCGGCGCAGGCTGGCGTCTCTATGAAGCGGATGCAAAATATACGTAGCGACCTTCGGGCTGTGCTCAAGATGACAGGTGGATTGTCCTCGCCCTCCCGTGGCCAGCCGCGATCACCGGAGTGGGAAGTGTGTTACCAACTGCTGTCGACCAAGAGGATGAAGAATGGATTGTCCGGGTTCATACGGTACTGCGATATCACAGGAGTGGCACCAGGGCAGGTTGATGACAGCTCGGCCGATGCCTATGTCGAGTATCTTGAAAGGGAAGGGGCTCGCAGTAGGCCGCGTGATGTTCACCGTCGCACATGCAAGCTATGGAACGAAGCCGCAGAAACTGTCCCGCACTGGCCGCAGCAAGCCATTACGATTCCTGAGTATCGAGCACAGCCCTGGACCGTGTCTTGGGACAGTTTGCCGGAGAGCTTTCGTCAGGATGTGGACCAGCACCTCGATTGGTTAGGTGGAAAGATTTTGCTGGCGGATAATTTGCCGCCCACGGTTTGCAAGGGGTCGACACTGAATTTGCGCCGCCGCCATCTTCATGGCCTGATTTCAGCCGCTATACATTCAGGTGTACCGATAGAGACTCTAACTACATTGTCAGAGCTGATCGATCCTGATGTTGTGCGCAAGGCGATGATGTATTTCCTGGATAGAAACGAGCAGCAGCCCACTCAGTATCATCGGGATCTGGTTGGAACGGTTATCTCCATTGCCCGCCACTGGGTGCAGGCAGATGCCCAGACCCTGGATGCCTTGAAAGAGATGCGTAAACGCCTCAGTACGAGACCAGAGTACGGGCTGACCCAGAAGAACCGCGATGCCTTGAGGCAATTCGAATCTCCAGAGAACGTTGCCAGGTTATTGAATCTTCCGGACGGTTTGGTCAAAAAGGCCACTCGGCTGAAATCGAATGAGCGGCAGGCGGTCCAGGTGCAATTGGCCCTTGCTGTTGAGCTACTACTGATGGCGCCGATGCGTATTGGTAACCTGGTGTCATTACGGCTTGATCAGCATATTCAGCGGCCACAGGGTAAGCGAGGCCCGGTTTTTATCGTCCTGAACGAAGCCGAAGTGAAGAACAACCTGGTACAGGAATATGAGCTGCCAACAGTGACGGTTCAGCTGCTGGATAATTATCTGCAGAATTATCGACCGTATTTGGTGGATTCGGACTCACCATGGCTGTTCCCGGGCGGGAAGGGGGGTCATAAACTAGCCGCTACATTGTCGGCACAGATTCAGAAAGTCGTATATAAGGAAACGGGCCTGACATTGACGGCACATCAGTTTCGTCATCTGGCCGCAAAGTTTTTTCTCGATGCCTCTCCAGGCAGTTACGAGACGGTCAGGCGAGTACTCGGCCACCGCAATATCAAGACCACGACAAATTTCTATACCGGGATGGAAACCCGGGCGGCAGTGAAGCAGTATGATCAGGCCATACTTGGCCTTCGTGAAGGAGACGCTACTGGCCGGTCAGCAGGAAGGGGGCCGTCATCATGACCAAATCCTCAGCACTGGAAGCACCCGGGCCGACAGACTCCACAGATCACAGGAGATCGATTCCATTTCAAGAGTGGCCAGTTGCAGACCAGGCTGCATGGCTCGACGCATTTCGTGATGAAGGAATCCTGGGTGACCGAGGTCCTGCAGCACACTGGTCCCGGGGCTCGCGTCAGAGCATTCAGTATGGCTATGCCAGTTGGCTGGCCTTCCTGGATCAGCATGGCCTGCTAACGCCTGCCGTTCCAGAGGACAGGGTCACGAAAGCGACCGTGGTTGACTACGCACAGGCGCTCAAAGCCCGGGTATCGGACACAACACTTCATAGCCAGCTACACCATCTCTACTCCGCAATCCGGGTGATGGCGCCAGAAGGTGATTGGGCGTGGCTGAAGGAGATGGTCGCCCACTTCCGGCGGCAGATTGTCATACAGACAGATAAGAACTGTCCCCCAGTCGACAGTGCCCGTCTATATGAACTCGGAGTACGCCTGATGCGACAAGCTGAAACAAGCGAGGAGCGACAGTTGCCAAGGTCTATTCTGTACCGGGACGGACTGATAATCGCGCTGCTCGCTGCCCGACCAGTACGCCGTCGCACGCTGGCATCAATTGAGATCGGTCGTCAGCTGAAGCAGGTAGGTCATCAGTGGTGGCTGATATTCGGTCCTGAAGATGTCAAGAACAAGCGTCCCCTGGAATTCCAGGTGCCGGATGACCTCGTTCCCTATCTTGAGACCTATCTCAACGAGTACCGAATAGCATTTCCAGCCGTCGGGCACAGCAATCATCTATGGCTTTCCAGTCAGGACCGGCCATTGACCCCCGGGGCAATCTACCAGCGAGTGGGGCATCACACCAAAGAGGCTTTTGGTGAATCCGTACCGCTACATCACTTCCGCCACTCTGCAGCGACTTCCATCGCACGCCGTGATCCAGAACATGTACTGGAGATTGCGCCGATTCTGGGGCATGCTCATATCGATATGGCTTATCGACACTATATACGGGCTGATATGCGCGAAGCAGGTAAGGAACACCAGGCGGCTGTGCTGAATCTACGCCAGTCGTTGGCGAAAAAACCGCGGCATGCTGAGAGGTCATCGCGATGAGTTCCCGTAAGAAGAAGGATGTCGTACAGCCCTGGCGTGGCGATGCCTGGGATTCTCGAATTTACGAACTCATTGAGAAGCGGGTTTCTCGCGAATTTAATACACTGATCGATGTTATGGGGATCCCTGAATATCGTGAGTATCCGGGTCCCGCTAAGGAACTTTTGGAAGAACTCGTGCTCGTATTTCGCATGGCACGCACCTATATACGCGACGTTAATGCTGCGGCATCGGAAGCACAGGCCCGCAAGACGCTGGAGCACCTGATCAAGCATCCGGCCAATATTGTTGAACAGGTAAACCAGGCTGACCCCCGAACTCGATCATTGATCGAAAAGTACTGGCCTGGTGGCCCACAGCACATTGAGGTTGTCCCTCCAGATCCTGATGCCTACCTCGAGTCAGCCACAGCTGCATTTGCTGCGCTCCCCAAGCCAAAACCAGGTCGTCCACCGGGATCTGATGACCAGGCCAGCAAAGAGTGTGCACTGAGGATGGCGGATACTTATAGGCGATTCACTGGCAAGTCCCCCACGCGTCGTTACGATTTCTATAGTGGGGAAAGCGGAAAAGAATACGGTCCGTTCAGGGATTTTGTCGCGGCTATGCTGTCGCTCATTCCGGATCGGCTACTGCGTTCCCTGCATCCACATGCTCTGGGCACCACCAAAGCCATCGACCACATCACTCGATTAGGGATTGAACAATTGAAAGAGAAAGAAACGACGTAGATTACGTTGTCGTAGTTCTCCACCAATAACCTGCCGATACCTCAACACCTGGGGCATTTACGTCGGTTGTGTGTATTTATTCTCCATAATCTATTTGTCCTTGCCTTTGCTTAAATAGGGGCTGACAGACGGCGACATCGGTTGATATTTGGTGTCACCGGGACTGTCTTACCCTTAACTAATTCAGGATGAATGTAATGGTTAAACAAGCAAATATAAACGTAGACCTGGCGACACCCCTCTTGTCCATACGGAATGTGGCAGAGCATTGTCAGGTATCTACCCGGACGGTACGGCGATGGTTGAACACTGGGGAGCTAACAGCATACCAGCTTGGTGTTCAGTGGCGGATCTCGACGAAGGACCTCGATACATTTTTGAGGCTTCGCCGATTCGGGTGACCGGGATGTTACAGGTAGCACCACGATTCATACGTCTGCGCGACGCCCCGACATACCTGGGGATGGACCGCAACCGATTTAATACCGATGTGCGGCCGTCCCTGGTTGAGATCCCAATAGGATCGCAGGGAATCGCATTTGATCGGCTTGACCTCGATGCATGGGCAGAGGACTATATAAGACGCAACGGGCGTCGTCCAAAAGCCGCAACGCTGGAGGACGATATATGTCAACACGCAACAAAATGCCGGGGCTCCGCCTTAAAGGCGGTATCTGGCAAATCGAAAAACGCTGTAAATACGCCGCAGGCGGCTGGATCCGGGAAAGCACGGGAACATCTAGCCGCACTGAGGCAGAGAAATTCCTGATCCGCCGGTTGGCGGAGACGGAAGAGGAAGCACGGCGACAGGCTGATGCGATCTTCACTTTTGAGGAAGCGGGATTACGCTACCTTGAAGAGATATCAGTCAAACCGTCTGCCCTTACGATAGCGATGCATCTGGACCAGCTGTTTCCGTTCATTGGAGACCTTCCACTGGAACAGATCCACGACGGGACACTTAAGGTCTTCGTGGATCACGAAACAGCTAGAGGGAAAGCGCCGAAATCGGTGAACAACGCGATTGGTGTTGTTTCAGCCGTGCTCAACAAAGCGGCGCGGGTCTGGCGGAACGAGGAGGGGACACCTTGGCTCAAGCAGGCACCTGCGAGGCTGAGCCGGTTATCCACCAAGGGCCGCCAGGCCAAACCCTATCCGTTGACGTGGGAGGAGCAGGATAAGTTGTTCCAGACCCTTCCACGACACTTGGCGGATGCTGCATTGTTTGCTGTCAATACGGGTTGTCGGGAGCAGGAAGTCTGCCAGCTTCGTTGGGACTGGGAAGTGGCCGTACCGGATTTGGAGATATCCATCTTCATATTGCCGGAGTCCATCACCAAGACCAGCACGGAACGCGTTGTGGTACTGAACGCCGTGGCACGCCGGGTGATTGAATCACGGCGTGGGATCCACAAAGAGTTTGTGTTCACGTACCGGGGTAACCCTGTGGGAAAGCTCCACAGCAGCGCGTGGAAGAGGGCGTGGAAGGAAGCAGGGTTGCCGGCAGAGAAGGGCATACTGAAAGGTGTGCATAATCTGCGGCATACCTTCGGACGACGTCTTCGGGGTGCAGGTGTCACCCTGGAGACCCGGAAGGCGCTTCTAGGTCATGCCAACGGTGATATTACGACGCATTACTCGGCGGTAGAACTCAGTGAGTTGATAGACGCCACCGAGAAGATCGTAGATCGGGGAATTCCCCAGGCGCCAACCCTGACGGTAGTCCGGCGAAGTGCATAAAGTGTCGGAAAACTGTCGGAAATTTGAGAAGGCTTGGCAGGGAATATCTGCTAACCCTTTGATTAAATGGCGCGCCCGGAGGGACTCGAACCCCCGACCACCTGGTTCGAAGCCAGGTACTCTCAATAAATAAGCAGAAGTTCGCTAGAGTCGGTACTCCAGCGTCAGCCGGAACATCCTCGGTTCGACAGGATGAAAATGTAAGTCCTCGATCGGATCCAGCCCTGCCGCCAGTTCGTCTGCCGTACGGGATTCAAACCAGTAGGTGATGTCATCATTCTCTGCATCAAATATGTTGATGACCTCGGCGCGGAAGCTCATCTTTTCGGTGAAACGGTAGCCCGCATTGGCGTTGATGGTAAAGGTCGAATCAGAGCGCAGCGAGTTATCTTCCAGCAGCGCGCGCGGGCCGAAGTAACGCGCGCGGGCGCCGCCGAACCAGTTATCATCCGTGTCAATGGCCAGGCTCAGGGAAAAGACGTCCTCCATGGAATCCGGCACGATATTGCCGATGCCGTCAGGGTCTTCCTTGAATCGCGCGGTAGTATGGGCATAGTCACCGTCGATGGTCAGCCACTCGCGGGGCTGGTAAAAGATGCCAACCTCGATACCTTTTCTTTCGCTTGCGCCACGGGGTTCAACGGAACCATTGTCGCCAACGAAGACAAGCTCCGATCCAAGATCGATCTCGAAGTAGGCGACCGAGATCTGCATGTTATTGAAGAATCCGCTGCGTAAGCCGATTTCCCGCCCTTCGGTATCGACGATTGGGTCCAGGGCCGTCACCGGGTCGGTTACGCCGCGGCCCTCGTTACTACGGAATCCCTGCCCCCAGTTGAGAAACAGCTCTGTACCTTCCCATGGCCCCAGCCGCACACTGATCTTGGGTGATACCTTGCCGTCACTGCGACTGCCGACATCTGTAACGTCATAGTTGAAGTAGTCGTAGCGCAGGCCGACGGTGGTGTTCAGGTAGCTGGTCCAGTCATGACCGAGACTTGCCCAAGCGCCGGCGTGTGTGTTCTTGACACTATCCTGTAGCGAGATACCCCGAAGTTCCCCTTTGCTGCTGGGACCTACGCCGACGTTGCCGATGTCGTCATAGCGAAGGACTACCCCGCCTGAATACTGCGTTGCGGGTGAAAATTCACCGTTGATATCGAAATTACCTCCCCAGATCGTTCGATCATCAAACTGGGTAAACTCATCTCCGTTGACGAGGTCATCCACAAAGTAGGTCGGGTTGGATGTCAATCTCAACTGGTAGTCCATAACGTAGGTATTCGCCGTGTAGTTGGCTGGACCCAGTTCACCGTGCAGGTTGCCGGACAGGCTGTAGCGATGTGTATCGCCGCCTGAGCCGTCATCGACGAAACCAAATCGGCCTATTTCTCCACTATCGACCAGGCGTTGTGGAATCTGGTCGGTTGCGACCCAGTCGGCCTCGTAGAACATGGCCTGGATATTGCCACCCTTGAAGTCATCCCCAAATACATACCTGGCCATGCCATTCGTTCGGGTGAAGTCCTGTGGCAGGTCCCACGGACCGTCATATTCCATGTACTCAAGTCCGAACACCATTTTATTCTGACCGATATCGAAGCCGCCGGTAGCAAGGCCGCGGAGGTAGTTGTGTTCGCCGGCAGTCACCTTCAGAACACGGTCGATTTCATTCGCATAGGAGACACGCGCCGTACCGGCCGTGGAGAAGTCACCATCCTCGGCATAATAGACGCCTTTGTGATAGCGGATATTATCGACCAGTTCGGGGATCAGGAAGTTGAAGTCGGAGTAGCCATGGCCGTGGCCATGGGTCACCATGTTGACCGGCATGCCATCAATCCAGTTGGCGAAGTCTGTGCCATGGTCAAGGTTGAATCCACGCAGGAAGTACTGGTTTGCCTTGCCGGCGCCGCTATGCTGCGTGACCACCATGCCGGGAATAGTCTCAAGGATTTCGGCGGGTCGAAGAAGGGTTCGGTGTTCGATCTGCTCCGAGACTATTGTGCCAACCGAGGCCGAATCTGCTGTTCCCATGAGTATGCGCCGCTTACCGTGAACGACGACCTCCTCAAGTTGGACGCCCGGTATGCCCGCCCCCCAGGCCGGGTTCGGCGAGAGGACTGCCATAAACGCCATGGCGGCAACCGCGCCAACCGTTCTGCTTACTCGAAAACTCATAAACTACCCCAGGATCACTGCTTGCACTGCTGATACGAACACCATTTGTGTCGCATCTTACTTGTCGGGCCTGATGACGACCAGTTAAGGGGGGTTGATAAAGGGTTGACGCGACGTTAACGTAACGTAAACGTTGTGAAAACCAGCCTGGATAGGGTGTTTACCATGATCGTCGAGCCCATACCAATTGAAGGGCCTTACTTGTCAGGGCTTGGGTGGAATTTTCGAAATAAGTCGACTATGCTATCTTTAGTCGATATTTATCACCTCCCTGGGGTTCCAATGTTCACACGAAATCCAAGGCTAGTCCTTGCCGCGCTGATATTTATTTGCCCGCTGCTTACGGCGGCACAAACGCCCGACAAGATTCTCTACAACGGCAAGATCGTGACGGTTGACGCGGACTTTTCCACCGCCCAGGCGATCGCCATTGCCGGGGATCGCATCGTCGCCGTTGGGGACAACGATACGATACGTGCCATGGCGGCCGACGGGACCGAGTTGCAGGACTTGGGTGGCCGCACCGTTCTGCCCGGATTGATAGACAGCCATATTCACTACCTTCGTGGTACGAATTACGCCGCCTACGAGTTACGCATCCACGGTGTCACGACGCGCAGGGAAGTCCTCGACAGAATCAGCGCACGGGCAGAAGAACTCGGCCCCGGCAAGTGGATCTTCATCATCGGAGGCTGGAACGAGCAGCAGTTCAAGGATGCGCCAGGCGGCTTCACGGGCGGGGAACTGGACGCCGCGGCGCCGGACAACCCGGTCTTTATCCAGAAGACCTACAGTTCATTCTATATGAACACCCCCGCCGTGGAGGTCATCGGTCCTGCCGTCGGTGATCACTACAAGGGCGGTTCAGCTATTCATGTAGATAACCGGACCGGCCGCTTTATCATGACGGCGGCGCTGAAATATTTCCCGTTTGCCGAGGACCTGGAAGGGCGCATGGAAGAGGTCAGGGCATTCAATGACTACTTGCTCAGCATGGGAACGACGACAGCTTACGATCTCGGGTACCTGGACGGTTCGTATGCGCCGGTCGCAGCCCTGCACGAAGCCGGTGAGCTGGATGTTCGTGTCTTCTATGCCGCTCGCTACTGGGCGGATACACCGAGGACCGCTATTGCTGCTGCCGAAATGCTCGACAGGGAAGCGCCTTTTCAACGGGATTTGATGTTTGGGATGTACGGCATCGGTGAGCATGTATATGGCAACTTGCATGACTCAACCGCGCATGACAATGGGTTTTCGGATGAGATCTGGAACGACTTTACGACTATCGCCACGTCGGCCGCAAAGAATGGCTGGCAGTTGAATGAGCACACCATGCAGGATTCCACTGCCAACCGGATGATGGATATCGCCGAAGAAATCTCGGAGAAGTACCCGACCAAAGATCTGAGATGGACGTTGGGACATGACGACCGGATCAAGCGAGAGACCATCGACCGGGCGAAGGAACTGGGTTGGTCGATAACGGTGCACAATCACACGGTGAAGCTGAAGATGGATGCCCCGGCAGCACCGCCCATCCGCGACATCCAGGACAGCGGCATCCTGTGGGGCATGGGATCGGACGGGACGATAGTCGCAACCTATAACCCGTTTCACGTGATATCAGAATATGTCGCCGGCCTGATCTTCCCCAATATACGCAAGTACACTGAAGACGAGGTCATCACGCGTGAGCAGGCATTGATCGCACATACCCGATCGAATGCATGGTTGATGTTCATGGAAGATGATCTGGGCACGCTGGAGGCCGGCAAGCTGGCCGACCTGGTCGTGCTCGACCGGGATTACCTGACTGTCCCGGTGACCGAGATACGGGAGATTCGACCGGTCATGACGATGGTCGGTGGCAGGGTCGTCTACGAGTCAGAGTAGACGACCGTTTTCAGGTGCGAGTGCCGCTATTGCAGCCTGCGTCCAAGGAAAAACACCCAGACCGTAGCGGAGGCCAGTCCGGCCCCCATGATAAACAGCGCCATCGGCAGTGCGGTTGACTGCTCGATCCCGGCAAACAGCACGATGGCAATGCCGCTCCATAAAAACTGTGATAAACCGAGCATGGCGGCGGCCGCGCCACTATTCTTGTGAAATCGCCCGATTAGCGTGATGACGACATTGGGTAAGGCGATCGACACGCCAATGGTGTAGGCGAATGCGAAGACCAGGATGAAGACCATGTGCGCATTCATCCAACTGGCTATTGCCAGCAGGGTTCCGGCTAAAGTAACCACCGTCACACCGATATTGACCATCCCGGCCGTGCCCCGCGAGTAGACCATCCTGGCACTGATGGTGGCGCCGATAGCCGGCCCTGCCATGACGAAGGCCAGGCAGTAGCTGAACTGCTGGAGAGACAAATGATAGATGTTCTGGAACAGGAAAGGGGCTGCGGTAATAAAGATGACCACACCGACGATGGGGAACCCGCTTAGCAGCAGGTAGCCAATCGCGACGGGGTCACTGAGGACAAGAAGGTAGCCTGCCAGCGCCCGTGGAAGGGGGATCCTGCGCTCACCACCCTGAGGGTTGGTTTCCGGCAAAGCAAAAGCAGAGTAGCCCAGCAAGGCGATTGCCAGGACTGCAAGTAGCCAGAATATCAGCTGCCATCCGACGAGTACGACATAGCCTGACAGGATTGGAGAGAGTATCGGCGACATCATCGCAATGGAAGAGACGATGGCCATATCCCGTGCTGCTCGCTCCCCGTGGCGTGTGTCCAGTAACATCACGCGAGCGAGAACTACCGCACCTGCGGCACCGACGCCCTGGATCACCCGGAATAGTATTAGCTGCTCTATATCCACTGCCATGGCACACGCCACGGTAGCGGCGAGGAAGATAACCAGTCCGGCCAGCAGGAATGGCTTGCGACCATAACAGTCGGAGAGCGCGCCATAGATCAGTTGTCCGGCGGTAAATCCGAGCATGTACGATCCTATCGTCAGTTGTACCCTACCCGCCGGCACCGAAAACCAGCGTGCAACCTCCGGCATGGCCGGACTATACAAGTCTATGGGTATGGTGCTGGTAACCGACAGCGCTGCCAGTATCACCAGCGGTATCTTTTTGCTTCCCGTCACCTGGGGTGAGATGGAGTTCAAGGCATGTGCGCCGGGCGCAGTTGGATTATTGTGGAATTAGAATTACGAGGGCGGTTATCGTACCCGCAACCAGGTCGTATTTTACGACGAACTCCTGCCTAATATCGGGTCTTTTTGTCTGCGTGTGATCCAGGTCAAACAAGATTACGGTTGCACAGGCGCCAATAATCGTTAAGCTGACTCTTCCTGAAACAGGATTAGAGCATGTCATCAACTCAAACGGCAGACTTAACACGCGCGGATTTCGAGGCACTCGACCAGGCTGACCCACTGGCCACACATCGTGACAAGTTCGAGCTGGCAGAGGGCTTGATCTATCTCAACGGCAATTCCCTGGGCCCGATGCCGAAGGCGACCCTTGAGCGCATGCAGGAGGTGGTGGGGCAGGAGTGGGGGCAGCAGATTATTCGCGGTTGGCTGGAGAGCGACTGGGTCAACCTGCCGCTGCGTATCGGCGAAAAGATAGCCCGGCTGATCGGCGCCGGACCCGGCGAGGTGATCGTGGCGGATTCAACCTCGGTCAACCTGTTCAAACTGGCCTGTGCCGCACTCGAGATGCAGCCCGGACGCGCAACGGTGTTGTCAGAGGCTGGGAATTTTCCGACGGACCTGCATGTACTGCAGGGAATTGAGGGGATGACGGGTGACAGGATGGTATTGCAGACCACGGAAGCCAATGGAATTTTGGAGGCTATCAATGAAGATACCGCCCTGGTCGTATTGACCCACGTGCATTACAAGTCAGGCTTCATCCTCGATATGGCTGGGATCACGGCGAGGGCGCATGAATGCGGGGCCCTGATCTTGTGGGATCTCAGCCATACTGCCGGCGCCATGCCGGTAGACCTGAATGCCGCCGGTGCCGACTTCGCAGTTGGCTGTGGCTACAAGTACCTGAACGGTGGCCCCGGTTCGCCTGCTTATCTGTTTGTTGCCGAGCGGCACCTGCCAAACTTGCAACAGCCGCTGACCGGCTGGTTCGGTCATGCCAACCCCTTTGCCATGAGTGACAAATACTCGCCGGATCCGGGCATAAAGAGGACCCTGTGTGGTACGACACCGGTACTGGGGGCATGCGCCCTGGAAGTCGGCGTCAATATCACCCTGTCCGCTGATATGGAGGAGATTCGCGACAAGTCGATGCGAATGGGCGACCTGTTCATACAACTTGTTGAACAGCAATGCGTCGACATGGGTCTTGGCCTCGCCTCACCTGTCGATGCTGTTGCAAGAGGCAGCCAGGTGTCTTTAGTGCACGAACATGGCTACGCGATCATGCAGGCCTTGATCAGCCGCCAGGTTGTCGGGGACTTTCGCGCACCGGATATTATTCGCTTTGGATTTGCTCCGCTCTACACACGCTACGTCGATGTCTGGGATACTGTGCATCAGCTCTCGGAGATCATGACATCGCGAGCATGGGACAGCGACGAGTACAAGCGGAAAGCAGCGGTGACATGACCGGGTCTTGTCATGAGTAGATCAGAGGCTCTTTAACCCAAAACATCACCAACACGGGGACAATCAATGCCAATCCTGAAGTCATCTTCCAGGCGCCAGTTCCTGGCGCATAGTGCTGCAGTAGCGGCGGCAACTTCGATACCAACCACGCTGTTTGCACAAGAGACCATGCTCACCCGGCCAATACCGTCCAGTGGAGAAGCATTGCCGGTGGTGGGGCTGGGTTCGTCGAACATATTCGTGCGACTTCCTCCCGAGGGCGCGGAACTCCCGAAGGCCGTCATACAGGAAATGGTCGACCAGGGTGGAAGGCTGATCGATGCACCACCTTTTTTTGGTGATGCCGACCCGGTGCTGGGTGAGCTGTTGACAGAGATGCAACTCCAGCAGGAGTTGTTCCTGACCGGCAAGATCACCGTGAGCGGCAAGCAGGAAGGCATCGCTCACCTGGAGAGAACCGAGCGCATTTGGAACAAGCGGCCAATGGACCTTTTAATGGTCCACAATATGCGTGATATGGATGTTCAGTGGCAGACTCTGAAAGACTGGAAAGAGGCCGGCCGGGTGCGGTATATCGGTGTCAGCCAGACAAGCATGAACCAGTACGGGCGCCTGGAGGAATTTATAAAGGCTGAGAAACCGGATTTTGTTGAGATTAATTATTCCATCCAGGAGCCGCAGTCCGGTGAACGTATTCTTCCCCTTGCCCTCGATAGCGGCACGGCGATAATGATTGCCCGGCCCTTCAGCAACGGGCGCTATTTCGGACTGGTGGGTGGTAAGGAACTGCCCCCATGGGCGGCCGAATTTGATTGTAAATCCTGGGCACAGTTCTCGATCAAGTATATCCTTGGCAATCCTGCCGTTTCCTGCGTCGTAACCGAGACCAGCAAGGTTCACCACGTGACCGATAATATGCGTGCCGGCTATGGACGGCTTCCCGATAATGCAACCCGCAAGCGGATGAGCGAGTACATCTGGTCGTTGTAGGGAGCCCGGTTGGGTCCGCATCAGCTTTTCTATGGCGCGACGGGCGAGCGGTAACGCTCCCGGGAACGGGGAAATCCGGCCGTCAGTTTGCGAAATCTTTGCCTATCCTTGTTCCCTGGCGGGGGTAGTCAGTCCATGGTTAACCTTGACGGCCAGCGCAATGGCAACAGTCATGGCAACGGCGATAAATATCGCGATCGCGTTGTATCCGCCCAGGTCGATTAAAACGCCGGCTATGGCCGGCCCTAACGAGGCGCCCAAAAGTAAACAACCCCCGCAGGCGGCAATAACACGCCCCTGCGGATCCAGCTCCGCTGCCATACCAAATATATAAGGCACCGCAAAAAATGTCGCTGCCTGCCAAAAGACAATGCCGACCGAAAAGACCATCGCATCGCTTGTCAGGCAAATCACCAATGACAAGATGGTGACCACAACTAATCCGCTGATCATCGGTATGAGTCGACCGAAGCGAACGTTCAGAATCGCAACCGCTAACGCACCCAGCAAACCGATCACCCCGGTCATGCCCAATACCGCGCCGATGGCCTGGTCTTCCATGCCGGTACGTCTTCCTATTTCCTGTGCAAATCCCCACAAAGCGCTATCACGTGCAAAGAAAATTGTCATTGCAAGGCATACCATGATTGCCCTGCTCCAGGGGAAAGCCTGTTGATCATCGTCAGATTTTGAATCTTCTCTTGCTTTTTTAACCAGATATTGGGGCATCAGCCAGATAAATGGCAGCAAGCACAGTAGAAATAACACTTCAATTCCGTACGCCCCCTGATAACTCCAACGAGTGGTCACAATGGGCCCCAGGCCAAGCAACAATAAATGTGCGGCACCCGTGACGATCATCAGAATCGAGTAAAGCTTGTCAGGGTTATTCGCGGAAGCGACAACCGCGTTACCTGCTGCCAAGATCATTCCTGCGCCAGCGCCGGCCACGACACGGGCAATGATCAACGCATTCGTATCCACGGCATTGGCAGAGAAGGCATGTCCAATAATGGCAATGATCGCACCGCACATCGCCGTGGTACGCCGGGGCCAAACCCCCATCTTGGGAGCGACCAGAAAAGAAACGCAGGCTATCGTAATAAACTCGGACGATGCGATCAGCCCTGATGTCTTTTCTGATACGTTCAGCCCGGTAATAATTGCACTGATTAACACGGGAGACAGAATAATGCTGGCTACTCCAGCGGTGGCCGATGTCGCTGCGGTACTCAAATAGACTTGCGGACTTTCGCCGATGAGCCGGTTAATTCTTTGCACGGTGGTCATAGTTGGTTCCCGTTGTTAAATACTTCTTCCCTAAATTCCCCTGTGGGCCCCGCCGCTGACATTCATTACAGTACCACTGACCCAGTTGCCGGAATCGGCAAGCAAATACCCTACCGCCTCGGCAATGGGTTGTGGACCTACGATTCCAAGCGGAAATTTTTCACGATAAGCATCTTTTTCTCTTTGCGACATATTTATATCGGCGCCGGTACCAATCATTCCGGGCGTAATACAATTGACGAGAATATTGAATGGCTCGAGTTGTGTCGCCAAAGAGGTGGTTAACCCGATTAGTCCGGCCTTAGCGGCTGCATAGGCGGGTGAATGCTCCCCTCCCTGCCGCGCTGCCAGCGAGCTGATAGTGACAATTTTTCCCTTTCTCTGCTCTATCATATGGGGGATGACTGACCGGGTAACCCACCAGGCGCCACTGAGATTGACGTCGATGATCCAGTTCCAGTGATCCGCGTCGATCTCCCAGGAATTACCAAGGGGGGCATCGATCGCCGCATTATTCACAAGCCCATCGATGCGGCCAAAGGCTTTCAGCGTCGTCGCCACCATCGCCTCCACGGACTCGATGTTTGCGATATC
>PVMK01178635.1_pt1:0-12500 | contig 15349 bp, 13 predicted proteins | sample 1853481 | NCBI WGS metagenome assembly PVMK01 (sample SAMN08533507, study PRJNA380276) | Marine sediment metagenome, whole genome shotgun sequencing project.
AACATATAATTTTAGTTTTTGATGTTACAGGGACGCTTTATTTTGGTAATATCTTTGATACTATTCTTGCTTTCAGCATGTATAGAGCCATTCGACTTTGTGATTAATAATGAGCGTCCAAGCTTAGTGATAGAGGCACAAATTTCCAATGTGAGTTTTAATGAATCCCGTGACTATCCTTCGGATGGAAGGTACTTTGAAGTCATTTTACGACTTACAAGTAATGTTACAAACATCAGAGACGAAGTTGTGTCAAATGCCCAAATTACCTTAGAGGAGGACTCTGGTTTGGAATGGCTCTATAATGAATCACCAAAAGGCTCCGGGCACTATTATTTATTTAGTGACGATTTTGAAGCAGTTGAAGATAGAAAGTATAAACTAATGGTTCGTATTTCTGAAAACGAGTCTTATGAGTCCAGCTGGGAACACTTACCAGTGCCAGGACCAACCATGGGAGAGATTTGTTTTGAAGAGTCGGAGATTCAAAAGTTTGTCATTGAAGCGGGCGAAAAAGTACTGAACACCATACCTGGAGTTCAGGTAGGAATAGATTTGTCCAATAAGGATCCTCAGGACATTTCATATTATCGTTGGGACTTCGAGCCTACGTGGATTTATATTGCACCACTGGCTTTCGGAGCACGGCCTAATCGCGTTTGCTGGGCTACCAACGTGAACTATATCTCCAAATATGAGCTTCAGGTGGATAAGGCAGGCGGATATAGGAAGGATCTGTTTTTCATGGAAGTACCTCAGAATGAAAGGATTCTCACGGATTTTTCAATGTTGGTTAGACAGTATACTACCTCTGAAGATTACTACTATTTCTGGGACGAATTGAGAGAGCAAACCAATAGAGGGAGCATCTTTGATGCACCACCCTACAACCTTCGCTCTAATTTTGAATCACCACAGGAGAACAGCAAAAGAGTGTCCGGTTACTTTGGCGTGGTTGAGGAACAAGCAAAAAGATGGTATTTCAATATTGACGATCTTTCCTATTATACTGAAGATTTCCTTTTAAGAGTTTGTCAGGTACCTTATGTAGGTGGTCCTGCTGCTGAATGTCTAGACTGTTTGGAATACACAAAGGGAAATGCTACCATTATTAAGCCCACCTGGTGGAGATAACCTAAAGGGCTAAAAATCTTCCGCCCGATAGACTTTGGCTTTACCATTAACAATTATTGCCAATACTTTTTCTTTATTAAGCAGTCTGGAATCAGTAAAACTGATTGGGTAACCGATTGAGTTACTGGTTTTATAACTTTGGTAAGGAGACCCCGGCGGCAAATCCTGACCCGTATCTAATAATTTAGTAGTGGATAAAAGTGTCCTTCCTTCCCAGTTCATTTCAATTATAAGCATTTGGGGTATTTCTGTTCCCTTACTTGGCCCAAAAACGCTTTTACCGTAAATCTGCGACCACTGGCTTTGGGTTTCCCAATCATTTAAAATTAAGTTGGCATTATGTAATAAGCCTGATACATAATAATTGCGGTTTCCTCGGTTCCAGCAATACCCGGTTCCTGTCAGGGGACAAAAAGAGACAGTTACATTGGTAGATTTAATAACATCATTAACTATTTCATGATACTCCAGTATCCTTTCGGGATAGATTCTTTGCTCACCGTCTACGCTTACGGCTAAAATAAGATCACTTGGCTTGTGGTTGCCATCTATAAAAAGATCCTTAGTTCTGATTTCTTTGAATTGTGGATTGTAAATGGCAGGAATGACATTAGGTCCTGTTGCCTGAACGATAAAATCAAGGTCGATAAGCCATCCGTCTTTTTCTTCATTTCCAAGTAATTCTTTTTCCACATCCTCACTATATAATGTAGCTTCTGCATAGAAAGCTGCAATACTGAACCAATAGGCTTTTACCTGACGTAAGAAATTCAATCGGGCGCCTTGGTTTGGGCCACTGATAGATTCTCCAAAAACGTTCCAATGATTGCCCAGGTTATCCTCAAGGATGGCCGGTAATGAATCAGATGGGTGAAAATCTAAAATATTTCCATTCAACTCCCGGTCATAAGCAACCAGGATGTCGAATTGTGAATTGCTATAGACCACAAATTTTTCATTTTGGAATTCATCTTGTAATACGGATGCTGTAGTTGTTGAAACCAAGGTTGGTTGCATACTTACTTCATTTTCCTCACAAGCATTCAGGAAGAAACCTGTAAAGATAACCCAATACAAAAATTTAAAATTGCTTATCAAATTGCTTAATGTCCGTATCATTTTTACTAAAGTTTATATGTATTGTAGCAACCAGCTTGCTGCTGGTGGTAATTTGAAATCCATTCAAGTTTCGATATATTGGTAGTTCTGCGGAGAACCCTAAAATGATTTTAGGAGTTATATTTAAATTAATTCCCGGAACCAGGTACAGCCAGGTACCACCGGTATTGTCATTGTCAAAGTCTTCAATTTGATCTTTTTGAGTTTTTCTAAGCCTGAATAACAAGCTGGGTGTAGTAATTATGCTTCCTAGCACATAGTCGTCAGATATTCCTGCAAATATTTGAAGCTCATTACCGAATCTATACCTTTCATGAAAGGTAAGATTATCTGAAGAAGAATTCAATCGATAGAATAGGGAGCTGGTTAGCTGTAGAGATTTTCTTTGACTGAATGGGGTTTGATAGCTTATTAGGAAAATTGCATCAAAAGAACCAGTACCTGGCTGCAAATTGGCAGGCAGGATAAACCCGTCACTGTTGTTTATTTTTTTTGTTTCTCCTGTAGGAAACTTTATTCCTCCTCCAACCACCAGCGGATATTTTTCCGATACAGGTATTTTAAACTGAGCAACTAAAGAGATGTCTCCGATCCCATTCGTTTCTAACAAAAGGGGTTGGCTCAGTTGATCGGTTTCTTCACTGGTCCATATGTAAGGTACCAGCAACGATAATGCCACAGATTTATTGATCACATAATCCGCCTGAAGCAGAATTGTCTTGGTTGCCCTTTTAATGCGCTCGTCATCTGTCAAACTTCCATCCAAATAAACATCCTCTATCTTGTTATAATCATAAGTGAGTCTTAACTGTACCGAATTAGCAGGATATGTATTAATCCTTAGTGCACCGGTAATGGGCACCCCCCCGGTGCAGCAAGTCTGTGAAAATATACTATTGGGTATCACAGCCATGCAGCAAACCAACATCATTATTATTACAGAACTCATCTGGGAATTTACTGATAAATCGGTTTGATTTATGTCGTGCTAATTACATTATATAACCAGTTTTAGGTTAGTTTAGTTCTTTCCAACAACCGTATTTGAATCGTATCATTAAAACCAATATATTACCGCACTATCTAAATGATCTACATAAGTCGTCAGGAGCACTTTAATGCAGCCCATAAATTGTATAATCCTAAGTGGAGTGTTGAAAAAAATACTGAGGTTTTCGGGCCCTGTGCTAATGAAAATTATCATGGTCATAATTTTGATCTCATCGTTACCGTAAGGGGCCAGCCAGATCCTGAAACTGGATTTGTAGTGGATCTAAAAAAATTGAGTCGGTTAATCAAGGAAAGTGTCATAGAAGAGTTAGATCACAAGAATCTAAATCTGGATGTTCCATTTATGGCGGGAAAGATGGCCAGTACTGAAACCCTGGCTCAAGAAATATGGAAACTTCTGGAAGGCGAAATACTTGAAATTACCAGCTTTGGACAACTACATTCCATAAAACTATATGAAACTCCCCGTAATTTTGTAGAGTATTTCGGGCCAGATCCAGCTAACTTATGAAGTACTATCTCATCGCTGGTGAACGGTCAGGGGACCTTCATGGATCACATTTGATAAAGGAGTTACAGCTACAGGATCCAAAAGCGGAAATTAGGTGTTGGGGAGGTGATTTAATGGAGCAGGCTGGAGGAAAGCTGGTGGTGCACTATAGGGACCTGTCTTTCATGGGTTTTTGGGAAGTATTTACCAATCTCCTGACCATCAAGAAGTACCTTGATTACTGTAAAAAGGATCTGCTGGAATACCGGCCGGATGTGGTGGTATTAATCGATTATCCGGGATTTAATTTGAGAATTGCCGAGTTTGCTCATAAAAGCAAGTTGAAGGTTTGCTATTTTATTTCACCCAAACTCTGGGCCTGGAATCGTAAACGTGCGGCGAAGATCAAAAGGCATGTTGATAGGATGTATGCCATTCTACCTTTTGAGAAACAATTTTACCAACAATACCAGTACCATGTGAATTATGTGGGCAATCCACTAGTGGATACCATTAATAACTTCCACACACCTCCTGGTTTTATCGATACACTCCATACCGGAACCAGGCCGGTCATAGCAGTGTTACCTGGCAGCCGTCGTCAGGAAATTAAACACATGTTGGAGGTGATGTTAGCACTGGTGCCAGATTTCCCACAGTACAAATTCGTGGTGGCAGCGGTTGACAACATACCGGCTGAATTTTACCAGGATGCCCACAGACTAAAAGATGTTGCCATTGTTACCAACCAAGCCTATGAGTTATTGTCAGTGGCTAATGTAGCAGTGGTTACATCAGGTACAGCCTCCTTAGAAACCGCATTATTTGATGTTCCACAGGTGGTCTGTTATAAGACCAGTTGGCTCTCCTATTTGATTGCACGGGCGTTAATCAAGGTCCCCTATCTATCATTGGTAAATCTAATCGCGAGGCAAATGGTGGTCCCGGAATTAATTCAGAAGGAGTTTCAGAAAGAAAAGATCACCAAACATCTTAAGGAGTTGCTGGGAGAGAGCCCGGAACTGAAAAGGCAACAAGTCGGATACCAGAAAGTAAGATTATTGCTGGGAAACAAAAATGCCTCAAAGGAAACTGCCAGGCTTATTGTTGATTACTTGTCTGAATGACAGCAAGATCTTAGCTCTCAGATCTGAGATCTAAGATCCCTTACGCCACCTTCAGTTTATTGAAATTGGACTTGTCAATTTTTGACCTGGCGTAGGCAAGGGTAATGCTCAATGTTTTAATACTCTTATCTGAGGGTATTTCAAACATAGCATCGGTAATAATAGCTTCACAAATTGATCGAAGTCCCCTGGCGCCAAGTTTGAAATCTATGGCCTTTTCTACTATATAGTCCAGGGCTTCCGGTTTAAACTCAAGTTCCACACCCTCCATTTCAAACAATTTCACATATTGTTTGGAAAGGGCATTCTTGGGCTCGATCAATATCCTTTTTAAAACATCTTTAGAAAGAGGATCGAGATACGTCAATACTGGCAGCCTACCAATGAGTTCAGGTATCAAACCAAAACTTTTAAGATCCCTTGCCGTCACAAATTGCAGCAAATTCTCATCGTCCAGGTTTACATGTTGATCTTTTTCGTCATTAGACGTGAACCCCAGAGGTCGAGTATTTAGGCGATTAGCAATGGTTCTTGTTATACCGTCAAAAGCCCCACCGCAAAGAAATAGTATATTTTCAGTATTCACAGAGATCATTTTTTGATCAGGATGTTTACGCCCACCTTGAGGTGGTACATTAACTGCCGTTCCTTCCAACAGTTTGAGCAGTGCTTGCTGAACACCCTCTCCACTTACATCCCGGGTGATAGAGGGGTTATCTGATTTGCGGGCAATTTTATCGAGTTCGTCAATATATACAATTCCTCTTTCGGCTGCTTCCAGGTCATAGTTAGCCGATTGAAGTAATCGGGTAAGGATACTTTCAACATCTTCCCCAACATAACCTGCTTCTGTAAGCACCGTTGCATCTGCTATACAAAACGGTACCTGTAGGATACTTGCCAGAGTACGTGCCAAATAAGTTTTACCGGTTCCTGTTTCACCAACCATGATGATATTGGATTTCTCAATAATCACCTCTTCCTCAGTTCGTGGCTGCATCAGACGCTTGTAATGATTGTAAACGGCTACGGCAATTACTTTTTTAGCCTGGTCTTGTCCCACAACATATTGATCCAGGTATTTTTTTAGTTCTACCGGTTTAATCAGGTTAAAACTGGGTGCTGATGTGTCATTCCCTTTGGTTTTTATTTCCTCGGAAAGTATCTGTTGGGCTTGGGTAATGCATTTATCACATATGTGCGCATTAATCCCTGAAATCATCAGATCTACATCCTTCTTATTTCTACCGCAAAACGAACAGGTTACCTGTGCCATATAATGAATATACTAAATAAAACGTATTGTGGGGCTGATAAATTAGGATTTAATTAGAATCTCATCGATCAAACCATAGGATTTCGCCTCCGTGGCGGTCATCCAATAGTCCCTGTCGGCATCTTTTTCAATCTCTCCTACTTTTTTCCCACTGTGCTGACCCAGGATCTCATACAATTCCTTTTTCAAAGATAAAATCAGTTTCAGGGAAATTTCCATGTCTTTTGAAGAACCCTGCATCCCCCCGGATGGTTGGTGGATCATGACTCTTGCATGAGGAAGCGCTGACCTTTTCCCTGCAGCTCCACCAGCCAGTAAAACTGCACCCATGGATGCAGCCAGTCCCGTACAAATAGTTGCAACTTCAGGATTAATGTATTGCATGGTGTCATAAATTCCCAAACCAGCGGTTACTGACCCTCCTGGACTGTTAATATATAACATGATCTCCTTTTTAGCATCTGTTGATTGTAGAAATAATAGTTGGGCAGTAATAATATTGGCAATGTTATCATCGACAGGGAGGCCCAGAAATATAATTCGGTCCATAATTAACCGAGAAAAAACATCTATTTCCCGAAAATTGGTAGGACGTTCTTCTATAACTGCGCGGGTCATACTCTCAATACGTTGAACATAACTATCAAACGTGCTGCCACTGACATGTTGGTCATGTACCGCAAATTTTCTGAATTCGTTTTTATCGATCATTTGTGCTTCATTGATTGGAAATAAATCTAACTCATTTAGCTTAAAAAGGTTTACAAAACCATAAAAAAACCTATTTGGTGGCTTCTTTTTTAAACTGATCCAGACTTACTTCCTTTTTGAAAATACTGATTTTATCCCGGATTAAGTTCAATATCTTGACATTACGCACCTGGTTGAATACCTGAAGATAATTTTGACCCTCATTTCCTTTTAAATAATTATCTGCAAAAACGTCAAGCTGATCGGCCATTTGATCCCCTAATCCAGAAGAAGCCAATTGGGCCACTATTAGTTCTTTTGCTTTTGAAACCACTTCGTCATTTTCGATATTTACCTCATTGTCCTCAGCAATGCGATTCAGAATAAGATTCCATTTCATCTCGTCTGCATAATTCTGGTAGTCCTTGTCAACTTTATCTTCATTTAGCTTGCCCTCATTGGATGCCACCAACCACCGTTTTAGGAACTCATTGGGCAAGTCCATTTTCGTGGCTTTCAGGATCTCTTTACGTATACTATCAGTCAGGAGATTTTCAGTTTCCCTTTGGAAGCTGCTGCTTAAATATTCCTTTATTTTTTCCTTGAACTCTTTTTCTGTTTTGACCTGTCCCTCACCGAATAGTTTATCATAAAACTCTTGATTCAGCTTTGCAGCCTGGATTCGTTTGACTTCTTCTACTTTCAGGGTTACTTCTGAAATTTTTACCTCGGCCAGTTCCTCCTCGGTTTTTCCCAGCAAACGCGCCTGGTGTTCGTTGTCATGGATGGCCTTAGAAAGATTAAAGCTTACCATGTCTCCACTCTTCTTGCCCACGAATTTTTTTTGTTCCTTTTTTTCAACCTGCCGAATGGGCAATATCACCTCATTCTCAACTGCCAGGTTCACTTCTGACAGCACCCCATGTATAATGTCATCAACTTCAGAAATGTCTACATTTACCCTTTCCCCGTAGTTTTTCCTGATCGTTTCCAACTCCTCTGTCACCATCTTGGCATCGATCTTGATTTTATACTCGGTGACCTTTCGTTTTGAAAGATCATACTTAAAACTATCAACCAAACCTATGCTGTATTCAAATTCGAAGTCTTTTTGGTTTTCCCAATCAATGGTCTTACTACTATCAAGGTTGGGTAGGGGCTCACCCAATATCTTTAAATCTTGCTCCTTGATGTAGTTGGTGAGGGAATTGGAAAGCATCTTATTTATTTCCTCAACAAGAATGGACTTTCCATACATTTTCTTAATTAGTCCGAATGGGACCTTTCCGGGGCGGAATCCTTTGATCTGTGCCTTCTTGCTATACTCTTTTATTTTTTGTGATACCTGGGGTTGATAATCCCCTTCCTTTAACGTAATTTTAATTAGGCCTTCATTGGATTTTTGCCGATCTAATGTAATGTCCATTGAAATATTTTGTTTGATACAGTAAGACTAAAAACCCTCAATACCAAGATAACTTTAAACCAGGTGATTGAGGGCTTTGTGGTGCGGATGAAGGGACTCGAACCCCCAAGCCGTAAGGCGCTAGATCCTAAGTCTAGTGCGTCTACCAATTTCGCCACATCCGCAAATTGCGGGATGTTGTTAGTTGGTCTGCCTGCCGGCAGGCAGGTCTACCAATTTCGCCACTCCGCATTTAAAATTGGAAGTGCAAAGGTAGCTCAATTTTAATTAAAACTCCATTTTTCATGATTACTATTGATGTCGAAGACGAAAAAAAGGAGATAATAAGACGATACCGTCGTTTGCTACGACGGGCAAAGCCCTTTTTAAAAGAGGGCGATGCCAAAACAATCCGCAAAGCTTTTAATACGGCCTTGGAGGCACATAAAGATATGCGCCGACGTACCGGGGAGCCCTATATTTACCACCCCCTGGATGTTGCATTGATTGCTATTGATGAAATTGGGTTGGGAACAACTTCTATCGTGGCCGCATTGTTACACGATGTGGTTGAGGATACGGACCTGGAAATTGCTGATGTAGAACGTGATTTTGGGACTAAAGTTGGCCGGATAATAGATGGTCTTACCAAGATATCCGGAGTTTTTGACCAGGGCACTTCAGAACAGGCAGAGAATTTCCGTAAAATGCTCTTGACTTTGTCAGATGATGTACGGGTGATTTTGATTAAACTAGCTGATCGCCTGCACAACATGCGGACACTTTCAAGCATGCCTCAGAACAAGCAATTGAAAGTTACTTCCGAGACCATGTATATATATGCCCCACTGGCACACCGTTTGGGTTTATATGCTATAAAAACAGAATTGGAAGACCTGTGCCTAAAGTATACGGAGTCGGAGCAATACGACGAAATCGCCAATAAAATTATAGCCACCAAAGAGGCCAGAGATCGATTCGTTAATAAATTTATTCGTCCCGTTAAAAAGGAGTTAAAAGAGCAGGGATTCGAATTTGAGATAAAAGGCCGGACCAAGTCCATTCATTCTATTTGGAATAAAATGCGGAAGCAAAACATACCTTTTGAAGAGGTTTACGACCTGTTTGCGGTTCGTATCATACTTAATAGTAATCCTGATGATGAGAAAGCGGACTGTTGGAAAGTATATTCCATTGTAACTGATTTTTATCAACCCAACCCTGACCGCTTAAGGGATTGGATCAGCACCCCAAAAGGAAACGGGTACGAATCCCTTCACACCACTGTAATGAGTAGTCCTGGTCAATGGGTAGAAGTGCAGATTAGGGCCAGAAGGATGGACGATATTGCCGAAAAAGGATATGCTGCTCATTGGAAATATAAAGACAATTCCGGTAACGGCCAGTCCTCTGGGTTGGAACAATGGATCTCCAGGGTTAGAGAGATGCTGGAGCAGTCCGATAGCACCGCTATGGAGTTTGTTGATGATTTCAGGTCGAACCTATTTCATGAAGAAGTTTTTGTATTTACTCCTAATGGCGAATTAAAAACACTGCCTCATGGAGCTACCGCACTGGACTTTGCCTTCGAAATTCACACAGAAATTGGGGCGAAGTGCCTGGGCGCTAAAGTAAATCAGCGTTTAGTGCCATTAAATCATGTATTAAAAAATGGCGATCAGGTAGAAGTACTTACTTCCAATAAACAAAAACCCCATCAGGACTGGCTCAAGTTCGTTATTACTTCTAAAGCCAGATCGAGGATTAAAGACGCCCTAAAAGAGGAACGAAAAGCCGCGGCTATCGAAGGGAAAGAAATTGTCAAAAGAAAGCTACGGCAAATGAAATTGCAATTGAACAATGAGACAGTCGAACAGCTGAGGGCTTACTTTGACGAGCGCACAGTGCTTGATTTTTATTATAAGGTAGGCAAAGGTACTATTGACGCTAAAGAGATCAAACGTTTCAAAGCAGTACGCTCAGGCATTCCTAAGGATCCCAAGGACCGCATCCAGGACGCCTCCTCATTTACAAAGCAAATAGCCAAGGTACGTCAAAAGCAAAGTGATATACTTTTGATTGGCGAGGATATGGATGTGGTCGACTATCGAATCGCAAAATGTTGCAACCCTATACCGGGAGATGAAGTATTTGGCTTTGTAACAGTGAATGAGGGAATAAAAATACACCGCACCAGTTGCCCAAATGCTCCCGAGTTATTATCAAGCTATGGATATAGAGTGGTCAAGGCAAAGTGGTCTTCGCAAATGGGCAATGCCTTTTTAACCGATCTGAAAATTAACGGAACCGATCGTGTGGGTTTAATTAACGATGTAACCAATATTATTTCCGGCGAGTTGAAAGTAAACATGCGTGCCATGACCATTGCTACAGATCTAGGAATATTCGAAGGGAAAATCACTCTTTACGTGCAGGATACCGGCCAACTTGATGTGATGATTAAAAAATTGCAGAAAGTAAACGGAGTAGTCAAGGTAACCAGAATCGACACTACCTAATGAAAATAATACTTTTATATGATCTATATTTGACCTGCAACTAATGGGTTTAGATAAAAACGTATTTGGTGAAGTAAGAAAAATATTTACAGCCTATCTGGAAAATAGGAGATTGCGAAAAACACCTGAACGATTTGCAATACTTGAGGAGATATACAGCAAAGACGGACATTTTGATGTAGATTCTCTTTATATAAGTATGAAGAACAAGAACTACCGGGTAAGCCGGGCTACTGTTTACAATTCACTGGATTTGTTATTGGAATGTGATTTAGTAAGCAAACACCAATTTGGACAAAACCTGGCTCAATACGAGAAATCGTACGGTTTCAAGCAGCATGACCACTTGATTTGTACAGATTGTCATAAGGTGATAGAGTTTTGCGACCCGAGAATACAAAATATTCAGACCACAGTGGCTGATTTGCTAAAATTCAAGGTGCTACATCACAGTCTGATATTGTACGCTACATGTAATGACAACAATTGTCGAAACAAAAAAATATGAAATACCAATATGATCTGGAGGACTCGGTGTTTACCCTCACTTTGCACGGGGATTTAATCGGGGAAAACCGGGGCCCTGAACTTATGGAATTGGCCAATGAGCAGGTTAACAATGATGTAAAGCTTTGTGCTATTGATATCTCAGAGGTCCGTTTTATAAATAGCAGTGGAATAGGTGTTCTGATCACCCTATTGACAAAGTTTCGAAATGTTGATGGTGAGGTTGTATTAATAAACCCATCTGAACAAGTAAAGAAATTATTAATTATTACCAAGCTCAATGCCATCTTCACCATTGTAGACACCAAAGAAGAAGCATTCCGGGAGTTAAAAAATTCATAATTTAACATGAGTGTAGATGTATTATTAGGCCTTCAATGGGGAGATGAGGGCAAGGGAAAGATTGTGGATGTACTGGCTCCACAATATCACATGGTTGCAAGATTTCAAGGCGGCCCAAACGCTGGCCATACATTGGAATTTGATGGTATAAAGCATGTGCTGCACCAAATACCCTCAGGGATTTTCCGGTCGGACATTAAAAATGTGATAGGAAACGGTGTGGTTTTGGATCCGGTGATATTCCGTAAGGAGGTAGAAGCTCTGAATCAAAGAGGTGTTGATGTTAAAAGCAACTTGTTCGTCAGCAATAGGGCCCATCTGATATTTCCCACACACGGATTACTTGATGCTTGTTATGAACAATCCAAGGGCAATCAAAAGATAGGCAGTACATTAAAAGGAATTGGCCCAACATACCAGGATAAAATTGCACGCGTAGGATTACGTGTGGGTGATATATTGGCCACAGATTTTAAATCCAGATATAGGTCCCTGGTTGAGCGCCATCAAAGTGTGCTCAACTTTTATGAGTTTCCACATGATCTCGAAGAAAAAGAGGATGTATTCTTTCAATCAATTGATTACTTAAGGCAGTTCCATATTACAGACACTGCTTACTTGGTAAACCATGCCTTGAGTGATAATCAAACAGTTTTGGCGGAGGGAGCACAGGGCTCCTTACTGGATATTGATTTTGGAAGTTATCCCTTTGTAACCAGTTCCAATACTATGATCGCCGGTGTCTGTTCAGGTTTAGGCATCGCCCCCTCTCGAATTAAAGAAGTATACGGGATTTTCAAAGCTTACTGCACCAGGGTTGGAAGTGGCCCATTTCCCACTGAGTTATTGGATGAGACCGGCGAAAAATTAAGGAAAGTGG
>PVMK01125851.1_pt1 | contig 15348 bp, 13 predicted proteins | sample 1853481 | NCBI WGS metagenome assembly PVMK01 (sample SAMN08533507, study PRJNA380276) | Marine sediment metagenome, whole genome shotgun sequencing project.
TTCTTTTCTACCATGTTCCAGAATCAATCATATGGAATGAACTAACTATCTGAATGCTTTGCTTCTTTTTAAGGACAACACTCCAATACTCCACTGCTCCATTACTCCCACGGTTCTTCCAGGCAAAGCCAGTGAACTCTGACCACGCCCACAGGACGTGGCTTAATCAGTTGAACAGTTAATATTCCTGAATCTTATCCTTGGGGTCTGCGCAGAAATAACTTCGCAGAAATGGCCTTTTGGTATGGCACCTGGAATTTTTCAAACTGATTGGTTCTCAACATTTTGACATACGTCTGGTGGCGACGTATGATGATATTTTATGATAGTACAAGTAATTTTTTCAGGGGGAAGTATTCATGAGTGAGAATTTGATGGAGGCAAAAACCGGGTCATTCATTTTGAGACAATTGGAACGGGTGCCTTACCTTTCTTTTTTTGCCAAAACCAGAGGCTGGCCCTTTTTTATAAGCTGGTGCAACCGGATCGCGGGGATCCTGCTCGTAGTTTGGGTGTGGATCCACATCTATTTCCTTTCTTTTTTATGTACACCCAGCGCTTACGATAACAACATGACGGTGTTCAGGTGGGTGATATTCGCCTTTCTTCAATGGGTTTTGGCTATCCCCGTCATATTTCATGCCCTAAATGGGGGAAGGCTCATTCTCTATGAGATTTTTGGAAAAAGAAACGATGATACCATGCTCCGGTGGATGTTTGGATTGTCAATCATCTACATAGGACTCGTCGGTTTGTTTATGTTGCTGGGTAACCAGAGCGTGTCTCCATTTTTCTTCTGGCTGTTTATGCTTGTGACAGCACTCATTGTTGGATATGGAGTGGCCCGGAAAATCTGGAAAAGTGAACATTCTATTCTCTGGAAGCTTCAAAGAATCAGCGGAGCTTTTCTGCTTATTATGGTCCCAGCCCATCTTCTGTTTATGCACCTCAACCCCTCGGTGGGTATGGAAGCAAGCGTGGTAATCAAAAGGATGCAAAGCTGGTTTATAAAAACAGTTGATCTGGCACTCATTGTGGCCGCTCTTTACCACGGAGGATATGGTTTGTTTTCAGTGTTTAGCGAACACCTCTCCTCTCGAATATTGAGAGTGGCCCTGGTTTGTTTGATTGCCGTAATCTTCCTGGCCTTTGCGTGGGTCGGCATCAGGCTGACTGTTACCATTTAAGAAAAGGGCAGGGGGGCAAAGGAACGGTTTGACGCTGTTTGATCCTGTCCCTCTGTTTCCCCGTCCCTAATTGTGAGACAAATGAACTAACTTACGGAGAATTTTCTATGTCAGGCATATTTAGTATTTCATCCACCATAAAGTGCGATGTCTTGATTATTGGAGCGGGCGGGGCAGGCCTTCGTTGTGCTGCGGAGATTTTGGAAAAAAGACCGGGGACGGATATCGTAGCCGTCACCAAGGTGGCAAACCCCCAGAAATCGCATACCCAGACCGCCCAGGGGGGGATGGCGGCGGTGGACCCCAAAGATCCGGTGGACAAGCCCGTCTACCACATGTTTGACACCTGGAAGGGCTCAGACTGCAGCGCCGATCAGAATGTCATAAAAAAGATCGTCGAATCGGGTTGGGAGCAGACCGTGTGGATGGAAAACCATGGCATGCATCTGAGCAGGGATGAAAACGGAAGAGTTAGCAAAAGGACGTTTGGTGGTCACACGCTGGGTTTTGGCGAAACATCTGCCTTCCGATGCGTATTTGAAGCAGACCGTACCGGAAAAGGCATCATGGATAATGTGTGGGGGGAAGCCCTGAAGGGGGGCACCTCTTTTATAAATCAGGCCATTGCAACAGAACTCCTTTTCAGGGGTGACAGGTGCGCAGGGGCGGTGATCTTCAGGGAAAAAGAAGGAGAGTTTGTTGCCGTACTGGCAAAGGCAACAGTCCTGGCCACGGGTGGTGACGGTCAGATCTTCAAGGTGACCACAAATTGCCGTCAAAACACCGGTGACGGTCTTGCGGTTATCCTCCAATCAGGGCTGCCCGTCATGGACCCTGAAGCCGTCCAGTTTCACCCCACGGGGATTGTTGGCCCCGGTATTCTTGCGAGCGAAACCTTGCGGTCGGTGGGTGGGATTCTTCGCAACAAGGATCTGGAACCCTTTATGGAGCGGTATGCCCCAAAGATGAAGGAACTTGCGCCTCGCGATCTTGTGGCGCGGGCAATCGAGACTGAAGTTCGTGAAGGGCGGGGCATCCTCAATCCTGATCACAATATAGAACATGTGTGGATCGATCTGAGACATCTCTCGGATTATATCCACGAAGTTCAGATCCCGGAGGTTTCAGGCTTTTTCAAGAAGTTTATCAATCTCGACCCCAAAGAAGACCTCTGTCCGGTTCGACCCAGCAACCATTATCAAATGGGGGGCATTCCCACAAATGAATTTGGGGAAATTCAAAAAAACTCGGAAAGTCTGATTTCCGGCCTCTTTGCAGTGGGCGAATGCGCCTCTGCCAGTTTTCATGGGTTTAATCGTCTGGGCACCAATTCCCTCTTGGAATTGGTCACCATGGGAAAAGTTACGGGAGAAAAGGTCGTGAATTGTCTGGATGTGGAACAGCCTGGACGTCCTAAAAACGCAGGAGAGAAGACTTTTTCCCTGTTCTCGGGATTTATGGATCAGAGAGGGCGGGACAATCTGGGACAGATTCGGGAGGAGATGCGGATGCTCATGACGGAAAAAGTCGGTGTCTTCCGAACAGAAGAAGGTATCAGTCAGGCACTTGAAACGTTGAAGGAACTTAAAGAGAGGGCTGACAAGACTGCCCTTTCCAGTAATAGCCTTATCATGAATCAAGATCTCATCCAACGGTGGGAGTTGAATAACCTTCTGACCGTTTCCATGGTCACTGCACAGGGGGCCTTAAATAGAAGGGAGTCCAGGGGCGGACATTTTCGTGAAGATTTTCCCGAACGGAAAGACCAGTTCAACCATCACACCCTGGCATATATGACGGAGTTTGGAGATGTGAAACTGGGAGAGCGACCCATAGATATGAGCATTTACGAAGAAAAGGGTGAAAACTACGAGAAGTTTGGAATGATTGAAAGAAAATATTAGGGTTTGTGAGGACGGAATTGATGGAGGGATGGTAATGGAGACAAACTACAAACTAACTTTGAAAATCGAGCGTTATGATCCGGATACCGAGGAGTCTTGGGTGCAGGATTATCAATTGGAGGCCGGCAGAATCCTGCGATTCACAGATCTTTTTCGAAAAATCAATAATGAGTTGGACCCCACTCTGGCATGGAACTCTTCTTGTGAGCATGCCCAGTGCGGGACATGTGCAGTAAAGGTTAACGGCAGACCGTTGCTTGCCTGCGAACTTCTTGTTGAAAATGCCGTGGTCCAATTCGGGACCACCGTTTTTGAGATTGCCCCGATCACCGTAGCCCCCGTGGTAAGGGATCTTATCGTGGATCTGGAACAAGCTTACGAAAGAGTAAACCAGGCCAAACCCTATATTATCAAACCAGTCGAGAACTTTAATAAAGGAAACGAGTACCAGATTTCTCCCAGAGATCTGGAGCGCTATGTGGATGCCACCCGATGTATCAATTGCTTCTGCTGTGCCACAGCATGTCTCAGTAGTCAAAAGACCTTTTTGGGGCCAAATGCGGTCTTGGCGAGCATTGTCAGGCTTATGGACCCGCGGGAGGAGGCCAAGAAAGAACGGCTGAAAACACTTTATAGCGAAAAGGGGGTTTATCGGTGCCACACATCCAAGGCCTGTTCCTTTGTTTGCCCAAAAGAGATCGACGTGGCCCATTTTATTGCGTTGGCCAAGGAGGGGCGGTTTAAGTCAGAGGAGGGTGATTAGGGCTTGCGCAAAAAAATAATTTATGGAAAGGGGGAAAACAATGAACATCAACAAGGTGTTTGTGGTGGGTGCGGGAACAATGGGGAACGGAATCACCCAGGTCTGCGCTCAGAGGGGCCTATCTGTAGTCATGTCCGATTTATCCCGAGACTTGATGGACAAGGCCCTCAAGAACATCGAATGGTCGGTTTCCAAGTTTATTGAAAAGGGTAAAGTCTCGGAGGATCTCGACACGATCATGGGCCGCATCCGGACATCCACAGATTACGAAGCTGCGGCTGATGCAGATCTGGTTATTGAGGCGGTCTTTGAAAAATTGGAAATAAAACACGAGGTATTTGCCAAAATCGATGCTGTGGTAGGTGACAAGACCATCATGGCTTCCAACACCTCAGCCATACCCATAACGGATATCGCCTCAGCAGTGAGCCGTCCTGAAAACTTTGTGGGGCTTCATTTTTTTAACCCCGTTCCCATGATGGCGGCGGTAGAGGTCATAAGAGGTATTTCCACAAGCGATGAAGCGTTTCAGTACGGTGCTGATTTTGTAAAATTTATCGGTAAAGAACCCATCATGGTAAACAAGGATATTGCCGGGTTTATCCTGAACCGCATCAATATGGTTTCCAATATGGAGGCCATGCGTCTTGTGGAGCAGGGGGTCGCGACCCCTGAGGACATCGATAAGGGGATGCGATTGGCTTTTGGGCGAAAAATGGGGCCCTTTGAGACAGGAGACCTTGTTGGCCTGGAGGTATCCCTCATGGCCTATACCAATGTCTATGAAGAGGAAAAGGATCTCCGGTTTTACCCCCCCTCAATAATGAGACGTAAGGTTCTTGCGGGTCACCTGGGTCGAAAAACCGGTAAGGGATGGTATGATTACAATCCGGACGGTAGCCGGAAAAAATAGATTTTGAAAGGAGAATGAAATTATGGATACCACAAACAGTGTTGCGATTATAACCGGCGGCGCATCCGGCCTGGGAGAAGCCACGGCCCGATCCCTTGTAGAAAAGGGGAGCCGGGTGGCCCTGATTGACATGGATCAGGAGAGGGGCGAAAGGTTAGTTACCGAGTTGGGCGATGCGGCTATTTTTTGCCCTGGCGATGTCTCCAACGAAAAGGAAGTTGAGGGAATTGTCGAAACGGTGAAAAAAACTTTTGGGACCTTTCAGGTTGTTGTCAACTGTGCCGGAGTCGGGGGGGATATTAAGATAGTGGGCAAGGAGGGTGTCATGCCCCTGGAGGCATTTAACCGCACCATCCAGATCAACCTGGTCGGCACCTTTAATGTCGTCCGTGCCACAGCATCAACGTTGATGGAAAACAATCCCAACGACAAGGGAGAAAGAGGCGTATATATTAACACCGCGTCCATTGCAGCCCAGGACGGTCAGGTGGGACAAGCGGCCTATGCATCATCCAAGGGGGGTGTCGTCTCCCTGACCCTGACCCTTGCAAGAGAATTTGCAAACAATGGCATCCGTATAATGACTATCCTCCCCGGGATCATGGACACCCCTTTGTTGGGAAAGCTCCCGGAAAACATCAGGGAGCGTCTGGCCAAACAGGTTCCCTTTCCTCCCCGTCTGGGGGACCCATCGGAGTTTGCCTCCCTTGCCTGTCATATCATTGAAAATACTTATTTGAATGGCGAGCACATCAGACTGGATGGTGGGTTGCGCATGGGATTTGGCAGAAGATAGGAGACGCAGCAGATGGATTTTGGATTGGGCGAAGAAGTGACGGCAATACAGGATATGGCGCGGAAGTTCGCTCAACAGGAGATCCTGTCGGGGCCTGAAGAAGAGGGGTTCAAACGGGATCTGGTTTCAAAAATGGGGGAATTGGGTCTCTTCGGATGTGCATTTCCCCCAAGATATGGGGGTTCTGACTCGGGTTTTCTGGCACATTCGGTTGTGACCGAAGAAATTTCCAGGGCCGATTCAGGGCTTCGCCCTTTATTCAACCTCCAGGGCATGACCGTTCCTTACACCATTATGGAGTGGGGCATTCCCGATGTGAGGGATAAATATGTGGAAGACCTGGTTTCCGCCAAAACAATCGGATGTACCTGTTTTTCCGAACCCAATGCCGGATCTGACATTGCATCTATTGAGACCCGCATAGAAGATAGGGGCGATCATTTCCTTATCAATGGCGCCAAGACCTGGATCTCCAACGGAACCGTTGCGGACCTGGCAATCGTATACGGCACACACGACAGAAATCTCAAACACAGGGGTCTATGCGCTGTTGTGGTGGAGACCGATCAGCCTGGATGGTCGACTCGTGACACGCCAAAGCTGGGTGACAAGGCCTCCCCCATTGCCGAAATTCATATGGAAAACGTAAAGGCCCCAAAAGAAAACCTCCTTGGAAAATGGGGAAAAGGCTTTACGGTTGCCATGACCGCCCTCGACCGGGGCCGCATCAGTGTGGCAAGCGGCGCCGTGGGGCTGGCACAGGCCTGTCTGGATGCCTCGGTCAAGTATGCAAATGAAAGGGTTCAATTTGGAAAACTTATCGGCGAATACCAGTTGGTAAAAGGCGTCATTGCCGAGATGGTGTCTCAGGTTGAAGCCGCACGACTCCTTGTCCGCCGGGGGGCCTGGCTAAACGACAAAGACCGTCCTTTCACCAGGGAAATTGCAATAGCCAAATACTTTGCAGGCGAGGCCGTAGTAAAGGCCGCGGGCATGGCCATGGAGGTCCACGGCGGAATGGGCTATTCCCTTGAGATGCCCGTTGAAAAATACTACCGTGACTCAAAGCTCTACCAGGTGGGTGAAGGAACGTCCAATATCATGCGGCTTCTGATAGCCGATGACGCGCTGGGTATAAAAAAGGCAAACCGTCCAAGAATTCATGTCCCCAGTGACTTTCGGGATCTGAACTAGGACAGCCTCCAAGATCTATCGTATCGTAACTACTCAGGTGGATAGGCTGAAGGCTGTAGGCTGTTAGGAAAAAGCGAATTTTGAAGCCATCTTTGGTGCAAGAACCAGATATTTCCGCCAAAGTACGGCAATCGTGTTTTTCTGACTCTTTCTGCCTTCAGTCTAAACAGCTTCAGCCTGACTACGTGAGTAGTTACATCGTATCGACGATTGATGATTGTCGGGAGCAGAACTATGGGACATTTCAAGGTAAACGAAAAAGATATTTTCTTTATCCTGAAGGAACAGTTGAACTACGGTAGCCTTTGCAAACTCGAACGTTACCGGGAACTCGACGAGGAAACCCTGGATATGCTGGTTACCGAGTCCATCAAGTTTGCAAAGGGCGTGATAGAGCCTCTTCACGAAATTGGGGAAAAACAGGGCGTGGTCTTTGAAAACAATCAGGTTCGTTGCGCTCCCGAGTTCAAAGACGCCTTCAGGATATACGGGGAAAACGGCTGGATTGCGGCATCCAGAGACACCCAATATGGGGGACAAGGGTTTCCACAGATGATGAGGATTGTCATCAATGATCAAATGTACAGCGCAGCCCAGTCATTCAACATGATCCCGAGTCTTACCCACGGGGCCGGCCATTTGATTGAAAGCTTTGGCACGGAGAGTCTCAAAGAGCGCTTTGTGCCAAAAATGTACGCGGGACAGTGGGCCGGGACCATGTGTCTCACCGAATCCAATGCCGGTTCAAACCTGGCGGCCACACGCACTACCGCGGCTCGGGATGGGGATCACTTCAAGATAAAGGGAAGCAAGGTCTTTATCTCTGCAGGGGACCATGATGTTGCTGAAAACATTATCCATCTGGTTCTGGCCCGCATTGAAGGGGCCCCGGAAGGCATCAGAGGGATTTCCCTCTTTGTTGTCCCAAAGATAAAGATAGCCCCTGACGGTTCCCTTGGAAAACCCAACGATGTTACCTGCACAGCGGTCGAGGAAAAACTGGGGTTACACGGTTCTCCGACATGTGCCCTAAATTTCGGCGAAAAAAACGATTGTGTCGGATATTTGTGCGGAGAAGAGAACAGAGGTCTGGCCCATATGTTTCAGATGATGAACCAGGCCCGGATCAACACGGGTGTCAGCGGAGCCGCTATAGCCAGTCTGGCGTACCAGAATGCCCTGGTTTATACAAAAGAACGCATCCAGGGCTCTGATCTGGCGGGCAGAAAGCACGGATATGTCCCCATCATCGATCATCCTGATGTACGCCGGATGCTCTTGTGGATGAAGGCCACTGTAGATGGAATGAGATCAATGATTTACACTGGTGCCTACTGGTCGGACCTGGCACTTGAAACACCAGATGGGGACAAAACAAATCATTACGAGAACCTGCTTGACTTTATAACACCGATCCTCAAGGCATACTGTTCGGATATGGGCTTCAGGGTCTGTGAAACAGCCATCCAGTGTTTGGGAGGATACGGCTACTGTAAAGAGTATCATATTGAACAATTCTTGAGGGACGTCAAGATCACATCCCTTTATGAAGGGACAAACGGGATACAGTCTGTAGATCTTATGGGCAGAAAGATGCGGATAAACGACGGGGCCCCTTTTAAGGCGTATATGTCGGAACTTGAAAGGTTCTGCCAGGAGAATAACAGTCATCGTCTCCTTGGAGATGAGGTTGGAGGCCTTTCGAACGCTGTCAAAAAACTTAAAACCGTTGCACTGGAGCTGTCAAAACTGAGCCAGTCAGATCCTTTACAGTGGGGCTCTCATACATATCCTGCCCTCCTTTGTTTTGGAGATGTGACCATCTCGTGGCGATTGCTGGACATGGCCGTCGTGGCCCAGCGTGCAATGGACAACACCCGGGAAACCGATTTCTATAAGGGCAAAATACTGCAGGCCAAATACTTTTGCGGGGTCACCCTCCCGTTGACCTTGGCGCGTTTGGACACCTGCCTCCGAAAAGGGCGAGAGATAGTCGAGATCCCTGACGAGGCCTTTTAAAATCACCTTGGAGGTGAACACCCTGCCGGCCAAATAATGGATACAACCAGAAAATACACTCACCAGCTAAACAAAGAGGTTACGAGTATTTCCGGGTGGTATAAACTCCACAAGGAAGGGATATTGGACCACGGGGGAATGCGATTTCTTTACGCAGTGGGGGATGCCGTAATAGATTCCTCGTGTTGCGGAACCGGCGGGTGTCGCTATGCGGTCGTCCCCGGCTCACTTGTAAGTTGGAAATCAGGGACCAATGACAATGGTCTTTCCACATCAATAGTAAAACCTGTCACAGACGAAACCATAAAGCGGGAACTTTCCAAACTCCTCTCCAAAAAGGAAGAAGTGACCCAGGTCCAGTTCTGGTAGGCTTTATTTATTTAGGTCCAAAAGCCCGGTCTTCGGGCCGGGTCAGAGAAAATGGCTCTGCCGGTATTTTATTTGGCACGGAGTGATGGAGTGGTGGAGTAGTGGAGTGTTGGAAAAAAGATCTTCCAAAATACTGAACACATGAGGCCCAAGAGAGAAATCTCTTAACAGTTTCCCGGATTTTAGAGATTTTTCTTTCAATTCCATCCCATTACTCCAGCACTCCAATACTCCAAAGCTCCCGGAATCTGAAAGCTGGTTTTTGGCCCCCTTTTAGGGGGCAGATCAAAGCCACGTCCTCCGAGCGTGGATTCTTTACTTTTGCACAAACCCTTATCTCTCATCCGGGTCTATCAGCGTCAACGCCCTTTCCACCACACGATCGGCAGTAATGCCAAATTTTTCATAAAGGATCTTTGCCGGCGCAGAGGCCCCAAAATGGTTTAGTCCTACGACCTCACCTTCATTCCCAACATAACGGTGCCACCCCTGCGGGACTCCCGCCTCAACGGCGACCCGGGCCTTTATTTGGGAAGGCAGGACCTCAAAACGGTACTCCTCGGACTGTTTCTCAAACAGCTCCCATGAGGGCATGCTTACGACCCGCACCCCCAACTCTTTCTCCTCAAGCTGTTTTGCGGCATCAATTGCGATGTGCACCTCGGAACCCGTACCGATCAAGATCACATCCGGTCTCCCGTCTTGGGCATCCATCAGAGTGTAGCCGCCCTTTGACAGGTTTGTTGCGGGGGCAAATGTGTTACGGTCAAGGACAGGGAGACCTTGCCGGGTCAGGGCCAGCGCCACTGGACCGTCCGTTGATTCCACGGCAATCTTCCAGGCCTCAACGGTTTCATTTGCATCACAGGGCCGTATAACCGTCAAATTGGGGATCGCTCTCAACGCAGCCAGATGTTCAATGGGCTGGTGCGTGGGCCCGTCTTCCCCGAGCCCTATGCTGTCGTGGGTAAAAACAAAGATGACCCGCAAACCCATCAGGGCCGCCAGGCGGATGGCAGGGCGCATATAATCAGAAAAGATCAGAAAAGTGCCCCCATATGGGATAACCCCCCCGTGAAGGGCCATACCATTTAAAATAGACCCCATGCCGTGTTCCCTTACACCAAAACGGAGATTTCTCCCATCATATGAGCCGATCTGAAAATCCATTGAATCGTTGATCAATGTCTTGTTGGAGGGTGCAAGGTCTGCGGAACCACCTATCAAGTTCGGAACACGGGTGGCGATGGCATTCAGGACAACACCTGACGTGACCCTTGTGGCCGTGCCTTTTGGGTCTGCCGGGAAGGAGGGGATATCCTTGTCCCAACCATCGGGTAATTTTTCGTCAAGCCAGTCCTTGAATTCCCGGCCCAATTCAGGGTAGGCCTTCTGGTATGAATCGAGACGGGCTTTCCACTGGTCTTCAAACTCTTTTCCTTTTTGAAGCCCCTGCCTGAAATGACGCAGGGCCTCATCGTCAATAAAGAAAGGAGGATCAAGGGGCCATCCCAGGTTTCCTTTTGTCAACTTTAGTTCTTCAGGGCCCAAAGGCTCACCATGTGCCACGGCATTATCCTGTTTGTTTGGACTCCCATAACCGATATGCGTTCGGACAGCGATCAAAGACGGCCGTTCTGTCTCCTGCTGAGCCCTGAGGATAGCGCTTTCCAAATCATCCAGGTTGTTCCCATCTTCTACCTTTTGGACATGCCACCTATAGGCCTCAAAGCGCGCGGTTCTGTCCTCGGTGAAGGCAATGTCTGTGCTTCCCTCAATGGAGATGTGGTTGTCATCATAAAAAAATATGAGTTTTCCCAGCCCGAGATGACCGGCAAGGGATGCGGCCTCGTGTGACAAGCCCTCCATCAGGTCACCGTCACCGGCAATGCCATAGGTGTAGTGGGCCACAATCTCGTGTCCTGGGCGGTTAAAACGGGTGGCCAGAAAGCGTTCTGTGATGGCCATTCCCACCCCGTTTGCAAATCCCTGGCCAAGTGGCCCGGTTGTTGTCTCCACCCCCGGGGTAAGCGAATATTCCGGATGGCCGGGTGTTTTGCTTCCCCACTGCCGAAAATCCTTCAGGTCTTCCAGGGACAGATCATACCCCGTCAGATGGAGCAGGCTATAAAGGAGCATGGACCCGTGCCCTGCTGAGAGCACAAATCGATCTCTGTCAGCCCATTTGGGGTTTGCCGGGTTATGGTGCAGAAAACGGGTCCACAAGACATAGGCTATGGCAGCGGCGCCCATGGGCATCCCGGGATGTCCGGAATTGGCCTTCTCCACACCATCTGCCGAAAGCATCCTGATTGTATTTATGCAGGTTTCATCAAGTTTTCTTGTCATTTTTATACCTCAATTTCCTTTGAAAGATTATCATCTCCGAACGCCGGCTTATCATGCCTTTATTCGAGACCCAAACTTGACAAACTCGTAAAAAGTCAGATTTCTCACAGAGCCCACAGAGAACACAGAGATAATATGTTGACATTATTCATTTTATCTTCGCGTTCTTTGCGCCTTTGCGCGAGATTAAAGTGTTTTTACTGGACAATCAAACTTGCCGGGGCCTTTATTGTTCTACTCTTGCCCTCTGTCTCTTGATCTTTCTGATTACCATGGGGATGGACGCAGAAAAAACAAAAAGCGCCAGTGCAAAAAAGACCTTTGGTGATATCAGATCTCCCCACCGGCCCGAAACCCAGACCTCCTTAATAATTCCCCCCAAGAATGTCACAGCAAAGATACTGACGATGACCCCCAGGGCAGTTCCAAACAAAAAATCCCGGAAATGGACCTTGGTTAGACCAATCCCAAAATTGAGCGGTGTAAAAGGCGTATTCAAAAGACGAAGATAAAGCACCGTCACAAACCCGTTCTGTTCAATGGCATCGTCATACCTTTTTAATCTGTCTCCGATCAGGGACTCTACAAAATCTCTTCCGAGAAAACGCCCGATAAAAAAGGCGCCCACGGCCCCGGTTACAGCCCCTATCCATCCATACAAAAATCCGCTGTATGCGCCAAAAATCCCTGCTCCCAAGACAAGGGGGATGCTGGCCGGCACAAAGAGACATATACTCACGGCCTCAATGAGGATAAAAGCGATCGGAGCCCAGACACCAAAGACCTGTATGAATCGATCCAGAACTTGCGGGGTAAAAAATTCCTTGACGGGCGTAAAATGGTACAAACAGACTGATCCGGTGATAAACACCACAAGGAGGACTGCCCTCATAAGTGCCTGTCTGGAAAATCTCGATCTTTGCTGAGTCTGTTCTGTTTCTTTTATCATACGTCAAAACCCTGTCTAGGATTCCATATCAGTTTTCTTTTGACTAATCAACGCACAAATCCTGTATATGATTTTCTGTTGACCTGTTGTTCTTTCTTTTGTAGAAAATGATTTCTGTTTCCCGGTTTCTCAACCCCGATGTTGCAAAAAATATCTGGGTTTCTTCCAAAATATCCTGTTTTTGCAGTATAAAAACGGTAAATTGATGCGCCATAACGAATTCACATTTGATGAAACCCTGTGCTAACACCAATTGTCAAGTTTGATACCTGTATGGCAGCATATTCCATCAATTCCGGTGAATTCTAATGCAACATCGGGGTCAAATTTGATAGGCTCTAAGAAAATCGCTTTCGTCAGGGGGGTATAGAAATGAACCGTTGTTCGAAAACAGTCGTTTTTCTGAATATTATCATTTTTTTGTGCATCCCTTTATACGCCCTGGCCCAAGAGCCTTCCAAAAACAAGCCTCCGTTCCCGGAAGATGTTTTCACCAGAGGCCGCTTATCCCTTCAACTGGTCTCGGGGGTCATCAATTCCATGACCAAGCTCCCTAAGGGAAGTCCCGTGTTGGGTTATGCTCAGACAAACGTGCGCGTCGGGTGGATGACGCAAAGCCCGAGCCAGGAAAAATCTTTCTGGAGGGGGAATTGGGAGGTCATTGGCGAGGTTTCCAACTCATTTATCTACAAAGGCCCCGGTACCTATATTGGCGGTGTTACGGCCCTGTTGCGCTATAATTTTGTGCAGCCCGGGTGGCGTTTTATTCCCTTTGTCCAGGGGGGAGCCGGGATCGTTTACAATGATATATATAAGGATGAAACCCAGAAGGCTGTAGGTCAGGCCATAGAGTTTACACCCCAATGCAGTTTGGGTCTCCGCTATCTGATCAACAAAAACTGGTCTGTTGATGGCGAGGCCATATTTCACCACATCTCAAATGCAGGCATGGCCAACAGAAATCGAAGCCTTAATTCCCTCGGTGGTTTTGTGGGTGTCACCTATTACCTTGATAGCCTTTGGAAGCCGAGCGAGGATAGTCCCTAACTGTGGCAGCTACGATATAATCTGACGCTACCCTTTCTGAAGGGGTGTTAAATCTCCTTTTTGTCCGGGTCAGGGTTCTCATAAACCGGCAGGTTCTCCTCCGGTACATCATTCAATTTTGGGCTTTTGGCGTCTTTCTCCGAAAGGGTCGGGTTTTCTATAGGCCAGACAACGTCTATGGTCGGGTCTGACCAGAGGATGCCATATTCGTCCCCGGGGGTATAAAGATCGGTGCATTTATAAATAACATGTGCGGCGTCGCTCAAGACACAGAAACCATGGGCAAAACCAGTCGGAACAAAGAGCTGTCGCTTGTTCTCTTCCGAGAGGAGCGTTCCTGTCCATCGCCCAAACGTGGGCGAACCACGCCTGATGTCAACCGCTATGTCAAGGACCTTTCCGGTTACCACATAAACCAGTTTGGCCTGGGGATGTCTTAGCTGGTAGTGGAGACCTCGAAGAGTAAATCGCTGTGAATAAGAGTGGTTATCCTGAACAAAAGGCTGATCTATCCCTGCCCCGCCATATTTTCTGCTGTGGTAAGTCTCCATAAAAAACCCTCGGTCATCTTCAAACACCGCCGGTTCAATCAAAAAAACTCCCGGAAGGGATTTTTCAGTAAATTTCAGTGCCACTATTTTCATCCTCCGTCTCTGAGATGACTTCCATCAGGTACTTTCCGTATTCGTTTTTGAGCATATCCCGGGCCAGTCTCCGGATCTGTTCCCCATCAATATAGCCTTTTCGGAAGGCGATTTCTTCAATACACGCTATCTTGAGACCCTGTCGTTCCTGTATGGCCTGCACAAAACTGCTCGCCTGTTGGAGCGACTCATGGGTTCCGGTATCGAGCCAGGCAAACCCCCGCCCAAGAAGCTCAACCCGGAGTTTACCCTGTCGCAGATACGCCAGATTGATGTCCGTGATCTCAAGCTCTCCCCGGGGAGAAGGTTTGAGGTTTTCCGCTATGGACACGACCTCGTTGTCGTAAAAATAAAGTCCCGGAACCGCATACCTTGATCTGGGCTTTTCGGGTTTTTCTTCGATTCCGGTAACCAGACCGTCCCGATCAAACTCAACCACACCATACCTTTCGGGATCACTCACCAGATAACCAAAGATAATGCCCCCTTCTTTTAGCCCTGCACATTTCTGAAAAATCTGATTGATCCCATGACCGTGAAATATATTGTCCCCCAGCACCAGCGCGACAGAATCCTTGCCGATGAATTCTTTTCCGATAACAAAGGCCTGGGCCAACCCTTCCGGGCGGGGCTGTTCAGCGTAGGAAAAAGAAACACCCAACTGGGTGCCGTCATCCAAGAGCTGTCTGAATCTCGGCAAATCTTCGGGAGTGGATATGATGAGTATTTCCCGGATTCCCGCCAGCATAAGCACCGACAAGGGGTAATAGATTATGGGTTTCTCATAAACAGGCATTAGTTGTTTGCTCACGACCCTCGTAATCGCGTATAACCGGTTTCCCGAACCACCTGCCAGAATTATTCCCTTCAGAGTTTCACGGTCCTCCCCAATACTGTTCCGTCAATAATGTCAAGACGTCGAGTTTCAAGTATCAAATATCTTTGGCCATTCATACCATACCCTGTCTCATATTGGGAGCCAAAACCACCAAGGGTTTCCCGCCCTCACTTTTTCATTTTAGGGTAAACAGATACTTAAACCGGATTTGGCGGCAAAAGCCCTCCAGGAAGATCGGAAAGTACATTCCCACGAGAATCCCCCCCGATGATATGCAGCCATGCAGCCTCGTATCCAAAAATCTTATAAACAACAATCCTAAAGCCCACCAATGAAATAGTGTGGGCCACATAGATCTGAAGAGAGACCGTCCCCC
>PVMK01131333.1_pt1 | contig 15346 bp, 20 predicted proteins | sample 1853481 | NCBI WGS metagenome assembly PVMK01 (sample SAMN08533507, study PRJNA380276) | Marine sediment metagenome, whole genome shotgun sequencing project.
GACGATGTTCTTGCCAATATCATGCACATCGCCTTTGACGGTAGCCATCACGATCTTGCCATTCGTCTCGATGGCTCCGCCCTTCTCTTCTTCGATGAACGGCACCAGGTGGCCGACCGCCTTTTTCATGACCCGCGCGGACTTGACGACCTGTGGCAGAAACATCTTGCCCTCACCGAACAGATCTCCAACGACGTTCATGCCGGCCATCAGCGGGCCTTCGATAACAGCCAGCGGTCGCGTTGCGCTTTTCCGCGCTTCTTCGGTGTCATCGATAACGAATTCATCGATGCCGTTCACTAACGCGTACTCGAGCCGTTTGTCGACAGGTTCTTTGCGCCACGCTCAGGTCCTTCGCCTTCGCCTTCTGGCCACCGGCCTGGCCTTTGAATTCTTCGGCTACGTCGAGAAGTCGTTCGGTCGCATCATCGCGCCGATTGAGGACCACGTCTTCAACCGCGTCGCGCAGGTTTTTCGGCAAGTCCTGGTATATCGCGAGCTGACCGGCATTGACGATACCCATATCCATGCCGGCTTTGATCGCGTAATACAGGAAAACGGAGTGGATGGCCTCGCGCACAATATTGTTTCCGCGGAATGAGAACGAGACGTTGCTGACGCCGCCGCTGACCAGAACGTGCGGCAATGCTTCTTTGATTTTCCGCGTGGCTTCTATGAAGTCGATACCGTAGCTGTTGTGCTCTTCGATGCCGGTCGCTATGGCGAAGATATTTGGATCGAAGATGATGTCGGCCGGATCGAAGCCGACAGTCTCGGTGAGAATCTTGTAACAACGCTTGCAGATTTCGACCTTGCGACCGACATTATCGGCCTGCCCTTTTTCGTCGAAAGCCATCACGATGACCGCAGCACCGTAGTCGCGCACGAGCTTTGCCTGTTGAATGAATTGCTCTTCGCCTTCCTTGAGGCTGATCGAGTTGACAACACCCTTGCCTTGCAGACATCGCAATCCTGCTTCAATGACCGACCATTTCGAGGAGTCGATCATGATCGGCACGCGGGCAACATCGGGTTCCGACGCAATGAGATTCATGAACGTCGTCATCGCCTGTTCGGAATCGAGCATGCCCTCGTCCATGTTGACGTCGACGATCTGCGCACCGTTTTCGACTTGCTGTCGTGCAACCTGCACTGCCTCAGCGTACTGGTCGGCCTCGATCAGTTTGCGAAAAACCGCCGACCCGGTGACGTTGGTGCGCTCGCCAACGTTGACGAACAGATCGTCTGGTCCGATTGTTACGGGTTCGAGCCCGGACAGGCGGCACCGGACGGGCAGATTCGGTATTTTCCGCGGTGCCTTGTCGTCTATGACACGCCGTAATTCCCGAATGTGCTCCGGAGTCGTGCCGCAACATCCTCCAACCAGATTGACGAAGCCACTGCTGGCGAATTCGCCGATAATTTCAGCCATGTGCTGCGGCGTCTCGTCGTATTCACCGAATTCATTCGGCAATCCTGCATTCGGGTGAGCACTGACATTGGTATCGGCAACCCGTGACAGTTCCGCGATGTATGGTCGCAATTCATCGCCACCCAGCGCGCAGTTGAGCCCAACCACAAATGGATCAGCGTGACGCACGGAATTCCAGAACGCTTCCGTTGTTTGTCCCGACAGTGTCCTGCCGGATGCATCGGTAATCGTTCCTGAAATCATGATCGGCAGCATGACGTTCGTAGCTTCGAAACTTCGCTTGATCCCGAAAATAGCTGCCTTGGCGTTGAGCGTATCGAAGATCGTCTCCACCATCAGGAAATCGACACCACCTTCGATCAGGGCAGTCGCAGCTTCCTGGTACGTTTCGGCGAGATCAGTAAAGGTGATGTTGCGGTAGCTGGGGATCGTTGACATCCGGCGAGATCGAGGCGGTGCGGTTTGCCGCACCAAGAACACCAGCAACGAACCGCGGCTGTCCGCATTTTGCCGCATGTGCGTCCGCTGTCTCACGTGCGATGCGCGCGGCGGCGCTGTTCAGCTCGGCGACCAGCGCCTCCAGGCCGTAATCACCCATTGACGGTGCATTCGAGTTGAAGGTGTTGGTCTCGATGATGTCAGCACCGGCTTCCAGGTATTCCCGATGGATCTCCTTAATGACGTGTGGTCGTGTGATCGACAACAGGTCATTGTTGCCCTTGAGATCAGATTTCCAGTCTTTGAATCGCTCGCCACGATAGTCATTCTCATCGAGCTTGTACGCCTGGATCATCGTGCCCATTGCACCATCGAGCAGCACGATCCGTTCGGTCAATGCCTGCTTTAGCGCTGCGATTCTTTGTTGCCGTTCCATGACGACACTCTCTAAGCAGCGGCCTGCTGCGGCCTGACGCCGAGCGCATGACAAATTGCGAATGTGAGCTCGGAGCGATTCAAGGTATAAAAGTGAAACTCATCGATGCCTTCCCTCTGCAGCAAACGCACCTGCTCGATGGCAACGCTGGCGGCGATCAGTTTTCTCGTGTCAGGGTCATCTTCGAGGCCATCGAATCGATCTTGCAGCCAGCCCGGTACCGTGGCGCCGCACTGTTCGGCAAAGCGCGTCAACTGCGGAAAGCGCGTGATCGGCAAAATGCCCGGGACGATAGTTGATTCGATACCAGCGACTGCGCAGCGATCACGAAACCCGAGATACGCGTCAACATCAAAAAAGAACTGCGTGATTGCACGCGATGCGCCTGCATCGAGTTTTCGTTTCAAATTATCGAGATCGGCCTGGGCGCTGTCGGCCTCGGGATGAACTTCCGGATAGGCAGCGACCGCGATATCAAAATCTGCGATCCGCTTGAGCCCGGCAACGAGGTCGGACGCATAGGCGTAGCCACCGGGATAGGGTGTGTATTGCTGCACGTCCTTTGGCGGATCACCACGCAGGGCAACGAGATGCCGGACGCCCATGTCCCAGTATTCCCGGGCGATGTCATCGATCTCGCCCTGGCTTGCACCGATGCAAGTCAGATGCGGCGCCGCAGTGAGCTTCGTTTCCTTACGAATTCGTTCGACGGCAACATGTGTTCGTTCCCGCGTGGATCCGTCCGCACCATAGGTGACCGATACCAGGCGTGGTTCAAGAACCGACAAATGTTTGATTGAACTCCACAGCGTCTCTTCCATCGCGTCCGTGCTCGGTGGAAAGAATTCGAACGACACTTTTGTCCCGATCGTTGCCTTGTTTCTCGGACATGTCTTAAGCCGCCGCAACCTTGCTGTTGGCCGGTGTGGCAACTGAAAGCAGCCATACCGGCTTTTTTTGCCGGAACAAAATGTGCGGGCGCGAGACGAAGTGCGGCCGCCGCACTCCAGTCGGCCAGTGACCGTTGAATACTGGCCGCGGTTCGATCGGTGACAGCCTGCAAAATAAAAAGCCGGCCGCCTGGTTTCAGCAGCCGCCTGGACTCGATGAGTGCGCGAACCGGCTCCGCGGCATCTGCAACGACGTCATCGAGAATGATGGTGTTGAATTCGGCGTCATCGAACGGCAGCCGATACATGTCGCCCTGGCGCAGGCTGCAGTTCGGTAGCCCGGCCAGCATCAATTCGGCGCGGGCCAATTGCCGTGCATTGGCATCGATGTCGACCCCGACTGCCCGGCCCGCGCGGCTGGCAAGCAGCTTGAGGATCGAGCCTCGTCCCGCAGCCGACATCGAGCAGGTCGCCGACAGGGTGCGGTCACGGTCAGCTCAACCAGTGCCCGGTGAAGCGCGCGGTCTGCCAGTTCGAATGCTTTATCCCGATCCGGCTCGCCGATACCCTGGCCCCGTAGCTGCCGAAGTTGCTTGTAGTCTTCGATAAACAAGGGATCGTTGCCGGGGATGAGCTCCAGAAGCGGGCGCAGATCTTCGTCGCGCCCGCCGGATTCCGCTACGCGATAGAACACCCGTTTGCCGTCGCGAAATCTTTCGAGAAAGCCCGCCCCGCAGAGCAACTTCAATTGTTGCGAAATTCTTGGCTGACTCTGGCCGATGACACGCGTCAGCTCCGAAACACTGCATTCACCCTGGCGGCAAAGCGCCACCAGGCGCAGGCGGGTCAGGTCGCCAAGGGTCTTGAGCCGTTGCAGGAGTGTTTCCGTCGTCGCTTGCATTAATATATAACGATATGCTTATATGATGACCGAATATTGTATCACAATTTCTGCTTATTCCTATGCCTGCAAATCGTGGAAACGTTTCGTGGGAGCCCGGCCTAGCGGGCGACAAACATTGCAGGCATGAACCAACCACCTGGAACCAGAGAATATCGCCCGCTGGGGCGGGCTCCTACGTTTGTGCTCGTGGTATTTCCATCGCTCGCTGGGGCCGAGCTCCTACAGTCGGGCTCCTACAGGCGGGCTACTACAGGCGAGCTCCCACCTCAATGCACAGCATCGCTGCCACTTACGGCCTGTTCGGTGAATACCCGGGTTACATCAACCGCGTCGAATATGCGCAGGCGCCCGCAATACTCGCAAGTCACCTCCACCTTGCCCTGCTCCTCGCAGGCAGCGCGGGTCTCTTCTTCGCCGAGCAAGCGCAGCACTTCCTCCACCTTCTGTTGCGTGCAACGGCAGCGGAACCGGGCTTGCCGCGGCTTGAACACGCGGACATCATCCTCAGCGAAGATCTTGTGCAGGAGCTCATGACTGGCCCCATCGGCCAGGTCCTGCGGGCGCAGCGTTTTGGCCAGGAAACCGAGCCGCCGCCAGTCGTCTTCCGGCATGGCCGATTTCTCGGGCATTTGTTGCAGCAGGATGCCACCGCATAACACCCGATCGTGCGCAAGGTGCACGTGACTCGGGACCTGGACGGATCGCGCGAAATAATTTTCGAGGCTGGTGGCCAGCGATTCCGGGCTGATTTCGACGATGCCCTGGTATGGACGCTCCATCGCGCCGGAATCGACGGTGACAGCGCAGCGGGCGCCAGCCACGAGATCCGCAAACGCGGTATCACTTGTGACATCGCGGGCGCTGGCCATGCCCCGCAAATCAAGCTCGTCCGTCGCTTGCATGACCAGCATTCTCAATGGTCCATCGCTACTGATTTGCAAAGTGATCGTGCCATCGAACTTCAGGCTTTGTGCGATTAACGCCGTCGCGGCCGCAGAATGACCGAGCACCTCCACCACCGAATCCGCATAATCGTGGCCGAGCTGCATGCGCTGCCAGGCGCTTTCGAGCTGCACCAATGCGCCACGCACGGGCAGTGATTCGAAAACGAATGGGACAACTGCGTCTTTGGCCGACATGAAACTAATCGCCGCTTAGTTTTTTCTTGAGGATCTCGTTGACCTGGCCTGGATTCGCTTTGCCGCCAGTCTGCTGCATAACCTGGCCCACGAAAAAGCCAAGCAGTTTGTCCTTGCCGCCACGATATTCGGCAAGCTGTCCGGGGTTGGCTGCAATGACGGCATCGACGATGCCCTCGATCGCCGAAAAATCCGTAATCTGTTTCAGCCCTTTCGCTTCGATGATGTTATCGGCAGATCCTTCGCCCAACCACATGGCGTCGAATACTTGCTTCGCGATTTTGCCTGAAATCGTGTTGTCGGCGATCCGGTTCAACAGGCCGGCTAATGCAGCCGCCTCAATCCTGCTTGCCGCAATGTCGATACTCTCCTTATTTAAGGCGGCTGACAGGTCACCAATGACCCAGTTGGCCGCAACCTGGGGCGTAGCATCCGTTTCTTTGGCTACAGCCTCGAAGTAGTCTGCCACTGCACGACTGTGCGTCAGGATCTCTGCGTCCCCAGGTTTCAGTTTGTACTGCTCGATAAAGCGCTCGAGCTTCGCATCCGGTAACTCCGGCAAAGACTGGCGGACGGCTTCGATGAATTCGTCATCCAGTTCGACCGGCAGCAAATCCGGATCCGGGAAGTAGCGATAATCGTTCGCTTCTTCCTTACTGCGCATCGTGCGCGTCTCATCTTTATCAGAGTCATAGAGACGCGTTTCCTGCACGACCTTCCCACCGTCTTCGAGTACTTCGATTTGCCGCTCTATCTCGAAGTTGATGGCTTTTTCGATGAAGCGGAACGAGTTCAGGTTTTTGAGCTCGGTGCGTGTACCGAGTTCTTCCTGACCACGTGGTCGCACGGATACGTTGGCGTCACAACGGAACGAGCCTTCCTGCATGTTGCCATCGGAAATTTCGAGGTAGCGCACGATCGTATGAATCTTGCGCAAATACGAGATCGCCTGTTTCGCTGATCGAAGATCGGGTTCCGAGACGATTTCCAGCAATGGAGTTCCGGCGCGATTCAGGTCAATACCGGTAGACTGACCGAAGCCTTCGTGAACCGACTTGCCCGCGTCTTCCTCGAGGTGCGCCCGCGTAATGCCGATACGTTTTTCATTCCATCTTCATCGAGAATCATCAGCTCGCCGTTTTCGACGATCGGCAGTTCGAACTGACTGATCTGGTAACCCTTCGGCAAGTCCGGGTAAAAATAGTTTTTCCTCGCGAAGATGGAGCGCCGTGCGCAGGTCGCATTGACGGCGACCCCGAACATGGCCGCCATGCGCACGACCCCGCCATTGCATACCGGCAATACCCCCGGATAGCCGAGGTCGATCAGGCACGCCTGGGTATTCGCATCAGCTCCGTAAGCCGTTGATGCGCCTGAAAATATCTTACTTTTCGTCGCTAACTGATTATGAATCTCCAGCCCGATGACGACTTCCCAGTTGCTGCTCATGAGAAATCCCGCGGCCCTTGCTGGTGCCAGTCAGTCAGCTGCCGGTACTGCTGGGCACAGGCCAGATTCTGCTCTTCGGCGAAATGCGGTCCAACTAATTGCAGGCCAACCGGCAGGCCATCAACAAAACCGCACGGCACTGAAATTCCGGGAAGACCCGCCAGGTTGGCGCCAATCGTATAAATATCGTTCAAATACATCGTAATCGGATCGTCGGTTTTCTCGCCGATCGCGAATGCTGTTGTCGGCGCCGTGGGCCCGGCGATGACATCGACGTTTTCGAACGCCTTTTTGAAGTCCTGGCTGATCAGTTGTCGCACCTTTTGTGCTTTGAGATAGTACGCGTCGTAGTAACCGGCCGACAGCACGTAGGTACCGGTCATGATGCGGCGTTTCACCTCCGCACCGAATCCCTCGCCGCGCGTGCGGCACTACAGGTCGAGAAGGTCCTGCGGATTGTCGGCCCGATGTCCGAAGCGCACGCCGTCGAAACGTGACAGGTTCGACGAACACTCTGCAGGAGCAACGACGTAATAGGCCGGCACGGACAGGTCAATATTCGGAAGATCGACTTCGATCAGCGTAGCGCCCGCTTCTTTTAACGCGGCGAGTGCCGCTTTGACACGTTCTTCGCAACCCGCATCGAGACCTTCATCGAAGTGCTGGCGCACGATGCCGATCTTTAATCCCTTGACGGGTTTCGACAAAGCGGCCACGTAATCAGGCACCGGACGATCGACCGAGGTCGAATCTCTTGGGTCGTAGCCGGCCATGACGCCGAGTAACAAGGCGGCATCTTCGGCGGATCGCGTAATCACGCCCCGCCTGGTCAAGGCTGGACGCGAAAGCAACCATGCCAAATCGGGACACCCGGCCATACGTAGGTTTCAGGCCGACCGTGCCGGTAAGCGCCGCCGGCTGGCGGATTGATCCGCCGGTATCGGTTCCGGTCCCGGCAGGAACGATCCTGGCAGCAACTGCGGCGGCGGAACCACCCGACGAACCACCCTGGCGACAATTTCTCATTCCAGGGGTTTTTTACCGGACCGAAATAGCTGGTCTCGTTCGACGAACCCATCGCGAATTCGTCCATGTTGGTCTTGCCGAGCATGACAGCGCCGGCCGCGTTAATGCGCTCGACGACGGTCGCATCGTACGGTGAAACAAAATTTCCAAGTATGTGAGAACCGCAGGTCGTCAGGACACCTCTCGTGCAAAACAAGTCTTTGTGCACAATCGGCAAACCATTGAGCGGACCTTCGTTGCCGTTAGCCCGCACCTTGTCGGCGGCGGCGGCACGTTGCAATGCAATATCCGAGGTCACGGTGATGAATGTGTTCAGACGCGCCTGGTGCTCGTCGATTCTCTGCAACAAGGATTCGGTCAGATCTCGTGACGAGAACTCGCCCTGTTTCAGACCGCGCGCGAGCTCAGTGAGCGTGCGCGCGTACAACGCGTCAGTTGCCTGTGCCATGGCTATTCGAGCACCTTGGGGAACCAGGTAATAGCCGTCCTCTACGCTGGCCGCATTTTCCTGGATCTCGTCACGCTCGTCTGGCTCCGTGACCTCATCGGCGCGCAAGCGCTGGGACATGTTGAGAGGATGCGCCATTGGCAGCACATCGTCGGTCGGCGCGGCCTGCAGTTGATCGACGAAATCGACGATTCTGGACAATTTGTCGACGACGTCATCAAACTCCGCATCGACGAGCTTCAGTCTCGCGAGCATTGCGATTTGTTGGACCTGATCTCTAGTTAGTGACACGAAATGTTCCGGATATTCTTGCCTGCCAAGAAGCCAGGCGGAACAAGGGGCAGCAATAATACACACTGCCTTGTGCATTGTCGTGTCCATTGCTACATTGCAAAGTTGACTGACTTCGCGGGACTCTAGCCCCACATGCTCAAGAACATTCTAGGTTATTTCTCGAATGATTTGTCGATCGATCTCGGGACGGCGAACACGCTTATCTATTCGAGGGGTCATGGCATCGTTCTGGACGAGCCTTCCGTGGTGGCAATTCGCGAGGATTCCGGCCGTGGTGGCCGGGTAGTCGAGGCTGTAGGCCGCGAGGCCAAGAACATGCTGGGCAGGACGCCCGGCAATATTACGGCAATCCGGCCATTGAAGGACGGCGTGATCGCCGACTTCACCGTCACCGAGAAAATGCTGCAGCACTTCATTCGCAAGGCCCACGGGTCGCGATATTTCCGCCCAAGTCCGCGTGTCCTGATCTGTGTTCCCTATGGGTCTACGCAGGTCGAGCGGCGTGCCATCCGCGAATCGGCCGAAGGCGCCGGTGCCCGCAAAGTTCACCTAATCCCTGAGCCGATGGCTGCGGCGATCGGTGCCGGCATGCCGGTACATGAGGCGCGCGGTTCGATGGTGCTCGATATGGGCGGCGGAACCTCAGAGGTCGCGGTGATTTCGCTGAACGGCATCGTCTACGCCGCTTCGGTCAGAATCGGGGGCGATCGTTTTGACGAAGCAATCACCAACTACGTACGCCGCAACTACGGCATCCTGATTGGTGAGGCAACCGCCGAACGCATCAAACATGAAATTGGCTCGGCTTTTCCGGGCCAGGAAGTCAGAGAAATCTCGGTCAAGGGCCGCAACCTGTCAGAAGGCGTGCCGCGCAGCTTTACGCTGAACTCAAACGAGATTCTCGAAGCGCTGCAGGAGCCGTTACAGGGAATTGTCGGCGCCGTGAAAGAGGCGCTGGAGCAAACGCCGCCGGAGCTGGGCGCCGATGTCGCTGACCGCGGTATTGTCCTGTCCGGTGGTAGTGCACTGCTGCGCGACATCGACAAATTGTTGATGGAAGAAACCGGGTTGCCGGTCGTCATCGCAGACGATCCGCTGACCTGCGTCGCCCGTGGCGGCGGCCGGGTTATCGAGCTGATCGACGAGCACGGCCCGGCTATATTTGGTTTGGAATAATAAAAATAAGCAGACCCGGAACCATTATGCGAAGAGAATACGCTGATGGCCCCCGCACTAGCTGACAAGCAGCACAGATCGCCGTATTCGTCCGCGCTCGGACTTCGATTTCTGTTGCTCGCCGGGCTGAGTATCCTGCTCCTCGTCATCGACCACCGTTACAACCACCTGGATGCAGCGCGTAAAGCGATTGGGGCGACCGTGTACCCGCTTCGGGTGATTGTCGATGCGCCTGTGTCGCTATGGCGCTGGCTCGGTGACACGACCTCGAGCCGCAATGAACTGCAACTCAAGAACAGCCGCTTGACTGCTGAACGGTTGCTGACCCGGGCCCGATTGCAACGCTATGCGGCTCTCGAGGCAGAAAATTCGCGCCTCCGCGCCATGCTCGAGGCGACCACGCGGGTACGCGACCAGGTACGCGTCGCCGAGATCACAATCACCAACTACGTACGCCGCAACTACGGCATCCTGATTGGTGAGGCAACCGCCGAACGCATCAAACATGAAATTGGCTCGGCTTTTCCGGGCCAGGAAGTCAGAGAAATCTCGGTCAAGGGCCGCAACCTGTCAGAAGGCGTGCCGCGCAGCTTTACGCTGAACTCAAACGAGATTCTCGAAGCGCTGCAGGAGCCGTTACAGGGAATTGTCGGCGCCGTGAAAGAGGCGCTGGAGCAAACGCCGCCGGAGCTGGGCGCCGATGTCGCTGACCGCGGTATTGTCCTGTCCGGTGGTAGTGCACTGCTGCGCGACATCGACAAATTGTTGATGGAAGAAACCGGGTTGCCGGTCGTCATCGCAGACGATCCGCTGACCTGCGTCGCCCGTGGCGGCGGCCGGGTTATCGAGCTGATCGACGAGCACGGCCCGGCTATATTTGGTTTGGAATAATAAAAATAAGCAGACCCGGAACCATTATGCGAAGAGAATACGCTGATGGCCCCCGCACTAGCTGACAAGCAGCACAGATCGCCGTATTCGCCCGCGCTCGGACTTCGATTTCTGTTGCTCGCCGGGCTGAGTATCCTGCTCCTTGTCATCGACCACCGTTACAACCACCTGGATACAGCGCGTAAAGCGATTGGGGCGACCGTGTATCCCGCTTCGGGTGATTGTCGATGCGCCTGTGTCGCTATGGCGCTGGCTCGGTGACACGACCTCGAGCCGCAACGAACTGCAACTCAAAAACAGCCGCTTGACTGCTGAACGGTTACTGACCCGGGCCCGGCTGCAACGCTATGCAGCACTCGAGGCGGAAAATTCGCGGCTCCGTGCCATGCTAGAGGCAACCACGCGGGTACGCGACCAGGTACGCATCGCCGAGATCATGTCGGTCAGCTCGAATCCCGTTTCGCCATGTATTGGTTGTGGACAAGGGTACACGCGACGGCGTATTTGATGGCCAGGTGCTGATCGACGCGGACGGCGTCGTCGGGTCAGATCATCAAAGCAGGCGTGCTGTCGTCTCAAGGCATATTGATCAGCGATCCTGACCACGCGCTGCCGGTGCTGGTCAATCGCAATGGCTTGCGGACGATTGCAGTCGGTACCGGAGAGTTTGACCGCCTCGACTTGCCGTTCCTGCCCAACAATGCCGATATTCGTGAGGGCGATCTGTTGGTGACCTCCGGCCTTGGCGGAGCATTCCCGGCCGGGTATCCCGGTTGCGCTGGTCAATTCGGTTGTACGTATTCCCCAGGAGCCATTTGCAGCCGTATCGGCAGAGCCGTCAGCGCGCATTGAGCCGGGTTCAGGAAATCATGCTGATCTGGACCACCATCGGTGAACCGTTGGACGAAGCCGCTGCAGTGGAAGATCAGGCGGCGGCTGGCAGCGAGGAAACGACTGATGAGTAAGGACAGGTACGCTCGTCCTCGACCCATTATGATCAGCATGATTGCGGCACTCGTGCTGGCGATAGCACCGATGCCCGACTGGGCCGAATCATTCAGGCCCGATTGGGTCACGCTGACACTTATATATTGGGCCATGAATCTGCCGCGCACCTACAGCGTCGGTTGGGCCTGGGTTATCGGTCTGATCCTGGACGTGGCGCAGGGCACGTTGCTGGGCCAGCACGCGCTGGCGCTGTCGCTGGTGATATTCGTCACCGTCAGGTTTCATCTGCAAATGCGCCAGTTTCCGGCGCTACAGCTGCTGGCTTCCGTGTTGGCATTGCTCGCGCTCTATCAATTCATACTGTTTTGGATCAACGGCGTTGCCGGCGTCAACTCGCCGGCAGTCAGTTACTGGGGACCGGTTTTGAGTGGGGCACTGATCTGGCCCTTGTTGACGATGTTATTTGGCGGTGTTCGTTACCGCGCGCGAAGTTAGAGCTGGATAATGAGTCTAATTGACCCCATTAAAGACCACCATTCCGAGAAGCGGCTGTTTATCTCGCGCATCATCCTTGCAGTCGTTGTCGGTCTGGCGCTACTCGGCATCGTGGTCGCTCGACTGGTGCAGCTGCAGGTCCGTGATTACGAACTCTTTGCGGCAAAATCACAGGGCAACCGGATACGCATAGCAGCGCTGCCACCGACCCGCGGCCTGATTTACGACCGCCGGGGCCGGATACTTGCCGAGAACCTGCCCGCTTATCAGCTCGAACTTATCCCGGAGCAGGTGCCGGACCTTCAGGATACGCTTGCCCGACTGGCGGCAATGGGCCTGATCCGGACCGAGGACATCCCGCGTTTTAACGGCTTGAGTCAAACAGGTCCTCGTTCAAGCCGGTCACGCTGCGTTTCCGTTTATCGGATGATGAGATCGCGAGTTTCGCAAATCAACGGCCGAGATTCCCTGGGGTCGACTTTCAACCGCGATTGGTACGGCACTATCCGGACAGTCATCTGACCGCACATGTGGTTGGCTACGTTGGCGCGCTGAGCACGGCCGACCTCCAGCGGCTGGATGCTGCGGCTTATGCCGGCACCCCACATACGGGCAAAACTGCGGTCGAGCATTTCAACGAAGGTTTGTTGCACGGCAAAGTCGGTTTCAGGCAGGTTGTCACCAACGCACGGGGTCGTCAGCTGCCGACGGAGGCGAACGATTTTGCCGGGTCTTCGCTGGAAGGCGAATCGCCAACGCCGGGACACAACCTGTACCTGACGATTGATCTCAACCTGCAGAGAATTGCAACAGAGGCCCTCGCGGGCAAACGCGGCGCCATTGTTGCCATCGATCCGAGAAACGGTGAAATCCTGGCCCTGGTGAGTGCGCCATCTTTCGATTCCAACAAATTCGCTACCGGCATGAGCCCAAGCCAGTTTAATGAATTGCAAAACGACGAAGATCGCCCGCTGTTCAATCGTGCCGTCATGGGAAGTTATCCACCGGGTTCGACAATCAAGCCGATGCTATCGCTCGCCGCGCTCGAGACCGGTGCAACCAATCTGACACGCCGCACCGTCTGTATCGGTTATTACAGCTTGCCAGGCAGTACGCATCGTTATCGCGACTGGAAACCGCAAGGTCACGGCGAAGTCGACCTGCACGATGCGATTACTCAATCCTGTGACGTCTACTTTTACGAAATCAGCCGCGACATTGGTATTGACCGTATGCACGACTACCTGGGTCGGTTTGGACTGGGCCAGGAAACCGGCCTCGATATGGCAGGTGAAGCGGACGGCCTGGTGCCATCACGCGCGTGGAAGAGGCAGGCGTTCCGCGAACGTGCCGACCAGGTGTGGTTCCCCGGTGAAACTGTCATCGCATCCATCGGCCAGGGTTACATGCTCGCATCGCCGTTGCAGCTCGCCAATGCTACCGCCGCGCTTGCGGCACGAGGGCAAGCGTTTCAAGCCGCACCTGGTCGCTGCATTCGACGATCCGTTGACCGGCAAGCGGACGCTGATCGCGCCGGAACGTCTTCCTGATGTGAATATCGAAAACGAATTCTTCTGGGACAGTGTCCTCGCCGGCATGCACGATGTCATGCAAAGCGCAACCGGCACAGCAAGAGCGGCGGGACTCGGAGCGCCTTACCAGATGGCCGGCAAGAGCGGCACATCACAGGTTTTTTCGCTGAAGCAAGATGAGGAATACGTAGAAGAGGAGATCTCAGAGCGGCTCAGGGATCACGCCTTGTTCATTTCTTTTGCGCCGTTTGATGATCCACGGATCGCGGTCGCCGTTGTCGTGGAGAACGGCTCCAGTGGCAGTCGTGTCGCAGCACCGATCGCCCGCGATATCATGGATGAGTACCTCGGGCTCAATGCCAGGCTGGATTCCGATGCGTTATAGCGATACGTCACGACTCATCGAGCGCAAGGCGGCACCGCTGAGTGATCTCTCGCGCATCATGCGCAGGCTCAATATCGACGGCCCGCTGCTCGGCGCACTGTTGCTGACATCTGGTCTCGGACTGGTTGTGCTCTACAGCGCGGTTGGCGAAAACATGGATCTGTGGCTGCAACAATGCGTGCGCCTTTTTGTGGCGCTGGTTGCAATGCTGATCGTTGCGCAGTTACCGCCCGACCTGATGCGACGCTGGACGCCCTGGGGATATCTCATTGGCCTCATATTGCTGGTGCTCGTTCTACTATCCGGAGAGGTGGGCCAAGGGTGCGCAGCGCTGGCTTGATCTCGGTATCCGCTTCCAGCCGTCGGAAATCATGAAACTTGCGGTACCCATGATGGCCGCCTGGTTCTTGCACGAACGGCAGTTGCCACCCAGGTTCATGGACCTCGTCATCATCGGCGTACTCATCATTGTGCCCGCGGCGCTCATCGCCATTCAGCCCGACCTCGGAACCTCTCTGTTGATTGCTACCGCGGGAATTCTTGTCATCGTGCTTGCCGGCCTGTCGATGCGCGTTATGCTACTGCTGGGCGTCGCTTCGATTCCGGGCGCAATGGTGCTTTGGAATTACATGCAGGACTACCAGAAGCAACGCGTCCTGACCTTGCTGAATCCTGATTCCGATCCGCTGGGCGCCGGTTACAACATTATCCAGTCGAAGATTGCGATTGGCTCCGGGGGCCTGTTCGGCAAGGGCTGGACCAACGGCAGCCAGGCGCAACTCGAATTCCTGCCGGAACGGGACACGGACTTCATCTTTGCCGTCATGGGCGAAGAACTGGGGCTGCTAGGCGTCCTCAGCCTCCTGGGTCTTTATATGTTCATCGTTGGCCGCTCCTTGTATATAGCAATACAGGCGCGAGATACCTTTTCCCGGCTGCTCGCCGGGAGTATTAGCCTCACTTTTTTTGTCTATGTATTTGTGAATACCGCAATGGTGACGGGACTGGTGCCAGTCGTTGGCATCCCGCTGCCACTGGTCAGCTTTGGTGGCACCTCGATGGTGACCCTCATGGCTGGTTTCGGTATTCTCATGTCAATTCACAATCACCGGAAGCTGCTACCTCACTAAATTTTGCCATGGAATTCAGGCTCGTACTCTTACTGTTCATTTTCTTCGCTGCCTCGCCTGCACAGGCGATCGACGTCGGTGATCCGGAAGTCAGAAACTTTATTGACTCGATGGTCAGTGAACATGCCTACGATCGCGGCACACTTGAAAATGTTTTGCAGCAGGCAACAACCCAGGAATCGATACTGGAGGCAATCGCCAGGCCCGCGGAACGCACCAAGGAATGGCACGAGTACCGGGATATTTTCCTGACTGACGCACGCGTCAAGGCCGGCGCCGCTTTCTGGCGCGAACATAGCGAGGCCCTGGAGCGAATCAGCGCGGACACCGGCG
>PVMK01115495.1_pt1 | contig 15339 bp, 15 predicted proteins | sample 1853481 | NCBI WGS metagenome assembly PVMK01 (sample SAMN08533507, study PRJNA380276) | Marine sediment metagenome, whole genome shotgun sequencing project.
GATTTCGTCGGCTGCCGGTCCGAACCCGCACCGGTCCCTAGAAGACTCGCCGCGAGTTCGGCCGCGGTCTCCAGGGCGTTCGTTGAAGATTTCGATCCGTCACCTGCAACCAGGATGTTTTTGAACACCGTCGATCTCCCTTCCTCCACGGTAGTGGCTTAACCTAGCATCAATCCGGGCCCCTGTTTCAATCCATTGCGTCATCCGCCTTCGAGCGATTTCGTCGGCTGCCGGTCCGAACCCGCACCGGTCCCTAGAAGAAGAACTGCCGGGCGATCCAGGTCTTGCACTGGAACCACTGGCCTTCCTTTTGCTGGAAGATCCGTGAGCCATAAAAGGTCGTCTCCCGGCGCTCCTCGATGGGCGGGCTGAACACGGCCAGCGTGTCTTCGGGAAGCGGCACGCAGACCGGCCGGAACAGGAGGTAGGCCCCCGTCACCAGCGCCGCGCCTAACAGGGCGAGGAGGTGCCGGGTTCGTCTAGGCGGCTCAGTGCTCTCATTCTCCGTCACGATGTCAAACTCTAGCCTTGGGGTTAACCGGACGGCAATGACGCGGAAACCAAGCGCCCGCTGCCGCAGGGTGACCTTCCGGCCACCCTATGTTAACTACGACCACAGATAGTATCACCATTGGCGGCCTCGCGGAATTGGCCACACACTCTCCCGCATCTCTTTTGTGCGCTGGGGACGAATAGGAATTGATCGGATGGTAGCACGCGGATGATGCCGTGGACGACTTGAGAGGACCCACGTCGCAAGACGGAGGTGTTGGAGGGCGAGTGATCGTTGGAGCTAGCCTACTTTGGCTCGGCCTTCAGCTCTGGTTCACCGCGCCGTTGCCAAGGGCTCTCGACCTCTGGGACCCCAACACCACCCAGCAGCGCAGCATACATCTTGGATTCGCGCTGTTCCTGGCCTTCCTCACACTCCGGTCTGAGGGCCAAATCTCCAGGGCCTTGGATTGGGTTTTAGCGATTCTGGGCGCCTTCGCGGGCAGCTACATCTTTCTATTCTACGATGCGCTGGCGGCACGGCCGCGTGCGCCGACCGACCTGGACATACTGGTTGCGGGTGTAGGATTTCTGGTGCTGATCGAGGCTGTCCGACGCGTTTTCGGCCGGGTGGCTGCGCTTATCTTCCTGGTGTCATCCCTCGCTGCATTGATCGGATCTGTGCCGATCACCTGGCACGGCATCTCCAAATTCCTGAAGGGGTTGTGGCTCACAACTGAGGGCACCTATGGCCTTCCCTTGGGTCACTCCACGCACCTCGCCTTGCTTTGCTTGATGCTGGGCGCTGTTGCCGACCGCCTTGGGTTCGCCGGCCAGCTTTCACATCGGTTCGTGGGTTGGATGAATCGTCGGCGAGCGCCGCACAAGCTCCTGCTCGTCGTGCCCACGGCGTTCGACGGTCACTTGGCCAAGTGGATCATGGCGTTCGTGGTATTCTGGGAGCTTATACCCGGTATCGTGCCATCGTTTCACGGTCCGGCCTTGCTATGGGGCACGATGCTGCGAGTGGACTTGGCCCTGATCTTGACCCTCGTCGTCGTCTGCCTGTCCGTGTTCTTCCATTCATTCTTAAGGGATTCAAAAGGCAGCGGGGTGGCGAAAGGCGATCCGCATAGTCGTCTTCTGGTGTGGTGGGGCTGCCTTCTCGCTTGCTTGGGGGTTGCGGCAATCCTGTTCCCATTGTCCGATCTGGCGGTTTGGCCGGTCGCCGCAGCGGTGAAGCAGCGCACCAGCCCAGAATTGCGAATTGCTCTGCCGTTGGCCGCTGCGACCCTCTTCGCCTTGGTCCTCTGGCTTCGGCGGGCAAAGCCGGCGACAATGGGTGCCGGGGGCCTAGGCGCGCTGTCCTTCTGGCTCCCTTGGGCGATCTTCGCCTGGTTTAATTTCGCCGAGCGTACATCGCCCGGACAGGCCGCTTTCTGGGCGTCCCTTGCAAGTCTGATGATTGTGGTGATCGCCTTCGCGTTCGGGACCGCGGGCGACAGCGAGAGCGGCGTGCGCCGAAATCCCATCACTGCGGGCCTAGCGGGCCTCTCTCTCGCCGTCGTGGATGCGGCTCGGGCCACGGTCTATGTCGCCACATTCGCCGCATTTTGGGGTGCCCTGATCTACTACTTCGTCGCACTGCCCGGCTGACCTGGCCTCTTCGCGTCGTCCAGTGCCTCACCTCATCCGATCCACGCGAGGTCGGGCCGCCGGCGGTGCCAGTCGGTCGCCTGCTCGTAGGCCTGGGCGACCCTGAGCGCCATCTCTTCCTGGAACGGCTTGGCGGTGATCATCAGGCCGATCGGCAGGCCCTCGTCGGTGAACCCGCAGGGCAGAGAGACGGCTGAGAGACCGAAGAGGTTGGCGAAGTAGGTGAAGCGGCCATAGCGGGCGACGAAGGCGCCGTGGTCCGCGTCGACCTCATCGACCGGTCTCGCCGGGATCGGGGTGGTGGGGACCAGGACCGCATCCACATCGTGCAGGGTCTCCATAAGGCGCACCCTAAGATCCGCCAGTTTGCCCAGCACGGCGCGGCAGTCGCTCTCCGCTATGTCCTTGCCCTTGGCCATCCAGAACACCGCCGGGTCCAGGGCCTCGGCGTGTTCTTCCAGGAACCGCCGGTTGGCGGCATAGGCCTCGGCGTTCATCACGTCAAAGCGATTGGGCATGACGTGGGCCTCGTCGAATTCAGGGATCTTCATGCCCGTGACCTGTGCGCCCAGATCGCGGAAGACATCGCCGCTGGCGCGCATGGCCGCGTCCACCTGCGGGTCCAACTTCTCGAAGTAGACGCCCTCGGCGAAGACCAGACGCAAGCCTGTCACGCCGCCTTTGAGATCGCCCATTACGTCATGCCGTTCCACTTGGTGGGTCGTCTCGTCGCCGGGGTCGGGCCCGCTCATGGCCTGGTAAACTAGCGCGGCGTCCTCGACGGACCGGGTGAGGGGCCCCATGGAATCGTATGAGTGGCACAGCGGAAAGACGCCGGCGCGGCTCACCCGTCCGACCGTCGTCTTGAGGCCCACGACGCCGCAGAGCGAGGCCGGCGCGCGCACCGAGCCGCCGGTGTCGCTGGCCAGCGCCATGGGCGCGAGCCCCGCCGCCACGGCGACGGCGGAGCCGCTGCTCGATCCGCCCGGCACGTGAGGTACCCGGTGCCAGGGATTGTGCGGCGTGCCCAGCTGGTGATTGATGCCGACGATGGTCGCGGCGAACTGGACGGTGTGGGTCTTGCCCAGGAGCACCATGCCGGCCTCGCGCAGCTTGCGCACGACCGTGCAGTCCTCTCCCGCGATGTTGCTGGCGAGCAGGCGGGTCCCGGCCATGGTCGCTTCGCCGGCGACGTCGAAGATGTCCTTGGCCGCGTAGGGCACGCCGGCGAGCGGTCCCGGCGCCGCACCTCCCGCGATCGCGGCCTCGGCCGCCGCCGCCTCGGCCAGGGCGCGCTCCCGGGTGAGGCAGACGAAGGCGGCGAGGGCGGGATCGTGCGCCTCGATGCGCGCCAGCAGTTGGGTCGTATAGTCGACCGGGCTAAGCTTTCGGCTGGCGAAGGCGTCCGCCAATTGCGCGATGGTCTCGAAACCGAAGGACTCGTCCGTCATGTTCGCCTCGCCGGGAATCACCGGACCAGCCTATCATAGGCGCCGGGGGCTCAAAGTCTTTGACAGGACGACGGCCTGGCGGCACATCATCCTTACGCAAAGCAAGAGAGCGAGGCTGCCGGCCTGGCTTAAGGGGCAGGCGCAAGTTCGAGAGAAGGGGGGGCGCCCATGTCGCGGATCGTCTATGTCAACGGCGCGTATCTGCCGGAGGAGGAGGCCAAGATCTCGGTCTTCGACCGCGGCTTCCTGTTCGCCGACGGAGTCTACGAGGTGTCCTCGGTGCTCGCCGGCAAGCTGATCGACAACGCGTCCCACATGGCCCGCCTGCAACGCTCGCTCGACGAGCTGAAGATGGCGCCGCCGCTGCCGATCGACGAGATCCCGCCGATCCAGCGCGAGATCGTCGACCGCAACGCGCTCGATCAGGGAACCGTCTACCTGCAGGTCACCCGCGGCGCCGCCGACCGCGACTTCCCCTTCCCCGAGGGCGCCACATCGTCCCTGGTGATATTCTCGCAGGAACGGAACCTGGTGGAGGATCCGGCGGCGGCGCGCGGCATCGCGGTGATCACCCTGCCGGATATCCGCTGGCAGCGGCGCGACATCAAGACGGTCCAATTGCTCGCCCCGGCGCTGGCCAAGCAGGCGGCGCTCGACGCGGGCGCCAACGACGCCTGGCTGGTCGAGGACGGCTTCGTCACCGAGGGCTCGTCCAACAACGCCTATATCGTCACCCTGGACGGCGCCATCGTGACGCGAGCGCTGTCGAATGCGATCCTGAACGGCATCACCCGGCGCGCGGTCCTCGCCTTGGCCGAGCGCGAAGGGCTCAAGGTGGAGGAGCGCAGCTTCACGCCGGAAGAGGCCTACGAGGCCGGCGAGGCCTTCATCACCAGTGCCTCGACCTTCGTCTATCCGGTGGTGAAGATCGACGGGCGGATTCTCGGCAACGGCGTGCCCGGCCCGGTCGCCTCGAAGCTGCGTCAGCTCTATATCGAGATGGCGCTCGCCGAAGCCTGAGGCCCGGCTCATGTCTAATACCAGCGATCCGATGAAGACATTCATCGGATCGCTGGCAAGCGCGAACGCGCGCCCGCAGCGTAGCGAGGATAGCCAAGCGGACGGATGTCCGCGCCCGGCGCTTGAGGGTAAAAGAGGCGAGTCCAATCATGGGCTTGCCGATATCAGGCCCCTCAGGCCGGACTCTGCCTTTATTTCAGAATCTGAAAGTGCGCCTCGGTCGGCGTGCAGGCCGCGCCGTTGACCGGCAGGATATCCTGGGGGCAGGTCGACATGGCGACCACGCAGTCCATCTCGGCGCGCAGCACCACGTAGTCCCCCGGCGTCGAGAGCGGCGTGCCCCACTCCGTGCGGCCGTCCGCGCCCACCGGTATGTTCATCCAGAGATTGAGCGGGCTCGGGCATTCGAGCGGCGTCAGGTCCAGCTCGGCCATGGCCTCGAACAAATTGTCGGTGCAGTTGTCGTGATAGTCCGTGCAGCCGAGCAGGCCGTAGCGGTATCGGTCGCAGGCGGCCATCAGGGTGTCGTGGATGCCGGGCGAGGTGTCCTCGGCGAAATAGAGGATCGCCCGGCGCTGGTTGGTCACCAGGTCGTCGCCGGCATGGGGAAAGATGCCCTCCAGCGTCGCCCGCAGGTGCTCCATGGAGAGGTACTCGCCCAGGTCGGCCGCGTTGAAGGCCCAGAAGTCGACGACCTGCTGGCCGTGGGTGTTGATGACCTTGATGGCCTGGCCCCGGTCGAGGCGCGTCGCCCGGCCGCGCCGCGCCGGAACGATGAAGACTTCGCTCTGTTCGCCCATGGTCTGCTCCCCGCTGATTTCACGCCCCCGACGCCCGGCCGAGCCGGCGGACAAGCGCCGAGTATAGACCCCTTCGCCCGCCCTCGGGTAGCTGGTGGGTAGGCGCGCGGGCGCGCCCGGCGCGAGCCCAGGGGCGGCTCGGATCGTCGAACTACACGTAAATGTGAATGCAAAAAATATATTGAATTTTACAGCTAGATCTTCCCGACCAAAGTTGGAGATATTCTATAACTATCTGAAAAAACGTATATAATTCTTCTATTCCAGATACAAATTATATGAAGAATTGCATCTTATGAAATTTTGCAGTCAATTTTATATGTAAAAATGCTTGCAAAAATGAAAGTACTTGGCTAGCCTTTGAGCCGGTTGGACAGGAGCCGCAACAGACGTGGAACCCAGTCATGAGCACGACGCTGAAATACAACGAAGCCCAGCGCCGGGAGTATCTCAAGCTGATGGACCGCATGTCGGTCAACTGGCTCGAGGTTTTCGGGGGCAAGGAGATCTTCTACTCCGCCCAATACTGGGACCTGTTCAATGCCATCTGGCGCAGCACGCGCCCGGTCACCAAGACCGCGGCGCTGAAGTGCATGACGGGGATCAAGAGCGCGCACACCGCCGGTCGCTATCTGGAGACCGCGATAGGGGAGGGCCTCCTCGTGGAGGACGACAACCCCCGGGACAAGCGCTCGCGAATCATCCGCCTGTCGCCAAGCATGAAGCAAAATCTTGACATATTTTTCGATCGGGCCGTCAGCGAACTGAGGAAGTCGAACAAGATGGTCGAAGTCGCCGGACCGTCGCCGGAGGAGTTTTGATGATGTCGCATGTATTGACGATGGACGGAATGGGCGCAATGGGCCGCGAAAGCCTGCTCGAGGGCCGCGAACGCAAGGCGCCGAAGACGCGGCGTCCCGCTCAACCGAAGATCCAGGCGAAGACCCAGGCCGGGACACCGGTGCGTCCGGACCAGGCCGCGAAGAACGCCGCGAAGAATGCTGGCGACCTCGCCCTGGCGGAGGCTTTGACCGGCGGCGAGCGGGGCGCCTGGAACCATTTCGTGCGGCAGTTCGCCGGCGTCGTCTACGCGGCGGTCCAGCGCCGGCTGATTCCCGCCGGGCGCGGCGACGAGGTCGAGGACGTGGTGCAGGAGGTATACGTCCGCCTGTGCAAGGCCGACTTCCGCCTGCTCAGGAGCTACGACCCCGCGCGGGCGAGACTGTCCACCTGGCTCACCGTGGTCTCGACCAGCGCGTCGATCGACTACCTGCGCCGCCAGCGCATGGCCAAGATCGCCCTCGAGGACGCGCCCGAATCCTGCCTCGCGGTCGAGGACCCGGTCTTCGAGAACATCAAGATCCCCGACGGCCTGCTCTCCGGGCGCCAGGCCCTGGTGCTGGAACTGCTCTACAAGCGCGACCTGGAAGTGGCCGACGCGGCCGGGATCATGCAGATCGACCCCCAGACCGTGCGCTCCACCCACCACAAAGCCCTCACCAAACTCCGCGCCCACTTCCGCGAGATCGGCGAGTTGCCGGGGTAGGGGGGCCCCTCACCCCTACCCGCACGGCCAGGCCTCCACAAACGCGCTGACGGCGCCGCTGCGGCGGCTTTCGTCGAGCAAGTGCGGGTAGCGCTCGGCCCAGGCCAGGAAGGCGCGCACCTGCTGGTCGGCCGAAACCCCCGTACGGGGGAAGCAGAAGACGCCCCGGCCGTAGACCTTTTTGGCCACCGCGTTCATGTCGGCGATGCCGGCGAGGTAGGCGGTGCACTCGACGAAATCGATCTGGCCGAACAGCTTGGTGTCCCACTGCTTTGCGACGGCGTGGGTGTAATGGCGGCCCTGGCTCTGGCAGGCCCGCACCAGATCCGCGCTCCGTTGTCCCACCGGCGGCACGGTGTCCGGTGCGACCTGGGCGCGCGCCGGGCCGATGAGCGCCGGGCTGGCGAGCAACACGAGCGCCAGGGCAAGCGGGCTAAGAAGTCGTGGTTGCATGGCGGCGTCCTTCACGCGTAGTCATCCTCCAGGGGACAGTCCGAGAGCACCACCGCGCCGTCATCTCCTTAATCCCTCCGGTATTCGGCGGAATACACCTTGCGCTCTCTTTCCGGTCTTCCGGGACCATCTCACCGCGATCCTTCGAGAGCCTTTTGGCGCTCGCTAACGGCTTGTGTCACTTTCTGATGGAAGAGGAAGAAGCCCAACCAATAGGCGGAAAGGAAGAACAGCTCGGAAAACTCCTCACCCCATTTTGCCTGGTATGGGTCGAGAACCTCACTAGCATCATAGAATTCCCCATCACTGACCTCGAATAATATGTAGAGGGAATGAAAAGCATACCCAATAGCGAAGATATATTTGAGCATCGGATACGGGCCTACCTTGGCGTAGATTATGTGAAGTATTTTCAACGTGAGAATCCAGAGCACGATCTTCGGGAAATCATCGTTTATCTGCCAATTTCTTTCGACCCATTCGTGCCCACTCATCGCTTCATCAATTGCGAGGAGTGAAAGGACGACGCATCCCGCAAGCCAAAAGATCAGGCTTCGCTGGCCCTGCTGCGGCGACAAGGCAAGCAGCAGACACAGCACACTGAGCATCCACAGCAGCCCCCTCGTGAAAGATTCGATAGGCGATTCTTCCGACCATGGTCCTATGTCGCTAGTCAATTGGGCAAACACGGCGCTGAATATGAAAAAGGCGATGAAGGCCCACGGTAAGATTGAGGCCAGTTTCGCTCGGTCGATATCCATCATTCGTCTTCGCTCCTCCACGCCCTTTGGTTTTACATAGCTTCCGCTAGCCCGTCTTATTCATGCCGCCCCGCGCGATGGGCTTGGCTACCAGTAGGGTCAGGGCAGGGGAGCCGGGAAGACGGAGATGCTTGGCGGCGTCCTCGATGGGGCCGGGTTGGTCCAGTATAAAAGTCAAAAATCGCTCCTAAATAAGTGAATTAGGAGAATTTACTGATCTGACACTTTAAGTGATTGGCCAGGAGCCAGCCGCGCAGGGCCTCCAGGCCTTCGTCCATGTCGGCGCGGCCATAGCCGATGCGGAAGCGGTCGGCGGGCGTCTCGCCCAGGTCGGAGCGATAGATGCTGGCCGGCGCGAGCAGGACGCCGGCCTCCTCGACCAGCCGCCTGGTGAAAGTCTCCACCCCGTCGGCGCCCAGGTAGCGGGGAAAGCCGATGCAGCCGCCGTCGGGCGTGGTCCACTCGAAGAGCTCGGGGAACTCGGCGAAGAATGCGTCGAGCTTGGCCGCGTTCCGATTGGCAAGATCCCGGTTGCGCTTCAGGATGGGCTCGCGGGCCTTGAGCGCGATCACCGCGAGGCGTTCGCTCGGCACCGGATTGCAGATCGACAGGAAGTGCTTGTAGCGCTCCAGGCGTTGCAGCAGCTCCCGGTCCTTGCAGGCGATCCAGCCGAGGCGCAGGCCGGGCAGGCCATAGGCCTTGGAGAGCACGCCCAGCGACAAGGCGCGCTCGTAGAGGTCGGCGGCCTGGGGCAGGCGCCGGGCCTCGTCGCGGTCCAGCAAGCGAAAGACCTCGTCGCTGAACAGCCAGATCCCGCGCGACCGGCAGAGCGCGATCAAGGCGTCGAAGCGGTCGCGCTCGAGGATCTTGCCCGTCGGATTGTTGGGAAAGTTGACGGAGACGAGCTTGGTCTCGGGCCTGAGGGCGGCCGCCACCCGGTCGATGTCGAGGCGCCAACCGTCCTCGGCGTCGAGCGGCACGCCGGTCACGGCGCAGGTGCTCACCGGCAGGGTCTCGGCCGATTGGTAGTTGGGCGTGACGACGACGGCGTGGTCGTCGGGGCCGAGCAGGACCCGCATGGCCGCGTAGAGGCCTTCCTCCGCCCCGGCGAAGCACAAGATGTCTTCAGGAGCGGCCGTGTCGTAGGTGCCGGCGATGGCGGCGCGCAGATCGGGCGCGCCGAAGGTCTCGGAATAGCCGAGCCGGGCCTGCTCGAAGGCGGCGCGGTCGTCCGCGCTGGCGTAGGCGAGGAGCTCGCCGAGGGTGAAGCTCTCGGCGTCCGAGGCGGTCATGTGGTAGCGCGCGCGGAACTCCCACTGGGTGAAATAGATCTCGAGGGCGAAATCGCGTTTCAGAGCCTGGGCCACAGGTCACCGCCTCCCGTTGTCAGAAGCTGGCACAGATCAGCGCGAGTCAGAAGTTAGTCGAGCTCGGCCAGCAGGTCCTGGAAGAAGGCGAGGCGGCCCTCGACCTGGGCGATCTCCTGGTCGAGCCAGGCGACGAGATGGCCCCGGTTGCCGGCGTAATGAGCCCGCAGTTCGGTGAGGCGGGCCAGCTCCCGCTCGCTCAGCTCCATGAGGGTTTCCCCTTGCAGGCGCTGCTCGGCGGCATCCAGAAGGTGCAGGAAGCGCAGCTTCAGGGCGATGATCAGCTTGTTGATATCGCTCACCGGCGCGCGCACGTTGGAGGTGAGGAGCTTATGGAGTTCCGCCCGCCCGGCCTCGCTCAAGCGGAGCAGTTGCGTATCGGCCTCGTCGTCGCTCTCGCTGGACTCGACCAGCCCCTCGATCTTGAGCAGCTCCAGCGGCGAGGCCACCAGTTCGAGCGACGGCCCGGTGATGTGGCTGACGAAGTGGCGCACCTCGCCGGCCAGCTCGCCGTAGCTCTTGTCGCCGCCCGCGAGGATGCCAAGCGCCAGCAGGCGGATGGCTTCGCTCGGTATCAGGCTGTTGTCGCGGTACATCGCGTCTTTATCCTCTGTGACGGCGATCTTCTGTGACGGCGGTTAAGTTAGCGTGAAACCGCCGCCAGGGCTATCGCGAACCGGCGCCATCGCGAAGCGGGCTCACGCCGCCAGCTCGAGGCCGAACTCCGCCCAGATTTCGGTGAGGGCGGCGATCAGGCGGTCCATGTCTTGGTCGCTGTGCAGCGGCGAGGGGGTGAGGCGCAGGCGCTCGGTGCCGCGCGCCACCGTGGGATAGTTGATCGGCTGCACGTAAATCCCGTGGCGCGCCATCAGGGTGTCGGTCACCCGCTTGCACAAGACCGGGTCGCCCACCAGGACCGGCACGATGTGGCTTTCCGACGCCATCACCGGCAGGCCCGCCTCGCCGAGCCGCCGTTTCAGGGTTGCCGCCCGCTCCTGATGGCGTTCGCGCTCGGCATCGCTCGCCTTCAGATGGCGCACGCTCGCCAGCGCCCCCGCCGCGATCGCCGGCGGCAGCGCCGTGGTGAAGATGAAGCCCGAGGCGAAGCTGCGCACGAAGTCCACCAGCGCTACCGAGGCCGCGATGTAGCCGCCGAGGACCCCGAAGGCCTTGCCCAGGGTCCCCTCGATCACCGTCAGGCGGTCCATCACCCCCTCGCGCTCGGCGATGCCGCCGCCGCGGGGCCCGTAGAGCCCCACCGCGTGCACCTCGTCGAGATAGGTCATGGCGCCATAAGCCTCCGCCACTTCGCAGAGCTCGGCGATCGGCGCCACGTCGCCGTCCATCGAATAGACCGATTCGAAGGTCACCAGCTTGGCGCGGCCCGGGTCCTCGTCCGCCAGCAGACGCGCCAGGTCCTCAGGATCGTTGTGCTTGAAGATCCGCTTTTCCGCCCGGCTGTGGCGGATGCCCTCGATCATCGAGGCGTGATTTTCGGCATCGGACAGCACCAGGCAGTCCGGCAGGCGCGCGGCCAGCGTGCCCAGCGCCGCCCAGTTCGACACATAGCCCGAGGTGAAGAGGAGCGCCGAAGGCTTGGCGTGCAGGTCGGCCAGCTCGCGCTCCAGCAGCACGTGGGTGTGGTTGGTGCCCGAGATGTTGCGCGTGCCCCCGGCGCCGGCCCCGCAGCGCTCCAGCGCCTCGTGCATCGCCGCCACCACGGCCGGGTGCTGGCCCATGCCGAGATAGTCGTTCGAGCACCAGACCGTGACCTCGCCGCCACCCACCTCGCCGTGGTTGCGCGCCCGCGGAAAGGCCCCCGCCTTGCGCTCCAGATCGGCGAACACACGGTAGCGCCCCTCGCGCCGCAGACCGGCGATCTCGCCGGAAAAAAATCCCTCGTAATCCATCGGCCCCTCTGCGCCTCCCTGCGCGATGACCACGTGCGCCTCCCCTCGCGATGACCTGTGGCCACCAACGAAGCGCTCGATTGTGCCGACAATCGACCGTCCCGTCCAGCCGAAGCACGGCGATGTGGCCGCGCAGCTCTTCTTAATATATTAACTTAAAAAATACTTTCAATTATTTGAAATTCAAAGAATTATTATACCACGTTCAGCTCTTTCAAGGGACGACCTTCGATCAGGCGGGTCCAGCCCAGGGCGGTCAGATCGAGGCTCAGGTAGGCGCCGTGCAGGATCTGCTCGGCCACCGCGCGCCCGGCGGCCGGGGACTGCTGGAGTCCGTGACCGGAAAAGCCGTTGCAGAAATGGAGGTTGGCGACCTCCGGGTGCGGCCCGATCACGGCGTTCTGGTCGAAACTGTTGTAGTCGTAATGGCCGGCCCAGGCGCCGGTCAGCTTGATCGCCTCGAAGGCCGGCACCCGCGCCGCCAGCGCCGGCCAGATCACCCGTTCGAAGGGCGCGTAGTCCTCGTCGAGGTCATGGCTCACCGGATCGTCCTCGGGCGGCGGCGAGTGGATCGCGATAAATTGCGCGCCTTCGGGCCGGAAGGTCACGCCGGTCGTGTCGATGGTGAGCGGGATGGCGGGCAGGGCCTCGCGGCAGTCGAAGACGTAGCTCATGCGTTTGCGCGGAGAGACCGGCAGGGCCACGCCGGCCAGCTCGGCCACCCAGCCGGCCTGCGGCCCGGCGGCGTTCACCAGATGGCCGCAGGCCACGGTCTCGCCGCTGGCGAGCGAGACCGATTGGATGGTGGCGCCGTCGCGGGCGATCCCCACCACCTCGTCCGGGCGGTACTGGGCGCCTTGGGCCTGCGCCTTGCGGCGGAAGCCGTGCAGCACGGCGCTCGGGTCGAGCCAGCCTTCGCCGCTCTCACCGAAGCCGCCGCCCGCGAGGCCGTCCAGCGACAGCCAGGCAAACCGCTCCGCCAGGTCGGCGCGGTCGAGGAGGGCGATCTCCGCGCCGAGCTCCCGTTGCAGCGCCCGGTTCGCCTGCAGCACCGGCAGGCCGGCGGGGCTCGCCAGGAACAGATAGCCGTGCTCCTTGAAGGCCAGCTCCGGGCCCTCGCCGTCGACCGCCAGCAGCTCCCGCGCGCGCCGGAAGAAGTCCAGCGAGAAGAGCGACATCTCCACGTTCTCGGGCGTCGAGAACTGTTGGCGCACGCCGCCCCAGGAGCGCGTGGTGGCGCAGTCGGCATAGCTCGGGTCGCGCTCGATCACCAGGACCGAGCCATGGAAGGCGGGGTCGGCGGTGAGGAAATAGGCGATGGCGCTGCCCATCACCCCGCCGCCGACAATTACAACGTCCGCCACGTCGGCCGACCGCGCCATGGGCTCAGCCGGGCTCTCGCCGATCGGCCGCGTGAGGCGCGGGCCGACCAGGGTGAAGCCGTTCGCCGGTAGAAATCCGTCGTGCGCTGCCAGCGCGGCTGCGCGGGGGCGCCGACCTCGAGGCGGGTCCAGCCGGCCTTGCGGGCGTAGTCGACCGCCGCCGCGATCAGGTGCCGCCGAGACCGGCCGAGCGGTCCTCGGGCCCGACGTAGAGCTCGCAGATCTCGCCGAACCGGCCGCCGGCATAGATGGCGGCGCATTGGTTGAGGGTCACCACACCGCCGGCCGGTCGTCGACCAGGAGAATGAGCGCCGCCACGTCGCCGGCGCGAGCAGCTTGCGGGTGATCTCGAGCAGCGCCCGCGAGTCCACCTCGTCGCCCAGCTCCGCCAACAGCCGCGAGACCAGAACCGCGACGAGCGGGGCCTCGTCCACATGGGCGTGGCGAATCCGGATGTCCATCTGCAGTCCTCTGCCTGCCGGCCCTGCTGATCTCACCGCATCACGTGACCGCATCATGTCCTGCCCTGGGATCAAGCGCATCCTGCAGGCCGTCGCCGAGGAAATTGAAGGCGATCACCGTGACGAAGATGAGCGCGCCCGGCCACACGGCGAGCGCCGGGGCGGTCCAGATCAGCTCCTGGGCGCCGGTCAGCATGTTGCCCCAGCTCGGGATCGGCGGCTGGATGCCGAGGCCGAGGAAGCTCAGCACCGATTCCAGCAGGATGACGTTGCCGACCGAAAGGGTGGTCGCGACGATGATGGGCGAGACCACGTTCGGCAGGATGTGCACCAGCATCACCCGTGGGGCGCCGGCGCCGAGCGCCTCGGCGGCGCGTACGAACTCCCGCGTGCGCATGGAGAGCGTCGCGCCGCGCACCAGGCGCGCCACGGTGGTCCAGCCGACCAGCGCGATCAGGAAGACGATGCGGTAGAGGCTCACGTTCTCCGAGGTGGCGAGGCCCTCCGGCAGGCCGAGCTTGGTGAGGTCGATGGCCACCAGGACGATCAGCAGCGGCAGCAGCGGCAGCGCGATCACGGAATCGGCGAGCCGCATGAGGAGGGCGTCCAGGGTGCCGCCGTAATAGCCGGCGAGCAGGCCCAGGGCCGTGCCGATCACCGCCGCGCCGAGGGCCGCGGCCAGACCGACGGCGAGCGAGATCTGACCGCCGTAGAGCAGGCGCAGCAGCAAATCGCGCCCCAGCTCGTCGGTCCCGAGCGGGTGGGCCGCCGAGGACGGGGCGAAGCGGGCGAACAGATCGACCCGGTTCGCGTCGAGGCCGAGCGCCGCCTCGATGAGGGGCGCGGCGAGAGTGATCGCGGCCAGCAGCGCCAGCACCAAGAGACTCGCCAGGGCGAGGCGATGACGCAGGAAACGGCGCCACAGGAGCCTGCGCACCGACTGGGGCGGGCCCTGGGCATAGGCCGCCTCGGCGGCCAGCTGCAGGTCCGGCTCGGAGCTCATGCCAGGGGGCTCATTTGTACGTCACTCTCGGATCGAGCCAGGCGTAGCAGAGGTCCGCCAGCAGGTTCGCGAGCAGCGTCGTCAGGGTGGCGAACAGGAGGCCGACCAGCGCCAGATTGAAGTCGTTGCCGAGGATGGCGTCGTAGATGGTCTTGCCCATGCCGAGCCAGCCGAACATGGTCTCGGTGATGAGCGCGCCGGAGAACAGGGCGCCGAAGTTGAGCGCCAGGATGGTGACCACCGGGATCATGGCGTTTCGCAGGGCATGGCCCAGCACGACTCGGGCGCGGCTCACCCCCTTGGCCCGGGCGGTGCGCACGTAGTCCTGGCGCAGCGCCTCCATCACCGCGGCGCGCAGGAAGCGAATGAGACCGCCCACCGTCGCCAGCGTCAGGGTCGCGACCGGCAGCACCAGGTAGGCGAGGCGGCCCCAGAGGCCGTCGGCCTCATCGCCCATGCCGCCGGCCGGCAGCCAGCCGAGGATCACCGCGAAGAGGATGATCAGCAGGATGGCCAGCCAGAACGGCGGGATCGAGATACCGGCGAAGGCGCCCAGGTTGATGGCGTGGTCGAGGCCCGAGCGCGGCCGGACCGCGGCCAGCAGGCCGAGCGGGAAGGCGAGCGCCAGGGCGAGCGCGAAGCTGACGCCCATCAGCAGAACCGTGTTGCCGAGCCGCGGCCAGATGACCTCGAGCACCGGGCGGGCGAACAGGCGGGAATAACCGAGATCCCCGGTCAGCGCCGCCGTCAGCCAGGTCCAATAACGTGCGACGATCGGCTGGTCGAGGCCGTGCAGCTTGCGCAGGCGCTCGGCGTCCGCCGGGGTCAGGTCCGGATTGGCGCTGATCATGATGTCGATCGGATCGCCGGGCATGAGGCCGATCAGCCCATAGATCAGGAACGACATGAGGAAGAGGACGGCGGCGGTTTCCGCGAGGCGTTGCAGGAGGAAACGGGTCATGACCCAGGTATCGGGGATCGGGGGTCGGGGATCAACCACGAAACAAGGCGCCAAGGCACCGGTCGCTCAGACTGTT
>PVMK01175611.1_pt1 | contig 15338 bp, 19 predicted proteins | sample 1853481 | NCBI WGS metagenome assembly PVMK01 (sample SAMN08533507, study PRJNA380276) | Marine sediment metagenome, whole genome shotgun sequencing project.
TATATCACTGTGAATTCTTGCCTGTAATAGTCAAATGCAGCCACTGACACGCAAAAAAATACTTCAACGCTTCTCAGTCAGCTCTCCAGCCTGTAATATGCCTTTCAAGCCTTTAAAGTTTCTTATTTTGCCGTGCATTTCAAAATGTTTTAAAATCTTAAGTACCTGAGTGAATTACCGATAACAAAAAACAAGGAAAAAATAATTGTTAAGGAGAAAGACAGATGCGTATAGTAATCGAGATCTGCTTAGGACTTTTATACGTTAGTTGTATATTAATCTCTTGTCGCTACTTATGGAATAAGGACTCCCCAAAACTATATCAAGATCAGTTGAAAGACCTAAAAACAGAAAAATCAACTTAATAAGGTAAAACTGCTAAAGGTAAGAGGGGGAGGCAAGAGATTACTATGTTAGACAACAAACGAAAGTTTCCTAGGTTCAATTTTGCGGCAGATGTGGAGTTCAATGCATCTGGTGTTCCATTTTCAGGTATAACTAAAAATGTTTCTCGTGATGGTATAGGTTTTATTTTACAGAGTTGTAGTATTGATGCAGGTTCACAATTGCAATTTCAAATGCACAACCCTCAAGGGAAAGATACAATTGAGGGTTGTGGTGATATTGCCTGGAAAAGAAAAATAGACGATGGGTGGCATTTGGGTCTTCGTTTCCAATTCATTAATAACGTTGATGAGTCTGACATTTTAAATGCAATTATGACAACTGGTTAAGTGGCATGCGCAAATCATCATCACGTACTCAGCTCACCTCTGATGTAAAATTTATATCGCTTTGAATCTTGACGATATCAGTCTTTTTTCTGTAAAAGCATACTGACATGCGAAAAATAAATAATCCTTCATTCTGCGGCAGTTCTCCAGCCTGTAATTAGTCTTTAACAAGTATATAAGTGTGTCTTTTACAGCAAGTTTGAAAAGTTTTAAATTTTAGTGTGTGGATTAGTGTGTGACTTTTTTTCCGAAATTAGTTAAAACGTGGAATATATAGAAAATCTGCTAAAATAAAGAATTGGTTTTCTAACAACTTATGGAAATTGAGGAGGTTAGAAAACTTGAGAGAACTGACTCTTAATCAGTAGGTTTGGGGTTCGAGTCCCCGGTGGCCCATAAAAAAGACCGAGTGCATAATACAAAGCATTATGTTCTCGGTCTTTTTTATGCTAGGGTTTTGGGCCTCTCACCCTCTGTAGTCTCTATATTTGGAGGCGAGTTTATCCTGACGGTTACCCTTTCATTGATATAGTAATATTTTTTCTTACCTGAAATATTTCCAGGAAACATATTTTTACTTTAAAAACAGCAGAAAAACCAAAAAAAGAAGGGGGGAGGTCTGTTAAATAATTCTGCTGTAAAAATTGCTTTTTGTTGTATTTTTAATCTTTTTTTAAAGGTTATCCATGACTTACCGATACATATGAAATAAAGAAACCGCTATTAACTAAACTTTTTACAGAAATATACAAATAGGGGGTAACATTATGGTAAGCCGCAAAAAAAGATCGGGGTTTTTAATCAGAAACAACAAGGGGTTCAGTCTTATTGAAATAGCAGTTGTCCTGGTAATAATAGGTATTATTATCGGTGCTATTGTAAAAGGAAAAGACATAATGAAAAGCGCTGAACAGAAAAAAGTTTATACTAAATTTGTAAATGCCTGGCAGCTCTCTTATATGACCTTCTATGACAGGACAGGTAAAATACTGGGAGATACCTGGGATTCTGTTATAGCCGTACCCGCAGCAGGTCAGGACGGACAGCAGATACTGCAGCAGGCGCAGCCGGTGTTGTAACGGACGCAGGAAGGGCAGATCTGTATGACGGTCCTGCAGCAGGCAGTGATTATATGGGGCTTTTACAGGCCGGGATATCCGCCCCCTCAACAAATACGACTAACAATTATGAGTACAGGTATACGGACAGCGACGGTGCCGGTCATGACCTTTCAGTTGCCTTTGAATATGATGATACCGATAAATGCAATTACATGTGGGTCATCAACTGTCCCAATGAACTGGGTATCGCGCTTGATACCATGGTAGACGGTGAAGCAGACGGAACAGCCGGAGACTTTCTCTGTTTTTTAAATGACGGTTCCGGATCAGCCACTGCATGGGGTGCAGTCGCAGGAGCCACCCTTCCTACTGAAGAAGTCAGCTTCAGATGGAAGTTGCAGTTTTAACCCTGATCTTGCAATGAACTTAAGAGCAATGCTTTCAAAACCGCATAAAATGACGATTGCAATTTCAGGTTTTAAAAAGGAGCTCGTACTATTAAGATCACCTCTTCTCACATTGCGGCAGGGGGAGCAGCGCTCTGTTTTGTAATAGCAGCATGTTTTTTTTTCTCAGCGAAAAACAGCTGCATTGCCGGGCAATCAAAAATAACGGCAATGACAAGACAGCTGAAGCTCTTAAATGGGGAAGGGAAAGCCTTTGAAGAAAAGAACCTGGCTCTTTCCCGGACAAAGAAGTTTGTTGAAAAGGCGGAATCCCTGCACCTTACCCAAAAAAACTGGGCAGTTGACAAGATCAACCTGGATCAGACCATCACCTTCCTGGAGCTGGAACAGCTTTTGAACCAGTGTACAAACTCACCTGATTATTATTTCAAGCCCTCTCTTTTAAAGATCACGGTCCCTGAAAAGCCCCGGGGGAATACCTCTACCCTTAATTTAAAACTCAGAGGAACCTTTTTAACCAGTCTTAACTGATTATGTTTAGAGAACCCATACAATATGTCATTGAACTTGACAATGCCGTTTACAGCCTGAAAGAAAGCACTCTTTCTTCTGTCAGGGACTTAAAAGAACTTGATGGAAACAAGCGGGTGATCTCAGACCTCCACGATACAGTCTCAAAAACTGTCAATGTACAGGCTCCTCAAAAATACGCTGAAATAGTCGTCCGCAAAAAGCTGCTGGATTCCGGTGAGTTTGACGGAACAGCCACGGTTTTTACCCACTGGAAAAAGCAGAATGAAGGAATGACAACTGATGTTTTTTTCACAGCCATGCCTTCAAGACTTGTAGAACACAATTTTGACCGGATAAAAAAAGATGAGAGCTGTGTCCTTCTCTTTCCCCTGTATACTGTTCTTTATGCTGCATTAAAAGATATCAGCCCAGAAGAACCAGTTGCAGTCATGTTCCAGCATAACCGTTTTATTGACCTTATTATCGGAACAAAGGAAAAGATCTACCATGCCCACAGATGTACTATTCCTGGCCAGCAGATCGTTTCTATGTGGGACATGGCTTTTTCTGAAATAGCAGCCGCAGAAGGCGAAAACAGCATATCCGTTGAAAAGTACTATCTGCTTACCTGGATTGACAGCATTCCCTTACCCGAACTTTCCGAAAAAATTCAGCAGAAGTTCTTTTTTTTCGAAGAAGAGCCGGTAATGTACAATGATGAGATCTATCACATATCTTTTACGCGGGCCGTGCGAATGTTAAAAGCATCAGGGCCCTGCTGTATTTCACCCTTAATCGAAAAAATTTCCTGTTATTCGGAAAAGTGTCTGCCCATTTTGACCCTCTTTCTTTTTATATGCACCCTCTTTTTAGCTGGAGGATATTTTTTCTACAATCAAAGATCAAAACATCTGGAAAAAACAGCTGCTGAGCTCAAAAACAAGATGAGCCTGATCCGCAGCAAAATAAATAAAACAGATGCTGAGATCGACCACAAGGATACCTTAAAACTTGTACAGAGCATATATATTGCAAAAAGAAGCCTGCCTTATAAGAAGATCATTAATGATATCTCCAGCATACTTTCTGAAGACATGAATCTTGACAGCATGAACCTTGACTACAGATCAGAAAGCGTCAGAGCCAGCATATCCGGCAGAATAAAACTCCCGTTTGACTCGGCCAGAAAAGAATATCAGGGTTTTATTAAAAAGCTTAAAAAAATGAACTACAAAATAAGAAATGATGACTTTAAAGTAAAGGTCAATAAATATAACTTTAACGTTGTTTTTGAAAAACAGGTCTAATGAAGAAAAAACATTACGGACCCGCAATTGTAATAATTATCATCCTTGTTTTCTTTGCCACAGTTGTCTGCGGCATGATCTCTACTAATTCCGCAAAGAAAAATATCCATTATAAATCCCTGGGACCCGCTGCCGGAAGTAACCGCGCCGGACAGCCTTAGCCTTGAGAAAATAAACACCCTGCTAAAAGAGATGCCGGATCTTTTAGAGTCCAAACAGAAACCCGGAATAATTGTTTCATCAGACCTCAGTCTTTTCAGCAATTTTCAGTCTGTTACGGCAGCTGCCGAAGACAAAAACACAGCATCTGACAATATGGGCTATAATTTAAGTTTTGCATTTGTTTCCGATAGTAAGAAATTCTGTGTGATAAACGGTAAATTTTACAGCGAGGGAAACACTCTTCCGGATGGAGCTCTGATTGACAGGGTTGAATCTGAGCGTGTGCGGGTATATAAGAACAAACTTGAAAAGTGGCTTGCGGTAACCGGACCCCGGGGGGAAAGCGAAGTCAAATAGCTTTAAGTCTAATCGATATAAGTGCCCTGAAAGGTACTGTGTTTTTTCGAGTCATAAAAATGGAGATATAGATGAAAATATTTAAAACTTTCTTTTTGATTCTTTTTTGCCTGTGGTTTACAGGGTGTATGAACATCCCTTATTCAATGCGGCAGGATAAAAGAGAAGTTCAGGAAAAATCGAACGAACAGCTTGTCAACGAGTCACAAAAACTTGCAAAAAAACAAAAAGAATTACGTGAGCTCCTTGAAAGCTCTGTGGAAAAAGATATTGACATTGAACCTGTTATGCCGGTTTACGATCCCCTTAAAGAACATATTGTTTCCTTTTCCATGGTAAGCGAAGACCTTAAGATGGTGCTCTATGCTTTGTCCAGAGAAACCGGTGTCAACCTGATAATAGACCCTGCAATAGAGACTGAAACAAAACCAATGACTTTAAGCTTTGAAAAAGTTCCGGCTTCAACCGTACTTGAGGAGGTGCTTAATGCTTTTGATCTTTATTACAAGCTGGAAGATAACATCATAAGGGTAATGCCTTTCCAGGAACACATGTTTAAACTCAACTTTCTTGATACGACTGTTAACAGCAGTTTTTCAATAGGGGGTGATGTCCTTGGTGGAGGAGAAACCTCGGTAAATACCGGGCTGGACGGGAATTTCAAGCTTTCCGGTGAAGGAAGTAAAATGAGCAACCCATATGATGCCCTGGAAGAAATGGTTAAGCAGGTAATTTCCGAAAAAGGAAAAGGCGGAAGTATTCGCTTAACAGAATGTCGGGCAGTCTTTATGTGAAGGATACCCCTTCAACAATCCGTGCTATTTCAATGCTGGTAACTCACTTTAAACAGATGATGTCCAGGCAGATCCTTATTGAAGCAAGGATAATTGAGGTAATCCTTAATGATGATTATGAGTACGGAGTAGATTGGACCGTTCTGCGCGGTGATGTGGACGATCTTAATGAAGGAGTTGAGATCGACAGTGCTGAATGGTCCATCGGAGAGGGACTGTCACTGTCCGGGATTAATAACGATTTCGCGATTGATGTGGTTGTTAATGCCCTGAATACTTTCGGAGACGCAAAGGTCATCTCAAACCCTACCCTCCGCTCAAAACACGGCAAGCCTTCTCTTATAAGTGTGGGGACATCGTTTAGTTATAAAAAAAGTCAGACGTCAGAAGACAGGGCAATTGGAGTGGATCTCAGGACTGAAACCGAGATCGAGATTTCAACTGTATTTGACGGGCTTATCCTTGGCGTGATTCCCTTTATAGAGGAAGACGGAAAAATTTCTCTTCTGGTGAATCCCATAAAAAGTGATGTTGACAAAGAAAGTCTTCAGCTTGTGCAGGTGGGCTTCGGGCAGAGCGTCAGCCTGCCCGAAGTACATGTTAAAGAGATCAGCACCACGATTATGCTCAACAATAAAGATGTTGTTATTCTGGGCGGTCTTATAGATAAACGCAAGACAAATTCTACAACCGGCTTTCCGTTTCTTTCAAGCATACCCGTAATCGGATATTTATTTAAAAATGAATTTCAGGCGGATCAGATCCGTGAACTTGTTATTATTTTAAGTGTAACTATTATATGAGCATTATATTTCAGACCCTGAAGAAGCTGAATAACCCGTCCGCAGAGAACATTCAAAAACAGGTCGGCCTGAAAGAAAATATGCGGACATCTTCTCTGACCGGTAAACAATTGCGTAATTCTGCAGTCGTTCTATCGGTGTTTATGATGGGTGCAGCCGTTGTTTTTTTATTTTACCCGTTCTCTGATCCGGTCAATTTAAAGCTCAGTAAAGATAATACCTCTGCTGCATATTCGGTTGCAAATGCATCCATTGTTCCCGTTTCTCCGGAAAGCTCCATACAGGCCATATTTCTGTCGGATGAGAATGTGAGAAAGCACTCGGAAGACTCGGGTTCATATATTTTCCTGCCGCCTGAGATCAGTGAAGAGCCTAAAGAACCTTCTGTTGTTTTTCGACAAAAAATAAAACAAAAGAAAAGGCCGTCCGCGCAAAATAAAATTTCAGACAAATCCCATTTCAGACCTGAGAGGAAAGACCGCAAATCAATTGCAGGGACTGTGATTTCAGAACAGAAGATCGTAAAAAGAATCGAAATTTCTATAATCGAGGGAGAGATCCAAAAGGCGGAAAAACTCCTTGAACAGTTAGCCGCCATTAAAGGCGAGGACAGCATCTATGTCATGAAACTCAGAGCTTTTTTCTTTCTTCGAACCGGAGAAAACAGACCGGCAGTTGCACTTTTAAAAAAGGTTCTTGCCCGTAACGCAGATGATGTCGAAGCAGGGAATAAACATGGCTTTTCTTGAAATACGATCAAAAGAGTACGAGCAGGCAAAGAAAAGACTTACCCGTCTAAAGAGCCGATACCCTGAGAACATGGTTGTTTCTAATTTGTTAAGCAGACTGGACTAGTAAATTATGGCAAAAGAGATTAAAACAGATCCCGAAACAGATAAGTCTGGTGAAAAAGAACAGATAAGTTATAAGCCTTCTGATGGTGAGATGAGTTATCTGGATTTTTTCGGTTTTTCTCAGAATCCTTTTCCGGTTGTTCCTGATGATAAGAATTTTTATGTTTCAAAGAACATAGACCTGACCATCTCTGAAATAATTTACGGAATAAAAGAGAGAAAAGGTTTCATGGTTCTCACCGGAGAGGTAGGTCTGGGTAAAACCACTATCACCAGAAGAATAATCCATATTTTAGAAGAAAATAAAATTGAGACTTCTCTGGTCTTTCATACTGCATACTCGGATGTTGAACTGTTAAAAGAGATCAACCGGGATTTCGGCCTGATAAAGAAGAGCAAACCCGTAAGCGATAAGCTTGGCGACCAGATGGAGCTTCTAAATACCTTTCTTCTGGCAAAGAACCGCAGGGGAAAGAACTGTGTCATCATCATCGATGATGCCCAGAATCTTGACAGCAAGAGCCTTGAACTTGTGAGGATGATTTCAAACCTTGAAACAGATACGCAAAAACTGGTTCAGATTCTCCTTGTGGGTCAGTCTGAGCTGGATGAAAAATTAAACTCAAAAGAGTTAAGACAGCTTAAAAGCAGGGTCATCATAACCAAAAAGGTAGGGCCGCTAAAACCAAAAGACATGCAGGATTATCTTCAGTTTAAGCTGAATGTATGTGGAAGTTATGGTCAGGTAACCATTACAAAAAATGCTTTAAAATATATCTACGGATATTCAAAGGGAAATTTCAGATTAATCAATGTGCTGATGGACAGATGCCTGTGTGTTGCATTCCTTCACAGCACAACTGAAATAACCCGGGATATCGTTAAAAGAGCAGGGAAAGACCTGGGTGTAAAACGGATCGTCTATGATCTTAAAAAAACAGGTCTGGTACTTGGAATTATTGTTGCCCTGCTTTTGGTTGTAGGGCTGATCATTTCTTTTCCGGAACGAAAAAATAGTACTCCGGTTAAATCCTCTCAGCCTGAAAAAATGTCCATAACAAAAAAACAGGTGCCGCTATCCTCCCAAAAAATCCCTGAATCTATATCTGATTTTTTAAAGTCGTATAAACTTACAGAGTACAGCGAGACATTTTACGCAGCAGTAAAAAGCCTTGATTTTACTGAGATATCTGAAAAAGTCCTGGCTGAGAAGGGATACCAGCTGATAGAGCTTGAAAAGATCACTGAAAAAATCCGCAAAAAATACGGGGTGCTGTCCTGTAAGTCCACAGATAACAGCAAAAAGAAATTTGTTCTTTTCTGGAAACCGGAATTTCAGATAAACAGATTTTATTACTATTATAAAGGAAAAGACATTTTAATGCTTCAGCAGGCGCTTAAAAACACCGGATTTTATTATTATGCTATAGACGGCACTGTGGGAAAAAATCTGATGAAAGCGGTTATTAAATTTCAGAAATATTCAGGACTGGAAATAACAGGCTATCCGGATAAAGTGTTTGTCTTTCTTTTGGCAAATCATAAAAAGAAGGGTCTTGCCCCCATCCCCGCCGCCTGTTGTGATTAAAGTGCCTCCTGAACCAAAGCCGAAAAATATTATAATAGAACCCATTGATACGGATAACGCAGTTCAGGTAAACCAGGAGCTTATTACACAATGATTACCAAAGAATTTCAGGAAAAGCTTACCAGGCTTTTAAAGGACAAAAACCTCTTAACAGATGAACAGATAAGCTTTGCCCGGCAGATACAACGTGTCACCAAAGAAAGCATGGGTGAGCTTTTAGAACGCCTTGGTTTTGTTTTCCGTTATGATCTTCTTATAAACATTGCCGAACTGAATAATGTTCCATACCTTGATCTTGATGAAGTTATGCCGGACGATAAAGTCCTCGCCATGTTTAACAAGAACATTCTTTTAAATAATACCTTTCTTCCTTTAAACATATATGAACAGACCATTGATGTCGCGGCCGAAAATCCCTCAGACCCTAAAATTTCACAACTGATTTCGAGCCAGACCGGACTGTCTCCGGTATTTTATCTTTCCGACAGAAAAAAAATAATTAATTCTGTTCATCAGTTCTACTATTTTCTTGAAAATCCGGTTGAAAAAACAATTGAGACCGAAATAAATATCCTTTCCAATGACACGGAAAGGGTAAGAGGAATGGACAACCTTGTAAACCTTGTTCTCCATCTCGCTGTAAAGATGCGGGCCACGGATGTACACATTCAGCCCTTAAGCAACAGCACAAACATTGCCTTTAGAATTGACAGTGTAATAAGACCCATAATATCACTCCCTAAATTTCTGGACAGAGTAGTCTCCAGCATCAAGATGAAAGCGGAAATGGATATTGCCGAACAACGGCTGCCTCAGGACGGCCGTTTTTCAATGACCCTTCTTAACAATGCCTATGATTTCAGAGTATCAACAATCGTTACTCCCCATGGGGAGGATATGGTAATTAGGATACTGCCAAAAGAAGGCACCCAGAAAGGGATTAAGGAACTTGGCTTCTTTGATGAACATATTCAGATCCTTGATCAGCTCTTTAATGAACCCTCGGGAATCATCCTTCTAACCGGTCCTACCGGTTCCGGAAAATCAACCACCCTTTATGCCGGCATCGGACAGATCGAGCTTATTAATAAAAACGTAATAACCGTAGAGGATCCGATAGAATATAATATCCCTCTCCTGCACCAGACCCAGGTAAATCAGAAGGCTGGATACAACTTTTCAAATGCTATCCGTTATTTTCTGCGTCACGACCCTGACATCATTCTTGTGGGAGAAATAAGAGACGAAGATACCGCAACTACTGCTGTTACTGCCGCAACTACCGGTCATCTTGTTCTTTCCACTCTGCATACCAATAATGCCATTGGAGCGGTATCAAGACTTAAGGACCTGGGGGTAAGACCTTTCCTGATTGCCGACTCCCTGCTCGGCGTTGTCAGTCAGCGCCTTGTGCGTAAGATATGCAATACCTGCAAGGAATATTACAAACCCACCGAAAAAGAAAAAAAATACCTTAAGGACCCTGACATTAAGGAACTCTTCAGGGGAAAGGGCTGCGAAGTCTGCAACAACACAGGATATCTTGGCAGGACCCTTGTTTATGAGATGTTTATTGTAAATGAAGAGATATCAACCCTGATAGATATGGATGCCGACATGAGCACTCTGTCAAAAAAAGCAAAAGATGCCGGCAGTGTCGACATGTTTGAGGTAACAGCTTCAAAAGTCAAACAGGGCATCACCACTGTTGAAGAGGCTGTTCGTGTGATGGGACACATCAGATAGGTTTTTATTGTGAAATATTTCAGATATAAGACCATAACCGTTTCCGGAGCTGTTTCTTCGGGTGTTGTCATGCTTCCTTATCAGGATACCATGTCCGTCTTTATCTATCTGGAAAGAGAAGGAAACACTGTAGTATATGTAAAAGCACTGGGCTATGTTTTTTCAATTCTTTACAACCTGTTCTCCTTGATCCGTTATAAAAAGCTCAACCGGACTGACCAGGCTAACCTTTTAAACAATATGTCCGTCATGCTCCGTTCCGGTGTCTCGCTGACAACAGCTCTTGAAAACACTGCCAATACCGCACAATCTTCAAAAACTGCAAACGACATAAAAAATATTATTGCAAACCTCAGAGACGGTGCTTCGTTTTCGGAAACCGCGGAAAAAAACAGCCACATATTCCCTGAAAGCGCCCTCTATCTCATAAGGATCGGGGAAGAGACCGGTAAAATGGATGAGATGTTGAAAAAAGCATCCGAACATTTAAAAAGGGTCCAGGAAATTATTGACGACACCAAGCAGGCACTCATATACCCGGCCTTTGCCTTTCTTACAATAGTAGGAAGTATGTTTTTCTGGTTTTATGTTGTTGTCCCCTAATATCATGGAAATTTTCCAGGAGATGAATGTGGATCTTCCTGATATTACGCTTTTTCTTTTAAACATCTCTCAATTCCTGCAGGACCACATTGTTTTTATGATCAGCACTATCACCTTAACTGTCTTCACTGTAACTATCCTGAGGGTAAAAAGCAGGCTCTTCCGGCTGGCAACAGACTCCATGCTGCTTAAACTTCCTGTTGTTGGAACGATAATATCAGTTTCCAATATGGCATATATTTCAGAATACCTTTCACTTCTTATAGTCTCAGGAATAAACCTGCTTAAATCAGTTAGCATTCTTAAGGATTCAGTTAAAAACGAAGTTTTTAGAAGCCAACTGGAAGTAGTCAGTCAAAATCTTAAACGTGATACATCTATTGCAAACTCTTTTGAGAAAGCATCAGTTTTTGATACATATGTGATCCAAATGATAAGGATTGGTGAGATAAGCGGAAATCTTACTGACCAGCTTTCATATGTTGCAGAGGAATACAATAACAGGCTGTCTCTTGCTGTCGCAACAGCAGGAAAAATGCTGGAACCGGTAGTGCTGGTAATCGGCGGCACTATCTTTGCGATAATTATCGGAGGACTACTGCTGCCGATCTATGACCTTCTGGGCCAGATCGCAAGCTGACAAATGATTGACAGGAATTAACAGTAAAATCTTCTTTGATAAATACCTTCTATTCCGCAACAACCTTATCAGTATAATCTTTAACTTCTTCCGTGATCTTTACAATATCTGCCTTCTTTAAGCCAAGGAATTTAAGGGCTTCCTTATCCATGGCTTTTGCAGCGTCCTCTGGTTCACAGCTCTCAGCAATAGAAAGAGCGATCATGTCAGCTGTAAAGATCACATAAGCCAGATCTTTTTCAGGCGATAACGAAGGCTCATGGTGATATCTGATAGCAGTTGTTATTTCCCTTGGGATCCTCCACATCTGACACACAGCCGAACCTATTTCAGAATGGTCAAAACCCCAGAGTCTCTCTTTCTGCAGCAAAAGTAGATTTTTTATTCGTTTTAAGCGCCTTCTTAAATATTTTCTTTCCCTCAAAAATATATGGGATCAAGTATAAGTTTGCCCACATCATGGATGAGACCCGCTGAAAAGGCATCATCTGACATTGATGGGGAACTTCATATCCGCAATTATTCTACAACCGGCAGCAACTGCAAGAGAATGTTTCCACATCTCATCCGGCTTTAAGTCATAACCCTTAACTTTTTCTTTAAAAGTTCTGAAGCACAGGCAAGGGTAAGAAGTTCACTTAATGTCTTTAACCCAAGAACAACTGAAGCCTGCTGAACTGATGCTATTTTACCAACAGCTCCGTAAAATGCGGAATTTGCAAGCTTTAAAACTCTTGCAACAATTGCCTGGTCCGTTTCAATAATCTTTGCGAGGTCTGAAAAACTTGAACCAGGGTCAACAACCAGCTTTCTTGCTTTTTCAGCGACCTGCGGCATTGGGGGCAGATCTTTTACAGAACTTAAGACCTTCTGTTTCAGCACTGCGGCATTCGGCAGACTTTGCATCAGATAACCCGGTCTCTTTACTGTCATCAGCAGTATCTCCAGCTGTACTTCCGAGCTCTTGATTTTATGTTTATGGTAATTGTGTTCCCGCAGGTCAAACAGGGAAAAGATATACTCGACCCGTAGTCTTCAGCTGCTCATCAGGAAGATCTATTTTATTATGACATTTTTGGCATTCAACTTTCATAGTAAAACCTCTATAACAAAAAATAGTTCTTTTCAAAACTGGGCAAATGCATAAAATACCTTAATCCGGATGTAAAATCAAATGAAAGGAATATAAAAAAGCACCCAGCAACAAAGTATTGTTTTAAAAAAGCAGAGGAAATATATCCTTATCTATGCCTGACACAAAGCCCCGCCGAACAGGCGGGGGAAATCATAAACACCGATTTAGCTGGACCGTGGCTTATTCCCACCACTGATTTCCAGTACAGAGCTTTCCGTAAAGGTATGAAAAAGACCTTGTCTTTACAATATCATCATAATCATCTTCCACAAACCTTTCCTCACACTCAAACTGGTTGGAGGGGGCTGAACTGTTAAAACCGTCAAACCGGGTATCTGACCCGTCATAATCCTTTAATCCTCCGCTTATAAGGACATATGCCATGTTTGTGGACGAGTTGGGTGTGACAGCACGTGAGGTCACATAAAGTTTGCTTGTTTCACCCGGATTTTCTGAATGACTTGTTGCCGCAGCAGTTATAAAGTCCTTAAGATCAGTACAGAAGCTGGAACTGCCGGTCTGGATAAGGTCCTCATATACACCATAGTATAACCGGTTTTTCCACACATCTTCATCAGAAACGATCCCTAGCGTAACATAGGGAAGATTTCCCTGGTAAGCCAGACAGCTGTCATCCGTAAAAACAGTAGGGCTGCTGTTATCATCTCTGTTTTCCTGACCGTTACCATTTGTATCCGGGCAGGGCAGCCTTTTGTTAACCGACAGATAACCCTGGAGAACATAGTCCATGTTTGACAGGACCTCTCTGGTCTCATTCACCCTGTCATTAACAAAAATAAGCGGCACAACACCCACAAGAATTGATATTATTATCCCCCCAATAATCATAACGATGGCCAACTCAATAAAAGTAAAGCCTGAGCAATCTTTAATAATTTTGTTTAAGTCAGAATTTTTAATACAAAACAAGTGATACTCCTGCTTAGGTGATAAAATGGAATCTAAAAAGTGAAGCAACCGAAAAACCGTTAATTAGCATAGCACATGGCGTAACACCTGGAACCTGAATCCAGCGCCCTGCTTTTCTATTTTTCCTTTCATGCGAACCCTTGGGTTTTTACTGATTAAGATAACCGCTGCAGTGCTTTCCATGGAGAAAAACAAAAGAATAGACACTTAAAATATCATCATAATCAGGACCCCCCATTTTGCCCGGGATCTCATACTCCATATTAAGGGGGGTGTTTTTGTCGTCAAAATCTTTATCCGGTCCCGCACTTACCACAGCATAGGCCTGATTTAGTTTAACGCCTCCTGAATTAGTATGTAAAAAGTTTTCGTCGGTAAAGTCATGGGCTCTTTCCACAAATCTGCCCAGCATTTCGCACAGGCGTTCTGTGGTTGTCTTGGTGCTGTTATCATACACAGCATATCTTAAAGCCGTGCCCCAGCTATCCTGGCCGGATGAAAGACCAATGGTCCGGTAGGGAAGATCTCCCTCATAAATATCACTGGCGCCACAGGTATCATCTGTTACATCACCTGTACCCTGATCGTTCCTGTCTTCAAGTCCGTCTCCATCCGTATCCGGGCATGGACACCTGCCGTTTGCCGCAAGATAACCCTCTATCGCGTAAATGTTCTTATCAACGATTGCCTGTGTTTTTTTTATCTTGCCTGACTGAATAAACTCGGGAACAATTGAGGTTACAGCTGAAACAATAATACCGATAACCATAATCACCAGGGCCATCTCGATCAGGGTAAAACCCTTCTTTTTTATTAGCATTTTCACGGCACATCCCCGCTTGCAGTACAGACCTCATTATAAAGATCATCAAAAGAGACTGATATCACAAAATCATCATAAGTTGAGCTTGCAACCTTATCCGGAGACTCAAACTTTACATCAGGGGCTCCCCCATTAAAACCATCAAAAAATCCTCCCTGGCCATCAAGATCTTTTGGTCCGCCACTCACGATAATGTAGGCCCGATTATGGGTAGTACCCGTAGCATTATCAACATATATCTTGCTAGCATCAAACTCACTACGATATTCATTAAGAAATAGAGAACAGAGCTCACTATGATTAGAAATAAGCCCCACACCGCTGGGTCCGGCTCCCACATCATAAATACTGAATTTTACCACATTGCCCCAGGCATCTTTCCCTGATGGAAGCCCGAGAGAACGGTAGGGCAAATTTCCGGTGTAGTCATAGCAGGTGTCCATGCCCATGTCACCTCCAATAAAATCCTCTTTACCGTCACCGTCCATATCAGGGCAAATTGTTCTGAAATAAGTAGTTGTTAAAAACCCCCGCACACTGCGGTCATATTTCGCAAGGAGCTTTCTGTTTTCTTCTATCTTTCTGGAATGGGCAAGGGACTGCATCACAATTGCTGCTGTAGAAACAAAAACCCCGAGTGCAACAATTATAAAAGCCATTTCAATAAGGGTAAACCCTCTGATCCGCTTCAAACAATAATAGAAAAAGATGTTATGTTTCATTATTATTACAATTAGACAAAAAGTTTTAAATGTCAATCTTAAGATTTAAGAATACTCTTTCTAAGGCCGGTAGGCGTATAATGTTCTCGTTCTTTTTTATTCTGGGCTTTTGAAAACGCTCATACTCTGCCGTCCTTACGTTTAGCAAAAGCTTGTCCT
>PVMK01172277.1_pt1 | contig 15337 bp, 11 predicted proteins | sample 1853481 | NCBI WGS metagenome assembly PVMK01 (sample SAMN08533507, study PRJNA380276) | Marine sediment metagenome, whole genome shotgun sequencing project.
CGCCTGGATATGGACGAAATCCAAGATCCGGTTGGTGGGTATACGATCAACCTGGTTCCGGTGGGTGACAGGTAATTCCGCCTTCAGGGGAATTCAAGTAGAAAGGTGGTCTTCTGTGGGCGGAACAGGACTCGAACCTGCGACCTCTTCTGTGTAAGAGAAGCGCTCTAACCAACTGAGCTATCCGCCCGGAGAGCTAATTATACTCCATCCCGATTGCTCATCTCCCAACCAAAACGCCCGATTTTACCGTGCAAAACGTTGTGAGTTTTTCTTGGCAAGTTACCGTATACCGCAAAATAATTTGCACGCGACCGATTATTGTGATACACTTTTGAGGCAATCTGTGCCGAATAACCCTTGATCCTGCAAAATGGATAGCATCACCAGACCCTGAAAACCATGCTGCAGCTTCCCCAACAAGTGACGGACGGGTTGCAAGGAGTGCGCAAATGACTTACGAGGATCGTATCCGTAAAGAACGCCCGGGCATGTCGAAGAGCTTTGCCAAGCTGGCAGACTTCCTGCTCGATTCTTATATCGAAGCGGCATTCATGACCGCCAGCGAACTGGCTCACCGGCTCGACCTGGACGCGGCTACCGTGGTGCGTTTTGCACAAACACTGGAATACAAAGGCTTTCCGGACATGCAGCGCGAGATCCGCAAGCGGGTGCTGAACGACTTGCTGGTGCGCCCGGAGCAAGCCAAGGACTCACAATCAATTCCCGGCGTTGTGGGCACTGCCATGGCAGAACTATCATTAGCCCTGGAGCAAACCCGTATCTCGCTGGATACCGATGCTCTGGGAGAGCTGGTGGAACAGATCGGCGCTGCGCGGCGCATCATCCTGCTGGTTGAGAATCCCGCCCAGGCAGCTGCCTACAACCTGGTTCACTTTCTCGAGCAGGGCGGCTTCCCTATTTATATCGCCCGCTCGGGTGTGGCAGACCTGGCGCGCACTGTACACACCGCGACCCAGCAGGACTTGCTGATCGCGATGGAAATTTCGGGTCAATCACCATATATCGCCAGCGCATTGGAGACAGCCCAGGAAAAGGGTTTGCCTACCGCAGCGATATTGGGTGCTGCATCGCTTAACTCAGCACGCGCCGCGGATGTGGTCCTGGCAGCCCGCTCCAACCCATCACTGGGTGTCGGCATTATCACCATCGAAGCAATCATCTACGCCCTCTGCGAAGCCCTGCGCTGGCGGTTCGCCGATCGTTTTGCAGGTGCAGAACAGGCTATCGCAGGTTTGACCGAACAAATTCAACACGCTAACGATTAGAAACTAATTATCATCTGGAGATATCCATGCGCATTATCCGCTATCAAACCGCGTCTCAACCAGCAACCTATGGGTGGGTCAAGGACGAAAATATCGGGAAAATCGAGGGCTCTCCCTTTACCCAATTCAGCCGTTCCGAAGCTGAGATCGCCTTTGAAGATGTCGACCTGCTTCCACCCGTTGTACCGAGCAAGATCATCTGCGTGGGTCGCAATTACGCCGCCCATGCCGCGGAACATGATGCAGAAGTCCCTGAAATGCCGCTGATCTTCCTCAAACCGCCTTCGACTGTCATCCCCCACGGCGGCATTATCCACCTGCCCCCACAATCCCAGCAGGTAGAGCATGAAGCCGAACTGGCAGTAGTGATTGGAAAAGCAGGGCGCTGGATACCACCTGAAGAAGCTCACGACTATGTCTTTGGATTTACCATCGCCAATGATGTCTCGGCGCGCGACCTGCAGTTCCAGGATGGTCAGTGGACGCGCGGCAAAGGTTTCGACACCTTCTGTCCCTTGGGACCCTGGATCGAAACTGACTTCGATCCCGCGGATGCGGTGGTCACCTGCCATGTCAACGAGGAAATGCGGCAGATGGCTTCCACCAGGGACATGGTTTTCAACGTCAGGCAGCTGGTCGCCTACGCCTCCTCAGTGATGACGCTTTTCCCGGGTGATTTACTATTAACCGGCACTCCAGCTGGTGTGAACACACTCCAGGATGGGGATGTTGTCGAGGTAGCCATTGAAGGCATTGGATCTTTGCGCAACGAGGTCGCTGACGAACCCGATCATTAACCGTGGAACTGCCTTTTTCGCTTGACTCGCTCTCTTTAGATATACATGCCGCTGTCCAGGTGGCGATCGCGCTGTCGCTGGTTGGACTGGTGGTCTGTATTTGGCTCGGCATCCGGGCCATCCGCAAAGCCAGGACCCTGCGCTTCTTCCGTATGCGCCGCGACAGCATGGTGCGCGGCTGGCGCTTACTTTTCGTCGCCATTTTCCTGGGCCTGCTGGCTTTCCTGCTCAACCGCTTCGCAGAACCTGTCGCATACAGTTTTTTCCCACCCACACCGACTGCTTCTCAAACGCCAACCATCACCATCACGCCATCGATCACCCTGACCCCCACCATTACCCTGACCCCGACCATCACATTAACTCCATCTGTTACCGACACGCCTACCATCACACCCACCCCAAGCCTGCCGCCAGAGATCGAGGATAATATCGAAAGCCAAGTGACCCCCAACTCGGATTCGATCTTCAGCCAGCTGATCTTCAGCCAGGGTATCGACCAGGAAACGTACCAACCACTCAACCCTGGTGAGGTATTCCAGAACCCGGTTGGCCATATGTACGCCCTTTTCAGTTATGACGGCATGCTGAACGGCTCGCAATGGAGCGCCCTATGGTACCGGGGAGATGACCTGGTGTTCTTTGAGAGCAAACCATGGGATGGTGGCTCAGGTGGTTTCGGATTCACGGATTGGGACGCAGAGCCGTGGGAGTGGCAGCCCGGAGAGTACGAAGTGCGTATTTTCGTTGGTTCAGTATGGAATATTTCGGGAACTTTCCTGGTAGAAGGCGAAGCACCCACTCCTCCACCCAGCCCAACACCTTCCCGAACACCAACCAGCACACTGATGCCGACGCCCTCCCCAACCCCGACCCCGACGCGGACACCCACACCTACCCGCACGGCGACCCCAACACGCACACTGACACCAACCTTCGGACCTTCCCCAACACCATTGCCGGCAACTGCAACGAAAACTCGTCTGCCGGTACCCACCGCCTCGCCCACGAAAACTCGCTGGCCAACAGCAACAGCGGTTACGCCAACCCCAACCAAGACCCGCTGGCCAACTGCCATCCCTCCCACCAGGACACCCACCATCACCCGCCATCCAAGTGCGACGCCGTAACCATGGTATGGTTGGATTACCCGCAACACGAGTCATAATTATTGACCAATTCAATTTCCCCTGAAGGCGGTTGGATAATATGATCAAAGTGACAGATAACTGGCGTTTGTCTCATCCTGGGGGTGCCGTGGGGCTGCTCAGCATGAAGATCGATCGCTCGCTATCACAACCAGCTGAGGTTGACCAGAAGAGGATTGAACTTGAGCAGCAGCTGCGGATGCAGTACCAGGGGATCCCGCGTGCTGAGGTCCGCCAGCTGCCAGTGATGAACGACTACACGCAGTACTACAAACGCTTCAAGAAATCCTACCATGTGCTGCTGCAGCTCGATTCAATCTGCAACAAGGATAGATCCATCCCCCACTCCGAAATCCTGGTGCAGGCCATGTTCATGGCTGAAATGAAGAGCTTCATACTAACCGCAGGCCATGATCTGGATCAAACCAGCGGGACGATCAGCATCGACTCATCTCTTGGTACAGAAGTTTACAAAATATTACGCGGTGACGAGGTGACCTGCAAAAAGGGTGATATGCTGATGGCGGACAGCCAGGCTGTGATATGCACTGTGATCTACGGCCAGGACCAGCGCACCCGGATCACGAAGGACACTGCAAATGTGCTCTACGTAATGTATGTTCCTCCCGGGATCGATCCTGGGGTGGTTGAAAAACATATCCTTGATCTTGAGGGGAACGTGCTTCTATCTTTCCCCGAATCCCAAGCGACAATGCGACAAATCATCCTCGCTGATTCTCCAGCTCCAGTAATCTTCTAATTCCACCCCGATCTGGACCCATTATAAGACACCCCCATTCTCGCTTTATGGATTCAAGCTGGTATCGTGTCAGGTGTTTGCTGCCAGGCGCGGGCGATCTGTCCGGCGATGCCGGCATTATTGCGCAGCAAGCCCAGGTTGGCGCGCAGGCTGGCATCGCCTGTCAGTTCAGCCATCCTTTGCAGCAGGAATGGGGTCACCCGCTGGCCGCGCACGCGTTCTTTCTTGGCATCCTTCAAAGCTTCTTTCACCGCCTGACGCATCTCGTCTGCGGGCATGGCGACCTCGGCGGGGGGCGGTGCGGTGACCAGCAGCGCGCTCTCCATGCCCAATCCCCAATGCATGCGGGCCAGTTCAACGACTTCCCCCGGCTGATCTGCCCGGTGGCTGGTAGCCAGCCGGCTGTGAGCAGAATAGAAGGCTGGAAATTCGTTAGTCTGGTAACCAACCACCGGCACCGCCTGGGTCTCGAGATACTCCACGGTGGCTGGCAGATCGAGGATCGCCTTGGCACCCGCGCAGACCACGATCACCGGTGTGCGGGCTAACTGTGGTAGATCGGCGGAAATGTCATGCGCTGGCTGGCGGTGGACACCTCCGATCCCTCCTGTAGCAAAGACCTTTATCCCAGCTGCATGGGCAAGGAATATTGTCCCCGCAACGGTTGTGCCTCCACTCGCCTCGCTGAGGATTAACCTCGAGAAATCCCTCGGGCTGGCCTTATGCAGGTCCCTGGCACTCGCCAGATACTCGAGCTGGGCGATATCCAGACCGATATGAAAATTGCCCTCGACGATGGCGATTGTGGCTGGAGTGGCGCCTGCCTGGCGAACTTCCTTTTCCATATCCTGCGCCAGCTGTATGTTCTCCGGGTAAGGAAGACCATGGGTGATGACTGTTGATTCCAGGGCTACGATGGGCAAACCCATGGATTGGGCTTTAGCCACCTCTTGAGACACTCGAACATATGGCTTAATTTTTGGATCCATATGATTTCCTGGGATTGGGTTGGCCTGATAATTAAATTACTAATTGATCGTACAGCATCTCTAAAGACAAATCATCTACAACCGTGCCGCGGTGGCGCAAGGTTAAGGAGGCTGCTGTGACACCCAACCTGACCGCATCATCAAGTGGGATTTGATTCAACAGTGCGTAAATCACCCCCGAATTCAATGCATCCCCGGCACCAGTCGGGTCGACAACAGTGGTCCTGATGGCTGAAATATAACCGCTGGTCTCCGAAGTAGCATACACGACACCGAATTCACCCAGCGACACCAGGACGATGTTAGCACCCTTTGTGACCAGGCGCTTGGCAGCCTCCAGGGCATCCTGGGGCTGGTCATTCTCGATGATTTGATCGCACAGGACACCAGCTTCTTCCCCATTCGGGGTGATCAAACTCAACCGTTCGATAAAAGGTTCCAGGCGGGTTGCCAATCCGGTTGAAGTCGGATCTGCACAGACAGGGATGCGGGTCAAGCGGGCCTTGGAAAAGATCTTGCGCATGGTTGCTTTTGGTAAGTTTGCATCAAAAAATACCAGGGAAGCGGCTTTAAATAAATCCTTATGCGACTCAATATAGGCAGGCGTTAATGCCTGGGTGGCATTGATATCATCCAAGGCAAACTGCAGCGTGCCCTGCCTGTTGAGCACCCCCAAATAGGTTCCCGTGGGATGCTCATCAGTCGTCAGAACATGGCTGACATCAACTCCTGCCTGGACTGCCTGGGCAAGCAGCTGCTTACCGGTCTGATCATCGCCGACCGCGGTCAGCAGAATAGTTCTTTGGCCAAGACGGGAAAGATTTTCAGCGACATTGCGCGCCACCCCGCCGTAGGAAGTACGGATATTCGCAGGATTTTTTGTGCCGGCCACCAGATCACCATCCAGGCGGCCGATCAGATCGACACCAGCACCACCGATCACGAGCACCGGATTTTCAGGAGCGGGAGAGAAATCCTGGTCCATATTAAATGTCCCCTGCGTAATGAGATACCACATGCGCAAGGTGGGTCCAGACATCCCTGACCCTGCGTGCGGCCGGTGTATCGGACTGATCTCTGCGGTCATATGCCTCCAAAGCCAGGTGCAGCTTACCCCGGTAAGCATTAACCAGGCTGACAAGATTCATCTTTCGCAGTGCTTCATCCTGAGCATCGATCTGCTTGAATTTATCCAGAGGCGTGTCATGGAGAATGGCCAACATCTGTTCCGTCCAGCTGGCTGATGAAAGCGTCTCCAGGGCTGCTTCGCTGCCCCGGGCCAGGTTTTCATAAGTGATGCGCCAGGCCTGCAGGTGGCGCTCCGGGATGATATCGGTTGGGAAATCCCAGGTGCCGATGCCGATCCAGCGCAGCTCGACCCCTTTATTTCTCACCCGGGCGACAAAATTGCTGTAATCATAGAACAGATCGCTGATCCCGGGGCGGGGAACAAAGGGCGGCGGATCTGGAACATCGATTTCAAACTCATATTGCATGCCAGCCAGGCGGTCGGCTTCAAGCTGCACTTCGGTGATATTCTTGACCGCCTGCTCCAGCTCCGGACGGCCGATTGCAGCCAAAAATTCGCTCAAGGTATGCCTGAAGATGAAAGCCCCAATTTCCCGTTTGATCTGGGCTGCCATTGCGTCCGTCCAGGATTCCCGGGTTAGATCATAAACAAGTGATTCTATTGCTTCATGTTTATACGGGTAAGGTTTTTCCAGGCTCGGTTCCTTCCCGTCGCGCTGCACGCTGTAGATAACGCGCATATTCTTCACGTTGATGGGGATACCATCTCTCGTGCGTGCATTGACCGAAATTTCCTGCACCTGGTCACGCAGGTCGATCACGCTCCTGATGCGCTCAAAACTGCCCAAAACCCTGGCTCCATCATTCTTCAATCCAGGTTCATCCCGGTCGAAGCGCATCATGGCTGCCAGCAAGCCCTGCGATCGCCCCAATACAGATTTTCCAGCGGCTTGATCCGACTTTGAGGTCTTCGAACTCCTGGTTGTTGTCGGACCTATTACGCGAGGTGTACCTCCGACCTGTTCAAAAACCGCTGCGTTTTCCAGGTAAACCCTGACCTTCCCTGGACCTCCGATCATGAAAATGGGAGAATTGTGGTCTTTTAAACTCACCTGACCGTTCTTGATTTCAAGGACATCATACTGGCTGGCAAACGCGGATTGGCGAATGAAACGCTCAGCAACCCGAATATTGTTCAATTCAAATATGTCATCCAGGTAAATAGCTGCGACCCGGTAGGCAAGCCAGAATACAAATGCGCCCACCAGGACGTGCTTGAAGACATCTGCTGCGAACAATGCCCGGAAAGGATACAGCAGCAGGCTTAGCATTGGATCGCTGTTAGGGACAAACGGATGCAGCACATAAGCCAGGACCGCCCAGGCGACAGCCCCGACCAAGATCAAAGTGATCCGCCGGTAAGAGGCAGCGCGCAGTTTCGGTTCAACCAGCGCTCCCACCAGGTGGGAAAAAACGCTTCTCCAAATTGAGCGAGCTAATGTCCTGGCGTACAAAAAATTACCTCCTGGTCCATTCCAGTATTTTCTGGATTTGCGATTCCTCGTTGGTCAACCATTGATGCAGCCGGGTGCTGCGGGTAACCAGCTGCTGGGTACCTGAGACCAGCATTTCCAGGCTGGCAGCCAGATCCGGCCTTTCATTTTCCTCGAAATCGAGCAGCGCCCCATCGTCATCAACGATTGATTCGCTCAAATTGCGGGAGACTATGGCTGCAAAATCGATAAATGCTGTCTCGCGACCGGTCTCTGCTGACAGCCCGCGCTTGCCTTCAACTGCATCCCTTTCAACGATCGCCCGATCCAGCCAGGTCGACAGCCACTGCTGGATCAGCTGTGACTCAACAGTGCGCGGGAAACGGAGCCCGCTGATCGAGATATCTTTGATCTGGATGCCCATTTCCTCGAGTATCTTAAATTCGCGGCTGGTTTGAGTCTCGCCTGTCTGCTGACCATAATCATCCAATCTTGGTACCGTGGCCTGCGTCAGGCGCAGGTAAACCATACGCAAAATTGTCTCTAACCGGGTTTCACCATTTTGGGAGGAGCCGGCATTGGCTGTGGTGAACAATTCTGTCAAGGTAAATTTACCCAGGTATTCCCGCCATAAGTCAACTGCTAATAGCGATGGGATTTCCGACCAGGCAACACTGCGCAGATCATTGGGCACCACCCCCTCCCGCGTGATGGCTTTTTGGACCGACTGGGAATTAAAACCAAAGCGAGAACCACCCTGACCAGGCAGGTTCTTGGTTTTGACAATCGCCAGGATGTTTGGAATCACCTCGACACCATCGCGGGTCAAACCGCTGGTTTCTTTTCGCTTTGCCTGGCGGGCTGCGTACAGCTCTTCATCTTCTTTCCGTTTGCGAGGTGCAAAAGGATCATCTGTCGGTAAGGGTCCCAGCGGTGGTATAGGCTTTACCTGAGTATGCAGGTCCAGTGCCTCCTGATGAACGAATTCATCCCCATCTGTGAATACCACGCCGGGTCCCACGGCGCGCTTGAAGGCTGTCTTGGTGCGCAGCATCGCCGCACTGGCAGTATCCAATAAGACCACACCAGGTCCTTTGCGCTCGCGCTCGCCCAATCCCTGGATCAGCTTTCCATTCTCGATGCGGATTGCCTGGCCATGCGAGCCGGTCAGGTAGCGCACCAGGCGGTTGAAGGCCGCCCGTCTCTCACCCAGGTTATTGAGCGGCAGCACGAATTGTGCAAAGAAAGCCAACCAGACCAGCAATCCAACCACACCAACCACAAATATATCGAAAAACACCTGCCTCACGGTACGGGCGCTTTTTTCTTTGCCGGGAGCACCAATCACCGGGAAGTTGTCTTCAGCAACCTGCTTGATGGGTGCCATACCGGGTGTTTCGTACAAACCAGCTGACACCGCGCTCACACTCTTATCTGCAGTGATGATCTCAAGACCTCGATCCCCTTTCGCAACATAGATGTAGAAGTTGCCGGCCGCATCTCCCGATCCAGTCCTCCACTCAGTATCCAGGTTGAGGGAGTTCCCGTCCAGCTGCATATTGGAAACCAGGGCCGGAGTAGATGGATTGAGAATATTAATCACCTGCACGCCAGCTTCGCCATCAGCAACGAATAAATAGAACCCCGAGATTTCCAGATCCAGGGCAGTTCCAGGAGTGTCCACGTAGGCGATAGTCTCAGGCGTAACGGGTTTCGAGACATCAATAACCCACAGCCCATTGGCACCGTCTGCCAGGTAGGCATAATTTCCTGACACAGCGACGCTGTTCGCATTCTGGAATTGGTCAATTATGCTGGTTGTTTTTGGTTCGAGGGGATCAGCGACGTTCACCGTCATGAATCCAGCTTCCCCATCAGCAATGTAAGCATAATTTTCAGCGACGGAAATGTCTCGCGCCGCTCCAGGGGTTAGATGGCTGCTGAGCTGGCTGATGTTCGTTGGGTCGCTGGTATTGGCAATGTACATACCAAAGACCGAATCAGTGAAGTAGGAAAGATCACCTTCTACAAATACAGCATTTGCCCTGCCGGCCGCAGCAAGCTCACCTAACTTCTCCGGATTGTTGACCGGCTCAACATCGACCGTTTGTAAACCAATCGTATCGGCCAGGTAAGCCACAGAATCCTGGATGGCAATATCCTCCACGATACCACCCTGGTCGAAGTGACCGACCTGCGCCAGGCGCCGTGGGTCAGAGACATCTGCGATCCTGAAGCCGGGATCCAGGTCCGTTAAATATGCATAATCTCCATCGACGGTCACATTGCGGACGATGCGGGGAATATCATAGAAACCGATCTCAATCGGTGCAGCAGGATTGGAAACATTTACTATGCGCACCCCACGCGTGTTGTCTGCGATATAAACTTCACCCCCCTGGGGTGCCAGGGCATACGCTTCTCCTGGCGTATTGTACAATCCCAGCTCGGAGATATCTCCAGGATCGGAAATGCTTACCAACCTTAATCCCCAGCTGCCTGCTGCCAGGTAGGCAGTTTCCCCTGATATATTCACATCCAGAACAGTTTCATAACCTGTGTATGCGCCGACTTCTACCGGTTCCTGGGGATTGGTCACATCGACGACCCGCAAACCCCCATCGGCAGCCGCAACATAAGCAAGGATCTTTGCTTCCGGTTCGGTAATTTGCTGCAGTGCAACTGCGCGTGCATTGCCAGTTGTATTGATAGCTCCAACTTCCGCGGGTTTTGTGCTGTCAAGTATGTTGATTATCCGCAGCCCAGATTCACCATCCGCGATATAGGCGTAGTCACCCAATATGGCAATACCGGTGGCAATACCCGGTGTGTCCTCTGAGCCGACGATCGCGGGTTGGGATGGATTGGCGGTGCTTATGATCTGCAGACCACCAGAACCATCAGCCAGGTAGATGTTTTGACCTTCGATGGCCACCTGGTGAGCTTCCCCCGGCGAATCGATGACCGCAAATTCTGCTAACTGCAGTTTTTCAGTGCCCGCCGATTCGATCGACAGCACCTGTACACCAGCTTCACCATCAGAAAGGAATACGAAATCACCAGAGACGGTGACACCGTTTGCCGTGCCGGGACTATCATAGGCGGCGATCTCCACCGGAAAACTGGGGTCAGAGATATCGATCACCTGAAGTCCCTGGTTGGCATTCGCAACGAAGGAATAATTCTGATTAATGTCGATCGCCTGTGCATTTCCCTGCTGCTGTTCTGTACTTGAGACCCGTCGCAGGGATAAATCTAATTCCACATCAACCACATGCAGGGCGCTGTCCCTATCGGAAACATACACTCCCCCTTCATTAATAACGACCTGGTTGGAATTCAAGAAATCTGTGTAGGAGCCCAGCTCTTCTAAGGCGTTTAAATCAGATATATCGTAGACGAGTATACCGTTGGCGCCATCAGCGAGGAAAGCAATTGTGTCCAGGTTTACGGCCACGTCCTGGAGTTTCCCGGGCGTATCGATGGTAGTTAATACCATTGGTGTCGCCGGATTGGAGATATCGACAACGATCAATCCATTCGAACCTGCTGCCAGGTAGAGCCGGGCCTCAGAAATATCCATATCCAGGATTTCTGCGCCAACATCCAGCACGGCGATTTCTTCAGGCTGGATTGCTTTTGAGACATCGACCACCCGCAGCTGGTTCTGGTTGTCCCCCAGGTAAGCATAATTGCCCTGCACAGCCACCTGCCATACATTGCCATTAACGGGCAAACTGCTCACCAATCTTGGGAATAGTTTCTCACTTACATCGATGATCTGCAGACCTGGTTTCCCATCTGCGAGATAGGCTGTGTTGTTACGCACTACAACATCAGAGGCATAGCCAGGCGAGTCTAAAGCACCGATCTCCCTGGGTGAGATTGGGTCTTCAACTTCTATGATGCGTAAACCTGCCCGGCCATCGGCAACATAGGCAAACCCATCCACAACTGCCACCCCGCTGGCATGACCCGTGGTATCGAAGGATCCGATCTCATCAGGCTGCTCTGTGAGGGATACGTCTACAATCACCAGGCCAGCCCGACCCAGGACTAAATATGCTAAATCCCCTACGACTTTGAGGTCTTCAACCGGTTCTGCTGGTCGAGCGAGAAAGATGTAAAAACCAGTCACCCCCAGGAAAACGAAGAGGCTGAGTCTCCATGGACTGCGCTGGCGTAGTTTTTCTCTCATGCTGGAATGATTGTATAACAAAACTGGGAAATTTGGGAATTCTCTTGCCGGCTGCCTGGAAAATCCATTAAGTGTTGTTACAATTGGTTTATCACAACTGAAATAATCATCTCTGGCCAAAGAATCATGCGCTGAAAGTAAAGAAATCCTCATTAATTGGGATGCAGAGAAGGGCACATTAATTGCACTGGAAAGTCCTACAAAATACGAATAAAACAGCATCGATGATGAAAAGCAAAAACTCTACTTGGAGAACTGACTGATGACTGAATTTGCAGGCAAAGGGAAAGTTGCAGTAGTCAAAACCACCCCGGAAACTGTGCTGGAAGATATTGAAAAGCTGATGCAGCTGGCGGAATTCCGCTATGCGCTGCCGAAGGATATCCAGACTGGATTGAAGATCAATATTTCCTGGCAAACCTGGTATCCTGGCTGCTCAACCACACCCTGGCAGCTGGAAGGCGTGATCAAGACACTTCAAAACGAAGGATACGAAGACCTGGTAGGCGTGCATAACGATACCGTGGTGGTTAATACTGAGGATGCGGAGATCAACAACAAACACAAGCTGATCACTGACCGCTACGACATCCCCTGCCTCTACCTGTACAACGAAGACTTCGAGTGGATCGAATACAAACCGAAACGACCATTGCTGGTGCTTGACAAGGTGTATCCGGACGGTATCTTCATCCCCAAAGACCTGATCGGGATGAACATCATCCATCTTCCGACGGTAAAAACGCATGTCTTTACCACGATCACAGGCGCGATGAAGAACGCCTTCGGCGGCTTGCTGCACCGCAACCGGCACTGGACGCACGCCGTGATCCATGACACGGTAGTCGACCTGCTGGCCATCCAGCAGGACATTCACCCGGGTATCTTTGCGGTGATGGATGGCACCTTTGCCGGAGACGGTCCTGGACCCAGGGCGATGCGCTGGCACGAGAAGAACATCCTGCTGGCATCAGCAGACCAGGTGGCGATCGATGCTGTTTCTGCCAAGCTTCAAGGGTTTGACCCGCTCAGCCTGCGCTTCATCCGCAAGGCGCACGAGCTGGACCTGGGCGTTGGTGACCCGAACCAGATCGAGATCGCCGGGTACGATATCGAGCAGGAAGCGCCCTGGAACTTCAAGCGTGAGGACACCTTTGCCAGCCGCGGGCAGCATATGATCTACCACGGTCCCTTGAAACCACTTGAGAAGCTGCTGCTGCAATCCCCCATGGTACCCTGGGCATACTTTGCCAGCAATTTTTATCATAACGTTTACTGGTACCCATTTGTTGGTCGCAAGCGCGTGGAGTCAGCCCTGGATACTCAATGGGGACAGCTGTTCCGATCCTATGGGGATGGACAGGTGGTGATGCCGGGCATGGAGCCTAAAACCGTGGTGCAGGCCGTGGCAGGGCTGACCATATTAACTGCCGCAGCACTGGGTACAGCATACCTGCTGCGCAGAAGAAATTAATTAACGACAAGTGCAGGTTTTGGATTCCCCATCAAAATGTCATGCTGAGGCGAAGAGAAACCCTTCGGCAGTCTAAAAATAAATTCGCCGAAGCATCCCTGAGACCGTAGCCGACCAAAGCTATGGGGATTCTTCACTCGCCATGCTCGTGCAAAATGACGTTTACATTTAATTTTCAATAAAGATAAGAATAATATTCATACCGGGTTAATTAAGCTCACCTATGACTGACGACTCCCTGGAACAACAAGCAGCGGCAATCCAAAAGCCAGGATCACCCATATCCCGCAGACTAATCTTCGGGCTGCTGCTGGGATTCGCCGTCTTTGTTGGGCTGATCCTGGTCGGGGATATCCGCCAGGTTGGGAGCGAGGTACGCAGCTTTCCCTGGCAGATCATGCCAGCCGTGCTTGGATTAACCCTTTGGAACTACCTGCTGCGCTTCATTAAATGGCACTATTTCCTCAAACAGGTAAAAGTTCCCCATATACCAGTCCTTGAAAGTGCCAGGCTGTTCGTGGCTGGCTTCCCGCTGGCGGTCACACCCGGTAAAGTCGGTGAAACGCTGAAAGGTGTGTGGCTCAACCAGATGACCGGTTTCCCCACGGCGATGGGTGTTTCCGTGGTGCTGGCTGAACGCATCAGCGACGGCCTGGCGATGCTTATTCTCTCTGCTGTAGGCGTGATCGCTTACCGGCGCTACTGGCCAGCCTTCGCCATTGTGCTTGGTTTGCTCCTGGGCGCGGTGATCATCTCCCAAATCCGGCCCCTGGCCCAGTATTTGATCAGCTGGGGACCCCGCCTGCCGCTGGTCAAGCGCTTTGCCAGCTCGATTAACGATTTTTACGAGGGCACCTTCACCCTTTTTCGCCCCTGGACGACCTTCGTATCGGTCAGCCTGGGGACGATCTCCTGGTTGGCGGAGGGAGTAGGCTTTTACCTGATCTTGCTCGGATTGGGCGTGGCACCGGGCGTCGGTACGCTGTCCATCGCCATCTTCGTACTTTCTTTGTCAACCGAGATTGGGGCAATCTCTGCTCTTCCCGGTGGATTGTTAGCCACGGATGCATCTATTGTGGGCATGCTGGTTTTGCTGTTGGATATGGACGCCAACACTGCCGCGGCTGCAACCCTGTTGATCCGTTTTGCCACCCTGTGGTTCGGGGTGGGGATCGGTTTCATCACCTGGTTCTTCTCGCGGGATCTGCTCAGCATGCGCATCAACAAGGAAGAAACCCAGAACTCGCCAGTCGAATAGAAGTACTGTTAGAATAACACCCTCTGCATTTTTTATCGAAATAGAAACATTGGAGATTTATGCTGCGCGTCGAGACTCACTGCCATACGATTTATTCCAAAGACAGCCTGGTGCGCCCGGAAACCCTGCTGAGTGCCTGCGAGAAGAAAGGCATCGACCGGGTGGTGATCAGCGACCACAACACCACCCGGGGAGCGTTTGCGGCCCAAAAGCTCGATCCCCAGCGGGTGGTCATCGGGGAAGAAATCAAGACCACCAAAGGCGAGCTGCTGGCGGCATACATGACTGAAGAGATCCCTGCCGGCCTGACACCACATGAGACAATCGCCAGGCTGCGAGACCAGGGAGCCTTTATCAGCGTATCCCACCCTTTCGATATCCTGCGCAGTGGGCACTGGGATGAAGAAGATTTATTAGAAATCGCTCCGCTGGTGGACGCGATCGAGGTCTTCAACGCACGCTGCATGTCGCCGGATTTCAACCGACAGGCTAGTAAGTTCGCCGAGCAGCACAACCTGCTGGGTACGGTCGGATCAGATGCGCACGGAGCATACGAACTCGGACGCGCGGCCATGCTGCTGCCCGATTTCGACGACGCTGAGAGCTTGAAAGCGGTCTTACCTCAGGTAGAATTCGAAACACGGCTTTCCTCACCATTCGTGCGCTTTACTTCGCGTTACGCCGTGCTGTACAAGGATTTATTTAAGCCGCAAGTACCTTGACCCCTTGCCAGTTCGGGGTAGAATTAAAATGAAGTGGAGCGGTGGCGGAATTGGCAGACGCAGGGGACTTAAAATCCCCCGGTGGTAACACCGTGTGGGTTCGACCCCCACCCGCTCTACTTTTTTTGTTTTTCAATGCCAATTAGGGGGTAAATCAGGGGCATTACCTTTTAAATGTAA
>PVMK01175931.1_pt1 | contig 15336 bp, 15 predicted proteins | sample 1853481 | NCBI WGS metagenome assembly PVMK01 (sample SAMN08533507, study PRJNA380276) | Marine sediment metagenome, whole genome shotgun sequencing project.
ATCAAAAAGGAAATCCAATTCCTGATTTTGAGCATAACGATGTTTTAAGAATGTCTCTTACGCAATTATTTGGAGATGATATTTCGGGTACTTCAGAATTGGAGACCTATTCAAGAACATTTAGTGCAACTATAGCACCAGAATATATAATTGATAATTTAGGTCTTGTTGTTATGGTAGTGAGTGATGATTATACAGCACGAAATGCCCAGACCGCAGCGATAAATGAAGATAAAGAATATGAGTAATTAATACTCTTTATAATTAAATAGAAAACCCATCCGCCTTTGGCGTGATGGGTTTTTTTATTAAATAAAGTTTAAAATTAACCTAAAAAAGGATATCTGTAATCGGTTGGACTTACGAATGTTTCTTTTATCATTCTTGGGGAAATCCAACGATATAAATTTAGCTTGGATCCAGCTTTATCATTCGTTCCACTACCTCGTGCTCCACCAAATGGTTGATGTCCAACAACTGCACCAGTTGGCTTATCGTTAATGTAAAAGTTTCCAGCAGCATATTCTAATATTTTGACTGCAAGCTCTAAGGCATAACGATCTTCACTAAAAACAGCACCTGTTAATGCATATTCACTTGTTTCGTCAACAAGGTGTAGTGTTTCTTCCCATTCATTTTCATTATAAATATAAAGAGTCATTATTGGACCAAATAATTCGGCACACATTGTAGTATATTTTGGGTCTTTAGAAACGATAACAGTTGGTTCAATAAAATATCCTTTGCTTTTATCATAACCTCCTCCAGCAATAATTTCGACATTATTATCTTCTTTAGCTTTATCGATATATTTTGAAAGTTTGTCAAAAGAACTCTCGTCAATAACAGCAGTAATAAAATTACTCATATCTTCAGGTGAACCCATTTTAAAAGATTTCAAATCTTCTAAAAGATAGGATTTAACATCCCCCCAAATATTTTCAGGAATATAACCACGACTTGCTGCACTACACTTCTGTCCCTGAAATTCAAAGGCTCCACGGGAAATAGCGGTTGCTACCTGTTTTGCATTGGAAGTTTTATGAGCAACAATAAAATCCTTACCACCAGTTTCTCCAACAATACGGGGATAGGTTTTATAAAGATGGATATTATCTCCAATTTTTTTCCAAATATCTCTAAATACACCTGTAGATCCTGTAAAATGAACACCTGTAAAATTTGGATCGGCCATAAGAGTATCTGTAATCATAGCCGAATTTCCCATGACCATATTGATAACTCCCGGGGGAACTCCAGCTTCATTAAATACATCCAGGATTACTTTCGCAGAATAGACTTGATTTCTACTGGGCTTCCAAATAACTACATTCCCCATAAGAGCAGCACTTGCAGGAAGATTTCCTGCTATGGCAGTAAAATTAAATGGCGTAATGGCATAAACAAAACCTTCTAATGGACGGTACTCCAATCTATTCCAGGCTTCTGACGTTGAATTGGGTTGTTCTTTATAGATTTCTGTCATATACTGGACATTAAATCGTAGGAAGTCTATCAGTTCACAAGCAGAATCTATTTCAGCTTGATGAATTGTTTTAGATTGAGCCAACATAGTAGCTGCATTAATTTTGGATCTGTATGGACCAGCAATTAGTTCGGCCGCACGAAGAAAAATTGCTGCCCGTTGCTCCCAAGGCATAGCAGACCATTTTTTATGTGCTTCCATTGCAGTTTCAATGGCTAAATTGATATGTTTTTTTTCAGCTTTATGATAACTTCCCAAAACATGATGGTGGTTGTGAGGAGGAGACATGGTAGTTGTGTCACCTGTTTTTATTTCTTTACCATTAATAAAAAGAGGTACTTCAACATTACTTTTATACATTTTTTTGTAAGTTTCTAAAACTTCTTTTCGTTCTGGTGACCCTTGAGCATATTCTTTTATTGTCTCATTTTTAGCTACGGGGACTTCAAAAAACCCTTTTCCCATAATTTGTATTTTAATTTTAAAATTTTAAAGCTACAAAGGTACAAATTTCAATAGGTAAAATGTATAGTCAAAAACTAAACTTTTTTGTAAGTTTCCACTTTAATTGTAGACAATAATAAATTATGTGTACAGTAAGTTTTATTCCAAAATCAAATAATGATTTTATCTTAACCTCAAATAGGGATGAATCTCCTGAACGCAATACCTTACCACCTCAAATTTATAAGTTGAATGAAATTGAAATGCTATTTCCAAAAGACGAAGTTGCTGGTGGAACATGGATTGGTGCAAGTAAGCAAAAACGTTTAATCTGCCTGCTAAATGGAGGTTATACAGCACATAAACCCAAGAAGCATTATAGAATGAGCAGAGGAATTATTGTGACAGATTTATTAACTGCGAAAAATATATCAGCTAAAGTAAAATCCTATAACTTTACTGATATAGAGCCTTTTACGATCGTATTAGTAGATTGGGAACTCGAACTTAAATTGCATGAATTAGTTTGGGATGGAAACAAAATTCATATCACTAATATGCCTTTAAAACCTACTATTTGGTCTTCATCATTATTGTATTCAGATGAGGTTAAGAAAAAAAGAGAACAATGGTTTTCAGAATTTTTAAATAATACCAAAACTCTAACTAAAGAAAATATTATTAATTTTCATAAAACGGCAGGAGATGGAAATAAAGATTCAAATCTTGTAATGGATAGGAATTTTGTGAGGACTAAAAGTATTACAGAGTTTTCTAAAAGAAATGGTAGTTGTATGATGCGATATGAAGATTTACTAACTCAAAAAATAAGTTTACATACTTTATGGTAAGTACAGGGAAAATAATTGTTCTGGCATATCCAGACACTTTTGTAAGAATGAGTGATGAGTGGCAGTGTAAATTGCTTCCATTGGTAGGTTTAGGAACACGGGAATATATTAAGGCGGGTCACGCAGCCATAGTTTTAATAGAGAATAAAACTGGTAAAGCCAATTATTATGATTTTGGACGTTATATTACTCCTGATGGATTTGGAAGGGTAAGGAGTGCAAAAACCGATAATGAATTACATATTCCATTTAAAGCAAAACTGGTTGGAAATGGACCATTGGAAAACTTTCAAGAGTTTTTATTATGGTTAGACGCGAATCCTCATAAAACTCATGGAGATGGTCGTTTGTTGGCTTCTGTTTGTGAAGAGATCGACTTCAATAAAGCTCAAAAACATATATTAGAAATGCAACAAAGGGGAAGTATACCTTATAGGGCTTTTAAAAATGATGGGAGTAATTGTGCACGATTTGTAACTGAGACTATATTAGCATCAACTAAAAATAAAGGAATAATTAAGGCACTCAATCATAACAAAAAATTTACCCCTAGTACGGTTGGTAATGTTGAAAAGGTTTCTAAAACTGAAATGTTTGAAGTATATAATGGAGAAATTAAAAAGTTTGAAGGATCTGCCTTAAAAGAAAATTTAAAAAATTATTTTCATAGAAAAAAACGAGATACTAATGAAAAGTTAGAGCTTCCTGAGATCCCAAAATTTGCTCAGAAGTTACAAGGAATTGGTAGTAGCGCTTGGTTTGATATTGAATTATTATATTTTTCAAAAAAACAATATCGCATACGAAGATACAATGACCAACAACTATTAGATTATATCGGGGTATTTGAAGCCCAAGACGAATTTGATATTTTTAAATTATTTCATTTTACTTATGATTCACATTGTGAATTCTGTCATATCATTCAGAATAACAAAAAAATAAAATTTAAGAAAATAAAAACTTATCCCGAGTTTAGTTTATTGCAAAAGGTGCACTCAGCTTAAAAGAAGGTATAGTAACTTTAAATTTTTGTGTAGTAGTGAAGTTTATCATATTATAAAATCCTTTCATTGACCCAAAAGGAGAAATTAATAAACATCCGCTATTATATGTGTATTTTGAGCCAGGCTTTAAGACTGGTTTCTTACCAATAACACCCTCCCCTTCTACAACTTCAACATTGTTTAATGCGTCGGTTATTTGCCAATGTCGTGAGAGAAGTTGAACTGTATCTTTACTCTGGTTTTCTATAGTTACTGTATAGTTAAAGGCGTAGTGCATTTTATAATTTTTATAAAATGTGCTATTGAATTTTGTAGCAATAGAGATTTTAATCCCTCGTGTAACTTGTTGTACCATATTAATAGGTGGCAAAAGAAATAGCGAATGCAAAAATTGCGCCTATAAATGCTAAAATAAAAAATATCGAGTTTAGAATAAAAAATTTAACAATAGTTTTAAATCGTCTTTGTTTGTAAAATCTTCGGAGAGCCTTATAGAGATAAAATAAAAATATAAAACTTAGTATAGTTGAAGCGTATTCGATATTAAAAATTGTATTTAAAATAATGCCAATACCATATAATACAAAAAACATAGTTTGTGTATGAAATAGGAAAATTAAGTGATCTATATAGGTAAAATTTCTTCGGATATAAAGAAGCCAAACAAACAAGGCGAATATGGGTAAGAAAAAGAAAATGACAACAGGTAACTGTTTCATAAAATAAGCAATCATTCCACCTAAATTTTCTCCAATTGTATTGGTATCAACTGCCTTTTTATAGATCCATTTATGGTATCGTGTTTTAGTGTGCTTTAAACTATCTAATCCTTTTTCAGGCTTTTTTATTTTGGTTTCATCATGAAAATCTTTATACAGCGAAAAACGGATATTAAAACTCTTGAAAAAGCTAAATGTATCTAATGATTTTTCTGAAAAATAAATGTCCTTATAAGATTTTATAGTGTCATTAGTAATATTTTTTGAAAGTATTGAATCCAATGCAAAAACTTGTGAATTATCTGATGAAAATATTGAATCTAATATTGCCGGATCTTCTATTTTTATTCCATTTTGAGAGATATTCAGCCCTTGCTTATTTAATTTTTTTAAATCTTCAGGATCATTGAAATTTATATCATCAAAATTATAAATAGCGCCCCAAATAATAAAAAATATAAATGAGATACTTAAATAAAACTGGAAGGGATTAGCATATTTCTTTCGTTTTCCATTTACGAATTCTTCTGTAATTTTTCCAGGTTTAAAAACTAGCGTCGATAAGGTTTGCCTAAAACTGGAATCATAAGAAAAAATATTCGAAAAAAACTCATCAAAAAAATCTTTTAAAGTAGGTTTTTTAGTCGTGTTGAGTTGAGAGCAATATGAACAATAAATATCGCTTAAATCCAAAGGGTGTCCACAATTTAGGCATTTTACACCTCGATATCTTACAGCCTTTCTACCCGATGTCTTTGCTAGTTTATTAGAGCTCATCAAGTAAATATACTATTCTTTTTAATTTTGTTGAACTTTTGATTTTATTAGTGATTCATTATTCAAAACGAATTCCTCAATTATTTTAAAGAAGTTAATAATATCTTTTTTAGAATTTGCAGGATTAATAGTTACAAGTCTTATAAATGGGTCTCCTTTAAAACTTCCAAATCCAACCATAAGTTCAGCCTGTTCATATAATAGAGTACATAAAATATCTGCTGGAATATTTTTATAATTAAAGCATACAGAAACAGATTCATCGAAACTATAAAGAATATAATCTGGGTGGGTTTTTATATAGTTTCTTGCGACATCAGCCAGAATAAATTGTTTGTCAACTATAGATTCCAACCCTTTTGTTCCAACAGATTTCCACAATGTCCAAAATTTTAATGCATTGTTCCGTCTTCCACATTGAAGGGATGTTTTTCCCAAATTAAAATCATCTACATTGGTTTGATAGAGATAATCAGCTTCCATAGAGAGGGAATCATAAAGATGTTTTTTATCCTTAGTCACTAAAATAGAACATGTTAATGGGGTGCCAATCATTTTGTGAGCATTGAAATAGAAAGAATCTACTTGTTCTAATCCTTTTATCAAATGTTTATATTTTTTGCTGAAGATGACACTTCCACAGTAGGCACCATCAACGTGCAGCCATAAATTATATTTTTTTGAAATTGTGCTGATTTCTTCAATAGGATCAAAGGCTCCTAGAACAGTCGTTCCCGCTGTTGCATTGATAAAAAAAGGTTTTAAATCGCTTTTAAGATCTGTTTTTATTGCTTCTTCTAATGCCTCAGGTATCATCAAACCTTTATTATTAGTTGGGATTTTTCGAATTTGTTCAGTGCCAATCCCCAAAATAGCAGCATTTTTTTTAATGGAATAATGAGAACTTTCTGAAGTGTACCCAACAAGAAGCCCCTGATAGCTTTTATACCTAATATCTGGACTAGCTTTATCACGAGCCATTAACATTGCTAGGAGATTACTTGCAGAACCACCAGAAGTTATGGTTCCTCCACTATATTCCGGGTATTTAATTATTTCACAAACTTTCTTAATGATTTCGATTTCAATTCCAACTTGTGGTCCAGCAACCTTATAAGTATACATACTGTTGTTAAGGATAACTGCCAGCAAATCACCTAGAGTAGCTTTTGGATTTCGACCTCCAAAAAGCTGATTAAAAAATTTTCGAGTAGCTGTACGTGGGGTACTTAATATTACTTTGCGTAATATTTCCTCGAATTCACTTTCTGAGATTGGATCATTTTCTAATGAGATATTTACTTTGTCCCAAAGTGATTCTACTTGTAAGGGTTTGATTATGGGTTCGTCTAGTTCTTTATCAAGTAGTTCTTTGGTTAATTTTGGAATAAATCTAATTCTCTTTTCACAAGATAATTTTTATTTGATTTTTTAGGCTTATAGAGATTGTAAAGATATAGATTTGAATTCACAATTTTTTTTGTATTATGTATAAATTAGGCCAAATTCTAACATCTAAACCTTAAATATTTGGAACAGATAAAAACCATATCACAATTAGTAAATCAACTAAATCATTGTAAAAAAAATGAAATTAAACGTATTGTTGATAAGATCCGTATCCCTGTTTCTGAATTTAATAATTATGCTACCTGGAATGATGAACATTATACTCGAAATTGTATAGCTAGAACCAAAAACTTTGAGCTTCTGTTATTATGCTGGCAAGAAGGACAAGAAACGCCTGTTCATTGCCATAATGATCAAGATTGCTGGGTTTTTTTAATTGATGGAAGTATTATTGAACATCAATACAAAAAAGATGAAGACGATTTGCCTATTATAACAGAAACAGAAATTATGAAAGAGTTAGGTTCCTACTATATTAACGATGATATTGGATTACACAGTTTACATAATTCAATAGATAAAAGGGCGATGAGTTTACACATCTATGTAAATCCTATTGAGGAATGTAGTTATTTTAGTCAGCGTTCCAAAAAATTTGAAACAAAAAAACTGGAATACGATACTTTTATGGGAAAGTAAAATTAAAGTATTCTACTGGTTATCGATGGTAGTAGAATTTGCTAGTCCCATACCAACAATACGATCGTAGCGAGCACCTAAATTTCTAAAATATACTAAAACTGTATACTCGTTTTCTGTTTCCCAAAAATTACCACATACTGCCCCTTGATCAATAGTGCCATCTCTATTTACCACTACATATTTATAGTTGTAAAAGCCTTGTTTAAAAAGTCTCTCATTTCTATAAGTATCACTATATTCATCGTATTTCATATAAGTAGATTCATCAATTGTCCAATTGTTGAAATTTCCATATAGATGAATTTCTTTATCCCCTATATCCTCAAAATACTGAAGATTGAAATGAAGACGAACATAATCGGCTTCAATATTAATATCTTTGGTATAATCAAGTACTCTTACCTCAAAATTTCCATTAATATCGGGATTATAAGTATAAGGTCTGTCTTTTCGAGACCCATTTGTAAACAAATAATTATTGTATATGTCGGTTAATTCAATAAATCGAATACTGGAAGTTGCACCTCTAACATCTTTGTTATCAAAAAATAAAAATTCATTACCTCCCCAAAAAGCAGATTCTTTATCATACCTATAAACTAATTGAGAGCCAATAGTATATTGAGGTTTTAGGTTAATTATTGCACTTTTTAAATTACTGTTCTGTAACACCAATACATTAACAGTTTCTTTTGGATTAGTCAAACGAAGGTTAGGTGAATCTATGATAAACTGGACCACTTGCATACTTCGAATAAAATCAAAATCTCTAGACCGCTTTATATAGGTAGAAACTCCAACAATATTTTCAATAACCATAAATTTTCTTGAAAATACAAGGTCTCCATAGTCATCATAAATATTCAACATATAATTACCACTTTTTGTAATTCTTCTTGTATCTCCATTAGGAATTGCCAGTTTATAATGTGAATATATTTGAAGTGTATTAAATGAATTGTCATAATCATAAATACGAACATTGTCAAAACCATTTAGATATTCACTTTTGGAAAGATCGCTAAGAGTCCAATCAAAATTATGGTGTGTTATTGTATAATAGAAATCTGCTTCTTCACCATTAAGAGCATCAAAAGTAAGGTAGAGTTTATCACCTAAATTAAGAATTGGAAGTTTACTTTGTCTAGTGAAACCTTGAAATTGAATGGTCTTTATATAATCGGGCTCAACTTTTTCATCATATTGAGCATATAAAGGTGCACTAATGAATAAAATTAAAAGTGTGGTAAAAATATTTTTAAGCATAAAACAATAATTTTCGATGTTAAAGATAAACAAAATTTATGCCTTATTAATGCTTAAGAATGGTGCTATATTCTTTGTTAAGAAAATAGTAATAAATATTATGTAGAGCAACATTAAATTTTTAAATTTGCACACTCTAATAAAGTACAAGATTTTAAATATAATTTTAACACAAGTATTTTATGTCCAAAGACATTAAGATTAAAAAAGGTCTTAACATTCGATTAAAAGGTGAAGCTAGTAAAACTCTTTCAAAAGCACCAAAATCTAGAACTTTCGTCATTAAACCTTCTGACTTCCATCTTATAACACCTAAAATGGTTGTAAAAGAAGGAGAGAAATTCCAAGCAGGAGATATTATTTTTTACTCTAAAACAAAAGAAGAAATAAAATTTGTTTCTCCAGTTAGTGGAACACTCACTAAAATAGAAAGAGGTGCAAGGCGTGTAATTAAAGAGCTTGTTATTGAAGCTGACCAACAGGATTCTTATAAGGATTTTGGAATTGTTGATCCTAATTCGATGAATCAAGATGAAATTAAAAACCATTTATTGAATTCGGGATGCTGGCCTTTTATAAAGCAAAGACCTTATGATATTATTGCTAATCCGGATATAACTCCAAAAGCTATTTTTGTTTCAGCATATACAACAGCACCATTAGCTGCTGATTATGATTTTACTTTAACAGGAAAAGAAGCAGAATTACAGGCAGCTGTTACTGCATTGAGTAAGTTGACAGATGGAGTGGTAAACGTTTGCATTGGTAAAAATGGTAATTGTGTTTCTAAAGACTTAAACGATATAACGCTATACAAAGTATCAGGTATTCACCCAGCAGGAAATGTAGGAACACAAATTGGAAAAATTGATCCCGTAAATAAAGGGGAAATTGTTTGGACAATTACTCCTCAGGATTTAGTTATTATAGGCGAATTGCTTTTAACTGGAAAATTTAATACGGAACGTATAGTTGCTTTGGTGGGATCTTCAGTTAAATCACCTAAATACTACATAACAAAAATAGGAGCAGAAGTTTCTACATTTTTGTATGATTCCGGAATGAATGAAGAAAATTCTCGAATAATAAGCGGAGATGTGTTAACCGGTTCCAAAATAACTCCTAAAGGTCATTTGGGATATTATCACAATACGGTAACCTCAATTCCAGAAGGTAATGAATATGAATATTTTGGTTGGTTAACACCAGTTTTTAGCAAAAAATCTATTACAAGAGCATTAACTTTTAGTTGGTTGTTTCCAAATAAAAAATATAACCTGAATACAAATACAAATGGCGAACATAGAGCCTTTGTAGTAACAGGAAATTATGAAGAAGTTTTTCCGCTAGATATTTACCCAATGCAAATTTTAAAAGCATGTATGGTTAAAGATTTAGATGGAATGGAACAATTAGGGATGTACGAAGTTGCTCCCGAAGACTTTTCACTTACTGAATTTGTTTGTATATCCAAACAACCACATCAGGAAATAATTAGAAAAGGCTTGGATTTAATGATTAAAGAAATAGGATAATGCCATGGGATTGAAACAAAAATTAGATGCCCTAAAAAAGAAATATGAAGGCACGAAGATGGCACCAGCATTTGGGGCTTTCCACACTTTTTTATGTACACCTAACGATACGACTAAGTCAGGTTCTCATATTCGGGTTGCTGACGATTTAAAACGTACCATGAATATGGTGGTTTTAGCAATGATTCCAGTTCTTATTTTTGGAATATTCAACACCGGTTACCAACATTTTGCTGCTATCGACTCAGCAAATGGAATTACTAGACAAGTCTCTCTTTTTGACAATTTTCTTACTTGGGAAAACTTTTCGATAGGAGCTTGGGCTGTTATTCCCTTAGTTCTTATATCCTATGGGGTTGGACTTGGAGTGGAGTTTATTTTTGCAACCATTAAGGATCATGAAGTTGAAGAAGGTTATTTAGTGACCGGAATGTTAGTGCCTTTAATAGTTCCAGTAGATATTCCAATTTGGATGCTTATTGTAGCGATAATATTTGGAGTAGTTATAGGGAAAGAAGTTTTCGGAGGTACTGGTATGAATATATTAAATCCTGCACTAACCATACGCGCATTTTTATTCTTTGCATATCCAACATGGATGAGTGGCGATAAAGTTTGGGTGCTGGATGCTGTAAAAAGTGATGGCGGACCTGATGCAATTTCTGGCGAAACCATACTGGGAAGTCTAGCTCAGGGGAACGAAATAGCCTATAGTGTTTGGGATATGTTTTTTGGATTTATTCCGGGCTCGGTAGGTGAAACCTCTACAGTTTTAATTTTATTAGCAGGACTATTTTTAATATTTACCAAAATTGCCAGTTGGCGAATAATGCTTTCGGCTGTAATAGGTGCTCTTGTAATGGGTCTTATTTTTAACTGGGTGGCAAATACTAATTTAATTACAGAAACCAGTAATTTTTATGGATTAATGAGCACCGAATTTTGGCAACACTTATTATTAGGAGGTCTGGCGTTTGGTATTGTTTATATGGCAACCGATCCTGTTACGGCAACGCAAACTACAAAAGGGATGTGGTATTATGGATTTTTTATCGGCTTTTTGTCTGTTATGATACGAGTATTTAATCCTGCTTATCCTGAAGGCGTTATGCTAGCAATTCTATTAATGAATGTATTTGCACCAACTATTGACCATTACGTGTTGCAAGGAAATATTAAAAGAAGAATGAGGCGTTTAAAAGTTAAAACAACTTAGATTATGGCTATTAGAACAGATAAAAATAGTTACACCATACTGTTTGCAGTTATTATGGTTGTTGTTGTTGGTACCATATTGGCATATGCAGCTGAAGGTTTAAAAGGTAGAATTACAGAGAAACATGCGTATAGAAAAACAACAAAATATTTGTACGCTATGGGAATTAACGATAATGATGAGAGAAGTGCAATCTTTGTTGCTAAAAATAAAGTTGGTGATGAGTTTTCAAAATATATTACAAAACAACTGGTAATACAAGGTGATAACGTTCAGAGGATAATGAAGCCTATTTAATTGATATAAAAAAGGAACAAGCATTTGCTAAGGACGCATCTTATCAAAGAAGACTACCCTTATTTATTGGTGAAAATGAAGGTAAAGTGTTTTATATAGTTCCTATTAGAGGTAAAGGGCTTTGGGATGCTATTTGGGCATATGTAGCTATGGATGAAGAAATGGTAGTTCAAGGAATATTTTTAGATCATAAAGGAGAAACCCCAGGACTTGGAGCAAATATAAATCAACGCTTCTTTATGGATGATTTCACCGGGGAGCATTTAATGAAAGATGGATCGTATAGAGGTATTAAAGTTGCTAAAGGTAACGGTGATCCTAAAAATTTAAATAAAACAGATCATAAGGTGGATGCTATTGCAGGTTCTACAATAACGGGTGATGGTGTTTCTGCTATGATCAAAAATGATCTGATACACTATGTACCCTATTTCAAAACTTTAAAAAACAATTAATTTATGGGACTTTTATCAAAAAAAGACGCGAAATTAATAATGGATCCTTTAGCAGATGATAATCCAATTACTATCCAAGTACTTGGTATTTGTTCTGCTTTGGCAATAACAGCAGAATTGGAAGCTGCTATAGTAATGGCGATTTCAGTATTATTTGTATTAGGTTTAGGTAATGTTGTTATTTCCTTAATACGAAATATTATTCCTCCAAAAATTAGAATTATTGTACAACTGGTTGTAGTAGCTGCATTAGTAATTATAGTTGACCTAGTACTAAAAGCTTTTGCCTATGAATTAAGTAAAACCCTTTCTGTTTTTGTTGGGTTAATTATTACCAACTGTATCATTATGGGTCGTTTTGAAGCTTTTGCATTGGCAAATGGTCCTTGGCGTTCGTTCCTGGATGGAGTTGGAAATTCCTTAGGTTATGGAATTATTTTGATTATTGTAGGATTTTTTAGGGAACTCTTAGGGTCAGGAACTTTGATGGGATATCCTGTGTTGGGAAACCCAATTAAGGGAGAATTAACTGGATTATATGCATTAGGTTATGAGAATAACGGATTTATGTTATTATCTCCTATGGCATTGATAATTGTTGGGCTTATTATTTGGGTACAACGATCAAAAAATAAAGCATTAATTGAAGAAGATTAGCAGTTGGCGTTGCTAAAAAAAATAATGGGTTTTAAATCCTAAAGAATATGGAACATTTAGAATTATTTTTCAAATCGATTTTTATTGATAATATGGTATTTGCCACATTCCTGGGGATGTGTTCTTACCTTGCCGTTTCAAAAAAAGTATCTACTGCTGTAGGATTGGGTGCAGCAGTAATATTTGTACTGGCAGTAACAGTTCCTTTAAACTGGCTTCTGGATCAGTATATCTTAAAAGATGGAGCCTTAGTTTGGTTGGGACCCGAGTTTGCTAATTACGACCTTAGTTTCTTATCTTTTATTTTATTTATTGCAACCATTGCGACCATGGTACAATTGGTTGAAATAGTTGTAGAGAAATATTCTCCTTCATTATATAATTCATTGGGAATCTTTTTACCGCTAATCGCTGTAAACTGTGCTATTTTAGGAGGTTCTCTTTTTATGCAATCTCGTGAGATCGAAACCTTAGGATTGGCATTTAATTATGGAGTAAGTTCCGGGATTGGATTTTTTCTAGCAATATTGACAATAGCAGCTATCCGTGAGAAAATTAGATATTCGAATGTCCCTGCACCATTAAGAGGTCTTGGGATAACATTTATTATCACTGGCTTAATGGCAATTGGCTTTATGAGCTTTGGTGGTATGTTAACTGGAGGGGATGAGAAGACCGCTGAAACTGAAAATGATCAAACTGCAGTTCAAGTTGAAAATGAAATTCAAGATAAAAATGAATCAGCTCAGGTAGTTGATGTTTCAAAAATAACAAAGCAATAATATGTTTATAGCTGTAAGCACATTGGGAGTTATCACTGCAACGGTAGTTGCCTTTTTAGTATTGATTCTAGTATTAGTTGGAATTTTGCTTTATGCCAAAGAAAAATTAGCTCCATCCGGTCCGGTAAAGATTACCATTAATGATGAAAAAGTTATAGAAGTATCTTCTGGTGCAAACTTGCTAACTACTTTGGGAATTGAAAAAATATATCTTCCTTCTGCCTGTGGTGGTGGTGGGACTTGTGTTCAATGTGAATGTCACGTTAATTCAGGTGGAGGGGAAGCATTACCTACAGAAACTCCTCATTTTACACGTAAAGAATTAAAAGAAGGTATTCGATTAGCTTGTCAGGTAAAAGTAAGACAGGATATGAATATTCATATTCCTGAAGAAGTCTTTGGAATTAAGAAATGGGAAGCTACAGTTGTTAGAAATTATAATGTTGCATCATTTATTAAGGAGTTCGTTGTCGAAATTCCAGATGAAATGGGATATAAAGCTGGAGGATATATTCAAATTGAAGTACCTCCCTGCGAAGTCAATTTTTCTGATATTGATATTACTGCGCACCCAGAAGAACACGAATCTCCAGATAAATTTCAAGTAGAATGGGATAAGTTTGGACTTTGGCCATTAGTAATGAAGAATAATGAGCCTATAGAACGTGCATATTCAATGGCTTCATATCCTGCTGAAGGACGTGAGATCATGCTTAATGTTCGTATTGCTACACCACCTTGGGATCGTAATAAAAACCAATGGATGAGTGTAAATCCAGGAATTGCGTCCTCTTATATTTTTTCAAGAAATGTAGGAGATAAAGTGACTATATCTGGACCCTACGGAGAATTCTTTATTAATGATTCGGATGCTGAAATGCTTTATGTCGGTGGAGGAGCCGGAATGGCACCGATGCGTTCACACTTATATCATTTATTTAAAACATTAAGAACAGGTAGGAAAGTAACCTATTGGTATGGAGGACGTTCTAAACGTGAATTATTCTATTTAGAGCATTTTTATGAATTAGAAAAAGAGTTTTCAAACTTTAAATTCTATTTAGTGCTTTCTGAACCTATGCCAGAAGATAATTGGGTAAATAAAAAAGATGTTAATGATTCTGAAGGTGATGGGTTTACTGGTTTTGTTCATCAAGCAGTTATCGATGAATATTTATCTAAACACGAGGCTCCTGAAGATATAGAACTTTACTTTTGTGGTCCACCTCTGATGAATCAAGCGGTTCAAAAGATGGGTGAGGACTTTGGGCTACCAGATGAGAACATTCGTTTTGATGATTTTGGAGGCTAGAAATTGTTTCATAAACTAATAAATTCCGTTCTATATAACAGAACGGGGTTTTATTTTTATCGGTAAAATATTGTTTTTATACGATTAAGTGTTATTTTTGAATTCACTATACCCAAATTCAATATACTTACAAATGAAAAAATCTACTTTTGTTCCCGTTAATTTTGCTAAAACAATTTTAACTTTTTCATTTATTTTTTTCTTTTCTGTTACTGGATTATCTCAACTTAAACGACAAAAACCAGTTCAACAAAAGGATACTACAAAGATTTCGAAGTATTCTAAACAAATTGATTCTATTAAGGACACTTATGATCAAGAGAAACTAGCAGCTCTTTATATTGAATATTCAGAAAAATATACACGACTTAAAGCCGAAGCTGAAGCCTATGCTTTATTGAATAATATTCCACTGAGATTTGAAAAAGAAGACGGGACATATATGGAATTACAGTACATTGCTGAGGATGGAACACCCAT